>OHET01000584.1_pt1 | contig 13883 bp, 12 predicted proteins | sample 1567351 | NCBI WGS metagenome assembly OHET01 (sample SAMEA3879529, study PRJEB24766) | human gut metagenome | biome: human-associated habitat; feature: feces | place: USA | collected 1985/1987
CAAAGTAACGGAAGAGTGGAAGGCTTTACAATGTGTATTTTATCGGATGCTTACGGTGAAATTACATCAGCATTATTTCTTTCTAAAAAAGAAAACATTTTCTCGACAAAATCATTAGGAAGAAACAAATCATCATCCAAAAATAAAATAAATTCTGTATCAACTTCATTATAAGGTAACGCACGCTGTGAGACCATACCTTTTTTTACATAGATATATTGTTCTTTCCCGATAGTTTCTTTCGGAATCCTATAACCTTCAGCGATATATACTAAGATTTTTGAAGGTTGAATAGTTTGCTGATCTAAAGAATTTAATAAAGTTTGGTATTTTTCCCCGGCAGTACCCAATGTACGAATGACAGCTACATATTCCATTAAAATATATTTTATAACCCTTAAAAACTTAATAAAAATAACAATAAAGGCAAATTGACTTATATATTTTCTTCAAAAACATCCTAATCCAACCTAATTTATGCTTCATCCGAAATAAATAAATACCTGTTATAGGAGAAACATAATAAATAATCGAAAGAAAATATTTCCTTAATTTAAATTCAGAAATCCATTTGCAGATTTCTTTTTCCTTATTATTTAGCTTAAAATCTGTAATATATTTCCTGCAATTTAAGTAATACTCATTAGTAGCCAAAGTTTCTAATGTAGAATAATACATCTGAATTCCCATTTTTTGATATAATACTTTCATTTCTCTTTCTTCTATTTTTAATGCCAACGAATAGAAAAACTCACACATATCAAATGAATTTTTTATTTTGAGAGGATTCATGCTAAGAGAAACGCTTGTGAAATTTTTTCGATAAGCATAAAATCTTAAATCTGGCAAATACATGCAACGGATAGTTTTTGTCATTAATTCTGACAAAAATCGCATATCTTCCAAAAAAATCTGTCCACATTCAAACCGTAAACTACTGATAATATCTCGTCTAAATAAACAAAGCCATAAAAAAAATTCTCCATGAATAGCATATTTTAGAAATTCATAAGGAGTAAGTAATCTATTTATATATTTTATTTGATTTTCAGGACTTAAATATCTATTGTACCGATCACCTTGTTCATCTATAATATCATACTCTCCCCTAATAATATCTAAATCATTTTCTTCTGCAATATTAATTAATTGTTCTAAAGCTGTTTCCATGAACCAGTAATCGTCGGCATCCATAAAAATAATATATTTACCTATAGCTATATCTAACGCACGATTCCGAGTATCTGAAACACCAGTATTCGATTTATGAATAACTTTAATTCTATTATCTTTTGATACGTAATAATCACAAATAGTAGATGAGCTATCTTCACTTCCATCATCGATTAATATTAACTCCCAATTTGTATAAGTTTGAATAATAATACTATCCAAACATTGGCATAAATATCTTTCAACATTATATACTGGAATTATTATAGAAATCAATGAAGAAGTATTCATAACAATCAAACAATAAATGATATAAATTACAATTAAAGGCTATTATATATTTAATGATTTATAGCATTTTTCAAAAAATTATACGATCGTTTTCTCTCTTCATTTAAAATATTAGATACATTTTCATAATTAATAGTTCTACAAAAAAGTAAAGTCATAATATCTTCGTATAAATTAACATCTAACATTCTATCTTCCAAGCCAAACTTTTTTAATAAAGATTCAAAACGATTCGTTCCTCTAATTTTATTGCCCAATGATACAAACTGTTTTTTAAACAGAATAGAAAAAACACAACCATGAAATGAATCTGTTAAAATATAATCAGCTTCAGCAAATCCTCTTAACCATTGCTCAACTGATGGCAAAACACGTTTCTCTATTGGGATATTTGTATCATTAACATCTAAATTTAGATAGAAAGGAGTTAAAGACTTAGCTCTTGCTATTCTTGAGATTAATTCCTGTTTTTCTTCTGTTTCATCTAATATATACACAAGAAAATTTCCCTTTGACTTTTCCGTACTAACTTTAGCAATAAGTTCTTGATAGTTCTCAATTGTCAACAATAATGTTGGATCTAAATGACATTCTGCAGTCGCGTTAAGTGAATCTCGACAAATATCTATACCAGAAGATTCTCGAACTGATATTGATGAAAAAGCTTTTAAAAGCTCTGTACATTTTTGTAATTGTTCAAAAGTATACTCACTTGCATCCTCTATGCCAAAAGATGCAGCATATGAAATTTGTTTTACATCACTTCTCACAAAAGACCCAAAATAATAATAAATATCAGGTGCATATGCAGGTCTCCAAATCTGATCACTACCATATACTATAAGCTCAGTTTTATGTTTTTTATACTCCTTATATAAACTTTTTTGAGTATATAATGGTCGCCCTAATTTTATATTATTGACAACAAACCTAGATACTTCTTTTGTAACAAATCTGGCTTCTTTTGAAGAAAGATTTGTTACCTTATTCAAAAAATATAAATACACAAATCTTTTGCAATTCACAAGAAATCTAAGCCAAAAAGGATTTCTTTTATAACGTAAATTTAAGAAAAAGACATCATGACCTAAATTTTTCAAAACCGTTTGCAAAGCATAAGCTTGCAATATTCCACCATAATTAATACAAATAGGTAATGTTAATATTGCGATTTTCATAATTAAATTTAGCCATCAAAAGTTATCTACGAGTTATTTTTCTTACAATTTCAGTTCCATTCTTACCAAGAATTCTTTTTGCTGTCTGCTTAATTGTATTCTTGATAAGAATTTTAGGATTTGATATAATATTCAATGTTTGCTCCAAAGCATTACTCTCATCCTCAGTTTGGGTAAACACTTCTAATAGCATCGGCTTGCATGTAAATTCTGGAATAAGGAATTTGTCTATCACTGAATTAAATTCGCTTTTGTTTCCAGCAGTCAAGTATTCGTATCCGAGATCTGTTGCATAGTCCTTTACTAACCTTCGTGACATATTGCCAAAATGTCCAGCAGCAGCAATGAATTTATCAGCTTCTTCACCCAAAAAATAACAAGGATGATCGTAATTACGAAATTCATTTCCTTTTCCGTTATTTATAAGAAGAATACGTACATTATTACCGACATGCCTATTGCCTATTACATTCAAATCATAGAAGAAAGCCAAATCACCAAAAACACCTATAAAGAGTTTTTCAGGATGAGCAAAAGAAGCTCCCATCATGGTAGATATTCCTCCATCAATACCAAATCCCCCTACATTACATTTTGCCTGAATGCCAGCTGGCAATTTAAAAAAGTTCCAGGAACGAAGACTATGATAAATTCCCAAATGCAATTCGCAACCATAAGGTAATTTATCCACTATATGCTGAGCTATCCAAATATTACTGAAAGGCAGTTCTGGTAGTTTTCCTTGTAAAGCATATACTTCTTCTGTCATAGCATTATACAACTCTGAATGATCAGCATTTTCATCAGCATATCTTTCAAAAAACTCTTCTTCAGACATCATAAACACTCGACGGAGATTAGCAAAGGTATCACGTAAAGCACCATCAGGACTTACCCGCCATGTATTAGTAGCACGTATATTATATAAATTTCCAGATACTTCACCAATATGGATGCATAAGTCAGCGTATGCTAAAGGAGAGTTCCATTGTTTCTGACCACACACAATCTGATAATGAACTTCATATTTTCCTCTATAACCGCTAGTATGGTCACAAAGAACTACAGAATTATATGTCGCACAAAACTTATCAACAGCAATTGTAAGGCGTTCTGAAAAATCAGCATGTGAACCTACAAATATTACAATCCTACCATTTTTAGGTAGTACTGGAAGTTCTTTATCAAACAGAGAATGACGAAAAATCGCATTCACACAAGGAAGTTCCGTTACACTAAAATCAGGACTATATTGAGTATATAAATTAATGTGTGCTGGTCCGCCACCATTAAGTTTCAAAGCTAAAATAGCTTTGTTCGTTTCAACCTCACAAAAACGCTCGTCTTCTCTATCTTTAACCATGGGAATGGTTACACTCTCCACTGCTATGTCATTAGGAAGATTCCGACGGTCAATCTGTTGGTCAATCAAATGGCCGACCTGATGATTACCACGCGTTGAAGTAATTGCAAGAACCGGCAATTTTCTATAATATGCTTCAGTCAATCCTGGCATATAGTTACGGGAAGCAGTAGCACCTGTACAACTGATAACAACTGGCTCACCAGTCTCTGCAGCCATACCACAAGCAAGATATGCAGCACTACGTTCATCAACGGATGACCAAATCTGAAACCAAGGATCGTTCTCAATGCTGACCACAAAAGTCATATTAGTCGTTCCGGGAGATGCTATTACACGGTGTATCCCGTGTGCCTTCAATAGAGCTATTACAATTTGAACATTGCGTTCGTTTGTATAATGAAAATTACTGCTCATATTTTTATTTCCAACGAGGATTTATAGTTCTTCCATTATTACATACAATTACCTGTCCTGAAATACATCCAGAAGCATTTGATAAAAGAAAACATGCTGTTTCACCAACCTCTTCAGGGAGATATACACGATTGGCAGCATTACATTCTAAAAACAAATTTCCATCAGCCTTTAGCCCTGTCATATCAGAAGCTGTGATACCCGGTGCAACAGCATTAACGCGTATACCGTCTTTTACGAACAAACATGCGAGTCCTTGTACCATACTGTTTATGGCAGCCTTAGTAAAACCGTAGGGACGTATATCTGCAGTCTCGCCCGTCTCTGATGAGACAAAAAGCACATTACCTTTTCTTTTTTCACGTAAAAGCAGTTTGGTGAAACTTTGAGTCAGAAAAAAGCCTCCACGCAAATTTGTAGCTATCTGTGCATCGAACGTCTCAGGCGTGACATCAAAAAATGTCGGTTCATGTAAGGAGATACCCGCATTGTTAACCAGACAATCTACGCCACCAAGAAGCCTATCTGCATCATGGATAAACTTATCGAGACTATCTGTTTTCTGGACATCCAAAGTAAGATATTGACAGCCTATTTGCTCTGCTTTTTCTTTCAAAATCTTTTCATTTCGTCCAGAAATCAATACCAATGCCCCTTCTGAAACAAATTTAGTCGCCATTGCAGCACCAAGACCTTTTCCACCACCTGTAACGATAATTTTCTTACCTGATAAACGCTTGTCTGGTTGAAGATAGGATATATTTGCAGAAATATGCTGAATAGGCATACCTTCTAAAATATATTTCAATCCCCGTTTAATATATTGTTTATATGACATAAATATTATTTAAACCCAACATTAGACAATAAGTGAGATGTTTTCTTATATACCATTTCTCGTTCTATCTTTTCCAACCCGAATACATAGATTGCAGATATAGTTGAAAAAAGGCTGACGATACAAATAACACATAGTCTAAAGAATCCTACCTCAAGATAGTACACCACCAACAAGGGTAAAATAAAAGAAATGATAGAAACTATAACAACTTTCAGAATAACATCGAATATGTATAACTTTATCGGAAAGTCCATCAGTTCTTTTGCTATATAGACTCTGACGAAATTTAAGAGGAAATAAATGACAATATATATATAATATGTCGTTTCAGGTGGTAATCCCATACTGAAAGCCAGCCATGTCAAGGGGAACACAAGACATCCGACAACAGTAACAGCTATCTGATATTTTTTTATATTACCGGTTGATAAAATAGCCGTATACATAGTGTTGCCCAATAAAGTCATTAATGTACCGAATAATATGAGCCGCAAAAATGCCGATGCATACTCAGGAACAGTCTTTAGCCAAAGATATAAGATATAATCAGTCTCACATACAATAGGTACAGTAAAGATTAAGAGGAGAAAATAAGAAAAACGAGTACCACGGCAAATTAGCTTATTCATATACTCTCTATCTCCTGAAGCATACGATTTTGTTATTTGAGGGTTGATAGCCATAGTAAAATTACCCACAAACTGCATGACTGCATTTTGTACTTGTGAAGCAACCCCTTTTGCAGCGTTAAGCGTGACCCCAAAAAATATATTGATGAGCATATCTACCCCCTGCGTATTGAGCATATAGGCTGTATTGCCGAAAAAACTCCAACCAGCAAAACCAGTCATCTCTTTAATCAAAGCTCTATCATATATAAATTTATAATGACTTTCAACAAAATATCTGTGACAATACCACCCATATATCAATCGCATTATTAAAGAAACCACAACAAATAAAACAGCATAACTTATAAGTTTATCATAGGGAGAGATGAAAAGCATATATACAATCACCAACTTTAAAATAGTTTCCAATATACTCATATATGCAAAGACAGACATCCGTTCGTGAGCTATGATACAAGCATTATAAGGAACACTAATAAGACCGATGACAAATGATAACAGCGAGCATTGAAAAACCCAATTAGCAGCTATCAATCTATCTGCAGGTATATTTAATTTATAATTTATAAACCATATCCCGACACATTCAGCAAGTATCAGCACAATCAGAGATATTCCAATTTGGATGTTCACGCTTGTGGAAAATATCCGACGTAACTTATTAATATCACCATGCCCAAGCTCAAATGTAATAAAACGTCCAATTGACAAAGAAAGAGAACTGGAAATAACGGAAAACATGGAAACGACCCCGCCTACAACATTATTAATACCAAAGTCAGAAACGCCTAATGTATTTAATATCACGCGACTCGTATATAGCGAAACCAACATTGTAAATATGGTACGCACATACAACATCAACGTATTCTTGGCAATACGCTTGGTATTTTCTGCTTGTTCCGTCACGACCTAAAAAGAATTAGCATTTCAACAACTGGATAAATTCAGGCTGAACTTCCACTGCCGCCGTCAAAAGGTTAGGAAGTTCCACAAACAAACGTTTTATGCGTAAGCCTTGCATCTTTTGCAAGCATCCTTCATAACCATCTAAAAGTCCCCCCACGATACGTACCTTTTTTCCTAGCATATCCGGATTTATTTCTTCTGGAGTATAAAAACAAGGATTATTCATCGCGTCGACAGCCCTAATGAAACGCTCCATATCTGCATTTCTTACAGTCATAGGCTGGTGATTGCCACCTTTTACAAAACGGTACTGCAACGTAGCAATTCGTTCTACAAGAGGATCAAGTACTTTACGGGAATCATAAACGAATAACAAATCAGGCATAAAAGGAACCTGCTGGCGAACACGTTTTCCCTGACAAATCCTCAGTTTCCACACCATAGGGGTAAAATACCTGATATTTAACTCGCTGAGTAATTTGTAAGCGGGTTGTTTGGCATTTCCTCTTTTCAAATCGCGCATCACGAACCATTGAGGCGATCCAGTTGTTTTTGTTACAGATTGTATCGTCCCCTGCACATCTGAGTGATTATTATGCAAGCTATCCATAGTTCGATACAGGATGTACTATCTAATCCTGCCGGCTAATATAAAACGCTAAAAAGCAAGCAGTTATAGATAAGAAAGTCTAAAGTTCAATTACCTCCCCTTCACTTTTTACCAATATTATAATTCAAAATTAGTACTATTGGTTCTCCCCAAACAAAAGCTATCTCCTAAGATGAGATAATCTTTCTGCTGCAAAGATAGCAAATTAAATCTATATTCAGACATTTTATAAGTTTTTTTTCCTATAGATATGTAATTTGAAAGGATTTATGGATTCTATATTTTATTATGGAGCATTTTTTTTCGAATTCACATCCAGAAACTTTCTTGTTACTTTATCAATTGTTCTGAACTTACCCACATATTCTCTGTTTCACAGTGTGGGATATAAAAACCACAGTGTGGGATACATATCTCACACTGTGAAATACAAATACCACACTGTGAAACAGAATTTATGAACTGACGTTTGAAAGAATTCTCGCTTGAAGTTCTTTTATAATTATTAGAGAAGGTGATTTAAAGGTGAAAACAACGGTCTGTTGACAGAATAGGCATTCACAAACGCCTGTAATATATTAATAATCAAATACTTTACAGAAAGATTATCTCATCTTAGGAGATATTCTTTTTCTTATTGAAAGAAGTTACAAGTCTTTCAGGATTTTTCGATTAGCTTTATCAACTTCCACCGATTTTATGGAATCCAGGTAAATTTGGGTAGTGATTTCAGAATCATGACCCAACGCTTCACTGATGACGGATAAAGGAATGTCTTTTCCACGCGCAATAGTTGCCCAGCTATGACGGCTGTAATATAAAGACAAAGAAACAGGTAGTTTAATCAAAGAAGCCACTTCTTTTAAATGCCTGTTTATTTTCATCATCTGGTTCTGGTACTGGCGCCGCTCGCTGCCATCTTCACGCAGAATCAAAGGAAGCAGGTATTGGGTAGGATTTATCGGATATTTGTCCATAATAGCCTGCATCTGCCGGGTCCATTCAACGGTCAGCAACTGACCGGTTTTTTTCCGCCTATAAGTAAGATAACCATTCTTTAAATCTTTCTTTTTGAGATAAGCCATGTCTACAAATGACATGCCTCGGGTACAGAAACTGAAAAGAAACATGTCGCGGGCAAAATCCAAGGATGGGGTCAAAGATAAATCCAGTTCTTTGATCTGCTTGATTTTCGCAAAAGACAAACTTCTCTTTACCGTCTTATCTATACCACAATACACTCGCTTAAAAGGATGACAATCCTGGGTCAACCCTTTTTCTACAGCCAGCTTGTAGTTGGTGCGCAGTATGCGCAAATAGAACGAACTGGTATTACGGGTCAGTCCACGGTTCTGCAATTCAGCTTCATAAAGTTCCATCAATTCGGAGTCAATCATGTCGAAAGTCAAATCAACTCCGCAACGGAAAGACATGAAACTATTGAGGGTAGCCTGATAGGTTTCACTGGAACGGACTTTACCCAACTGTTTTTTACGCTGTATCTGCATCTGAATAAAATGAAACACACTGGAATCCTTATCAATAAACGAATTAAAATGTGATGTCAAATCAGAAAATGTCCATTCCTGACCTGAAAAAATAATTAGGGCAAGTCCCGACTTTTCCAAGTCAAGGCTTGCCCCTGTGAATAAATAAGTTCTCGATTAAAACCGGTCAGTCTTCCGGCAGCTCTACTACACCAAGCTTTTTCTTTCCGTCCATCTTGACGGATAAAGGTTTCTCAAACCGTACCCAACGCAGGTACTTGGTTTCTTCTACCGCCGGCATGCTGTCGAGCAATGCCTGGTTGTAGATACCATCGTTCATATAGGCATTGATGGTGAAATATCCTACTCCAAAAGAAGTCAGATTCTGGAAGAAGTGAGTTCCCTGGCTGGGGTCTACCCGGTAATTGGTCAGTCCGGCTTCCACAATGATGCGGGCGGCCGAAATGTTGGGCCATTTCACCGGAATGCCCAACCAGGTATCGCTGCTTCCCCAGCGTCCGGGACCGACCAGTATGTAATGCTTCCCTTCATCCAGGAACCGACGGTTGAGCTTCTCAATGTCGTAAGCAATCAACTGGTTATTGGATGCAGAATAGCCATCTGTCTTGACATAAATCACATCCTGTATATCGTCCATCACACCATGTCCCAATGAGTTTTCGCTCTTGAGCAACAAACGTTCATCGGGAATCACACTCAGGTCTTCATCCAGTCCGGCTTTTACATCAACCATCGGACGTATCTGCAACAGATAGAAGATGCCGCTCTTTGTACGGGCATCAAAATTGACGGCAAACTCGATTTCTACCGGACGGCGCATTTCGCCCTGACCGTATTTCTGTGCCAGCTGCAGGATACGGGCCAGCGGGAACACATCGTGCTGAAGGATGTTGGCAAAGGTTATCAGCTTACGTCCGCCGGGATAAATACCGTCGCGTATCACCATGTCGTACGGATCGTAGGTGGAAGCAATGAAGTTCAAAGCTCCGTCGGCTTCAGCGTCTTTCACATGGAGTTTCAACAGGTTGAACCCGTCATCGAGCGAGAAGTTCTGTCCTAAGTTCTTTAAGTCGAGGGCATAGAAACGGGTCTGTGTTTCACGCAAGGCAATTTCCATTTCGCTGGTCTGAAGTACTTGTGTAGGATGGTACGGACATACGCGCAAGGTCAATCCACCGTCTACAATGTATTTTCCTAATCCCAAAGCCAGACTGACAGTTCCTTCTTCGGCCAGTTCATCATTAATCGGATAATAGTTAATGGAACGGGCTACTCCGGAAATGGCCGGATAATAGCGGTCGCCATACTGGGTGCCGACCACTTCCTGCAGGATGACGGCCATTTTCTCCTGGTCAATCACGTTGCTGGTAGCCTGCATGTAGGCTTTACTATCCTTATAATATACGGAAGCATATACTCCCTTAATGGCATCGCCCAGCATACGGAGCATTTCGTACTTATCGTCCAGATAGGGAATCATGTAAGTGGAATAGATTCCGGCAAAGGGCTGGTAGTGGGAGTCTTCCAGCAGACTGGAGGAACGGATGGCAATCGGTGCCTTCACCGCATCGAAGAAAGCAAAGAAATCCTCTACCAGCCGGTCGGGCAACTTGGCACGAAGGAAGGCACGGAGAATCACGTCGTCGGCCGCATCGCTCAAGGCTATCTGGTACAACTGGTTGGAGTCCATGAACTCGTCGAATATATCGGTACAGAGGACTACGGTTTTCGGAATCATGACGGAGGCATTCTCAAACTCATCGAACTCTGTATGGCGTTTTACCATGTTGTCTATGAAAGCCAGGCCGCGTCCCTTTCCTCCCAACGAACCATCACCGATACGGGCAAAATTGGAATAACGGTCGAAGCGGTCGCGCTGGAACACGGCTACCACTCCCTGATTCTTCATCTTACGGTATTTCACAATGGCTTCGAAAATAATCTGTCGGTGTGCATCAATATCCTGCAGAGATTCCCATGTAATCTGCTTCAAGAATTCGGCTACCGGGAAAATGGCACGCGAATACAGCCAGCGCGAAATATGGTTGCGGCTGATGTGATAGAGGAAGGATTCTGCAGGAATGGCAAATATCACATTCTGCAGCTCCTTCAGGTTATGAATACGGGCCACTTCTTTCATGGTATGAGGGTCACGGAAAATAAAGTCACCAAAACCAAAGTTGTCTGACACCGCCTCACGAAGGTCGATATTCATCTTCTTGGAGTTCTTATCAATGAATACGGCATCCAACTCCGGTGCATAGCAGCGATTGCTTTCCTCAGCCGACTGAAGAATAAGAGGTATAAACGGATCGCGTTTGCGGACTTCACGCAGCAAGGTTACACCAGCCTGCGGGTCATTGACACCCCCGTGAGGGAAACGGGCATCGGAAATAATACCGAGCACGTTATTCTGGTACTTATTATATAGTTCCGTGGCTTCCTCATAGGAACGGGCCAATACGATTTTAGGACGTCCGCGCATACGAAGGGTACGCTGGTGTTCGTTCAAAGCTTCCGTAGCAAACTCCTGGCTCTGGCGGAGAACGAACTTATAGAGGTTAGGCAATACGGAGGAATAGAAGCGGATGGAATCTTCCACCAACATGATCATCTGTACGCCGACTTCCTTGATGTCATGCTCCAGGTTCATCTTGTCTTCTATCAGCTTGATGATGGACACCAGCAGGTCGGTATTTCCCAACCAGCAGAACACATACTCAAAGATGCTCAAATCTTCATGTTCCATTCGTTCCTTGATGCCATGCGAGAAAGGTGTCAATACCACCAGCGGAAGATGCGGATATTCCTTTTTAATATCGCGGGCAATGTCGAAGGTATCGCTATTGTCAGAGCCCGGCATACAGATAACCAGGTCGAACATGGTGTTGCGCAACTGTTCCCAGGTTTCTTCTGCCGTAGAGACCTGCGTGAAACGAGGAGGATAGCGCAAACTCAGGTTCATATATTCATTGAAAATCTTTTCGTCAATGCGGCCGTCATCTTCCAGCATGAACGCATCGTAAGGATTGGCCACCAACAATACGTTAAATATACGCTTTGTCATCAGGTTGGCAAACTGCGTATCCTTGAAATACAGCTGACGGAGTTTAATTCTTAGTTTGGTGAGCATGGTATCTTCTTTTAAAGCTTATATTACAGAAACAAAATTCGGAATTTCACACGATTTTTGCAAATCTTTCTTGAGAGTTGATAAAAAACTAACAAAATTCAATTAAAGAGTCAAATTTTCGGGTAAAACTCTTTGACGATACAGGTAATTTTCTATCTTTGCATATACAAAATATTTCATTTTGTCAGACCTTAAATTATTTGATTATGGACATTAATAAAATCATGTCATCACTGGAAGCCAAGCATCCAGGTGAATCTGAGTACCTTCAGGCAGTCAGGGAAGTATTGCTTTCTATCGAAGATATTTACAATCAACACCCCGAATTTGAAAAGGCAAAAATCATTGAACGACTGGTAGAACCGGACCGTATTTTCACATTCCGTGTGACATGGGTAGACGACAAAGGTGAAGTGCAGACAAACCTAGGCTACCGCGTACAGTTTAACAATGCCATTGGCCCGTACAAGGGAGGTATCCGTTTCCACGCTTCCGTGAACTTGTCTATCTTGAAATTCTTAGGATTTGAACAGACATTCAAGAATGCCTTAACTACCCTCCCGATGGGTGGCGGTAAAGGTGGTTCTGATTTCTCTCCACGCGGCAAGAGCAATGCAGAAATCATGCGCTTCTGCCAGGCTTTCATGCTGGAATTGTGGCGTCATTTAGGACCGGATATGGATGTTCCGGCTGGTGATATTGGTGTAGGCGGACGTGAAGTAGGTTACATGTTCGGCATGTACAAGAAACTGACCCGCGAATTTACAGGTACATTTACCGGCAAGGGACTTGAATTCGGAGGTTCACTGATTCGTCCGGAAGCTACGGGCTTCGGCGGCTTATATTTCGTAAAACACATGCTCGACGAAAAGGGTATCGAAATAAAAGGAAAGACGGTAGCCATCTCAGGATTCGGTAATGTAGCATGGGGAGCTGCTACCAAAGCTACTCAATTGGGAGCAAAGGTAGTTACCATCTCCGGACCGGACGGTTATATTTATGACCCGGAAGGTATTAGCGGAGAAAAGATTGACTATATGCTCGAACTGCGTGCATCGGGTAACGACATCGTGGCTCCATACGCTGAAAAATTCCCTGGATCTACTTTCGTACCGGGACGTCGTCCGTGGGAAGTGAAAGTAGACATTGCACTGCCATGTGCTACCCAGAACGAATTGAACGGCGAGGATGCACAGAACCTGATCAAGAACCAGGTGCTCTGCGTAGGAGAAATTTCCAACATGGGATGTACACCGGAAGCTATTGACGCATTCATCGAACATAAGATGATGTATGCTCCAGGAAAGGCTGTCAATGCAGGTGGTGTAGCTACTTCCGGTCTTGAGATGAGTCAGAACGCCATGCATTTGAGCTGGACTGCTCAGGAAGTAGATGAAAAGCTTCATCTGATTATGCACAACATTCATGAACAATGCGTGAAATACGGTAAGGAAAGCGATGGATACATCAATTATGTGAAGGGTGCAAACATTGCCGGATTTATGAAAGTGGCTCACGCCATGATGGCTCAGGGAATAGTCTGAATATTAAGGATAATTAAAATTTAAAGCAAACATGAACAAAAGATAATTTTTATTCATATCTTTGAATGCTTTAATTTTTAGCACAAAATCTCGTTTAGTTGTATTTGTATTTTGTATTGTAGCTTGCGCTATCCGCCTGTGAAGGTCTGATAGCGCATTTTTGTATACAAACAAAATCATAGAAAAACAAAAAACTACGTTGACCCAAAACTACCTTTGAAAAAGTATAGGGTCAACGTAATAATCTGAGGAGTAAATCCGATAAATTTATATCTTTGCCGGAA
>OHET01000594.1_pt1 | contig 13739 bp, 16 predicted proteins | sample 1567351 | NCBI WGS metagenome assembly OHET01 (sample SAMEA3879529, study PRJEB24766) | human gut metagenome | biome: human-associated habitat; feature: feces | place: USA | collected 1985/1987
TCCGGCGTGACATGGGCCAATGTGCAGGCTGCGGCACTGGTGGTGCTGCCTGCGCTGGCGGCATCCTTTCTGCTTTCCAAGCCCATGGCCGCCTACCAGATGGGCGAAGCATATGCCCGCAGCGTGGGCGTGAATGTCAAGCCTTTCTCGGCAGCGCTGGTGCTGCTATCCAGCCTGCTGGCGGCCTGCGTCACCGCCTTTGCGGGGCCGATCTCCTTTGTGGGCATCGCGGTGCCGCACCTTGTCAAGCAGCTGCTGGGCAGTGCCCGCCCGCTGTATGTGCTGCCGGGGTGCTGCTTGGGCGGGGCAGCGTTCTGCCTGCTGTGTGATTTGATTGCCCGCAGCCTGTTTGCGCCCATGGAGCTTTCCATCAGCGCGGTCACCGCTGTATTCGGCGCGCCGGTGGTCATTGGGCTGCTGCTGCGCCGCAACCGGGAGGATGTGCGATGAAGTACTCTGTTGAAACCAACGCCCTTGCCATCGGCTACGGCACGGCTGCCCTTGCACGGGATATTGCGCTGTGCGCTGCCAAGGGGCAGGTGCTGGCGCTCATTGGCCCGAACGGCGCGGGCAAATCCACCCTGCTCAAAACATTGGCGGGGCAGCTGGCCCCTTTGGGCGGCGCGGTGCTGCTGGACGGGCAGGAGCTGGCACGCATCCCCGGCAACGCCCGGGCGCAAAAGCTGGCGCTGATGTTGCCCCACACCCGCCGCACCGAGCTGACCACCTGCTTTGAGTTTGCGGCGGCAGGACGCATCCCCTACACCGGGCGGCTGGGCATCCTTTCCGCCGTGGACAAAAAGCAGATACAGAATGCGCTGGAGCTGGTGGGCGCGGCGCATCTGGCCAACCGGGACTTCAACTGCGTCAGTGACGGGCAGCGGCAGCGCATTTTGCTGGCGCGGGCAGTCTGTCAGCAGCCGCAGGTGCTTCTGCTGGACGAGCCCACCTCTTTTCTGGATATCAAGGGCAAGATCGAACTACTGACCATTTTGCAAAAGCTGGCTGCACTGGAAATCGGTGTCTTCCTGGTTCTGGCCGGAATGCTTCGCCCACTGCTGCGCGGTGAAGCTCAGACCGCCGCCATCCAAAAAGTCACGCACCAGGGCGGGCAGACGGCGCGTTTTGGGGTTCTGTGAATGCTTGAGCTTGTCCACGGTCGCAAGGAAACTGTCAATAGCTGACCGTTCATCGGAAGGCGCATCACTTTCCGCAATCGCTTCTTCAGGCGCTGCCGCGGACGGTTCACCCTGCGGTGCCGGCGGAGATACCGCCGTTGCCTTCAGCGGTTCCCGCGCCAGCGCACGCTCCCGGGTCAGCGCATCTTCCTCCTTCCGGCGCAGGCGCTCTTTTTGCAGATCGACTGCCCGCGCCAGCAGGTCAAGGTAATACTCCATAAAATAGGTCATATCCCCGCCGTTTTCCGGACGCAGGATATCGCACATGGCTTTGTAGTACCGATAATTCTCCCGCGTAATGACGGAAGATATGGAAATGTCACGGAAGAAGTCGTACCCGCAGCGCAGGAGCACGGCGGAGGACATCATCCGTGACAGTCGTTCGTTTCCCTCCGGGAAGGGCCGGATCACCAGAGGGTACGCCTGCGCCACCGTCGCCTTGATAAGGGGGTGCGTGTCGGGCGCGCGGAGGAAGGCATAGTATTGTTCCATGCGCTCAGGCAGACTGTACGCGGGCGGCAGGTCGTAGGGTTCGCTGTTCATGGCGGCAATGGGATGGTTGTCAACCTGCCGGTAGTCTTCCGCGCACCCGTCCATTTCCTCCGTCAGCATCCAGGCCAGCCCTTTGACAAAAGTCTCATCCAGCGGCCGGTATATGCCGCTCACCATCTCGGACCATGCGTGGCGGTTGTTCCAGATCATCTGTTCCTGGATGCTCTCGGGTTCGGTGCCCCTGGCCAGAAAATCCATCGCCTCCTGCAAATGGATCTGCGCGCCCTCCACAAAGCTGGTGAAGAACATTTCCTCCGTCATGGCGCTGGTCATTTCCGCACGGTAGGGGTCAAAGGAACCGTCCTGAGCAATGGCCTCCTCGCAGAGCCGTTCGCTGGCTGTGACCATTTTTTGCGTCAGCACATACCAGTACGGCATGCCGGCCGCGTTATAAAGGGGCAGGATCACGGCTTTTGCCTTGCGGCGGTTCAGCAGTTCCGGCCAGAACTGATCGATGGAATAATTGAGAGGCAACTTAAAGAGCACCTCCTGCCGGGAGAGGTAATGCGTCTGGAAATGCGCCAGCAGTTTTTCCTTGTCCATTGCCATATGCGCACCCTCCTTCAGCAGGGATGGTTCAGCGACCCGTCAAGAGGCATTTGCAGTTCGGCGGGCTGCGCCGTATGCAGGTCAAACACAATGGCCTGATGGGACGCGATGTAATTTCCATAAATCACTCGCGGCTGGTTGTTCGTCCAGCCGGTCAGACGGCGGATGCGACGGAGCAGGGCGTGCCCGCTCATTTCAAACTGCACCATGGTGTCCGGCGGTATGACCACCGCTTCCCGGTCATCTACGGTACAGGCCTGCAGGAGCAGCATCTGCCGTTCCTCGTTGATCAGCATCTGCACCTGCTTCGGATGCTCCAGCGTTTCCAGGATCGCCTTGCTGACCAGAATGCTGTCCTCCTCCAGGCACAGCGTCAGCATAAGGGGTTCATTCATTGTCACACCATCCTCTCCGCCCACTCACGGGGGAACGGTTGTCTGGCACTGCGCGGAATTGGCCTTTCATACGGCAGCGCCGTGGTTTCCATCAGACGGCGCTCCTGCCAGGGTGTAATTCAGATAGAAATCCCAGGACATCATGCGATAGAGCCTGTCAATGAACAGGCCGCATTTTTCAATGACATAGCTGTCAGGATCACCCTCAGCGGTTACCATCCGGACGGAATAGCGCATTTTCTTTTTCGCAGACTGCACCAGAAGTTTCTGACGGTCTTCGCTGATCAGCATCCGGATATACGGCGGCTGTCCGTCCTCCCGCGCGGGAAGGCCCTTCATGCGAATGCTCCCCGTGCTGGCGGAGATGGTCATTTCCACCGGGCGTATCCGTTCTCTCTGTCTTTCCATCGTTGCCGTTGTCATACTTTCGTCACCTCTCCCGTCTCCTGATCGATCAGCTCCAGGGGTACCTGCTCCTGCGCGGGGGTGCCCGGCCCGACATCAGCGAAATCGTAGCCCTCCAGCAGGTTCACCTGCGTGGACGCGGCGTGCTCCACAACAGGGATGCCGAAGGAATCGCGCCAGTCGGCGGGATAAACCGCCGCGCTGCGCTTGGCCTTCGCGGTGGGGTTCTCCGGGTCCTTAACGGCAGGCAGGAAGATCTCCGTGCTGGTCAGGTCGAACACATACAGCTGTTCACCCTGATAACTGATTCTGGTGCCCTGCAGTTTGTAGCGGTACAGCGCCTCCCAGCCCATCATCTCATACAGTTTGGCGGTGAACAGACCGCAGGTGATCTGGCGGCTCCTGCGCTTGTCATCCTTGGCGATGCACCAGCGGATGGCGTCCCGGGCGCCTTCCTCACAGGGGCGTATGACAAGCTTCTCCGTGGTGGGGTTCACCAGCACCTGCACGTAGACCACCTGTTCCAGACGGGATATGCAGGCGTTGTTGAAAATAATGCTGTTGCCCTTGATGGTCAGCGTGGGGTCAAATTTGTGGGAGAAGAACTCCCTGCGCACCACCTGGTAGCCGTCAAAGGAGAAGCCTGCCTCCATGGCGATGCGCTGCGCTTCCTCGCGCTCCTCCTTGCTCAGGGGTTTGAACCCGCCCTGGGTCAGCACCTGCGCGTCCTTCATGGGCGGAGCGCCGTAGGGCTGGGGCTGGGCAAAGGGACGCTGGGCAGGCGCGGAAAACCCCGGCTGCGGCAGCGCCTGCACGGGCCTGGAATACTGCGGGGACACCTGGGGATTGTAGGGGTAATCGGTTCTGCGTTCATCCACGGTTCATCACTCCTTTTTGCTTTTATCCTTCCGGGGCGCAGTACCCACGGGAGGGGCGGCTTTTCTGGGGCGGGAGAAGAGTTCCCTGCGCACGATCTCATAGTTCTCCAGAGAGATCAGCGGGATATTGGTATCCCTGCGCACAACGGGCAGCGGACGTCTGATTTCATTCCGTAAGATCTTTTCCATATCAGTCACCATCCCATACGCCGTCAGGCCGCATTTTGGCCATGGCAATCAGCTGCAGCAGGGGCTTTTTCGCGTTGCCCTCCGTAGGCTTCCAGTAATCGTCAGCCACATCATCACCCAGGACGGCGGCGGCCTTTTCCAGCACCGGAATGCTGTCGGCGCCGGTCATGCCGTAGATCGCGCGGATGCCCTCCGCGCCAAACACGTCGTCCCGGCGGTAGAACTGACCGTAATTGTAGGTGATGTTCAGCCACAGCTCATGCGTGCCGCCCACCTGGTAGGTGCCGCCCGTCATGAAATGGGGCTCGTCCACCCGCAGCGTTTCCTTCGTCACGGGGTCCTTCAGGCTGATGTCATAACTCATCGGTATCATCTCCTTCAACTGTTCTTCGTTACCATGCGGCTGCGCGCCGGCCACCTGCGCGGTCATTGCGGCGCGGAGCATGGCTTTATGATTCTTCCTGATCATGCGCTCATCGGCGAAATACACGTCGGCATCAGTACACCAGAAGTATTCCGCTTCATACCGTAAGCAGAGCCCTTTCCAGAGGTTTGCCTCCATGCGGCGCATGACGCGAAGCTCGTGCCGGCGCATACAGCAGGGACATACCGGCTGCTCATTTTCCGTCATCTTTTTTCCTCCAGAGCTTGCCCACCAGGAGCGCATCCAGCCTGCGGCAGATTTCCGGGGCGCATTCCACCAGCGAAACCTCCTCATTAAAGGCCAGCTTTCCGTAGAAGTCCCGCATGAACGCTTCGCTGAACGCGCCGTACACCATGCGGCTGGATTCGTCGTGCAGGTGGCATTCGCATCGGTAGACATAGCCCAGCCAGTAGGCGTATTCATATTCGTCCGCCAGCTTTCGGATATCTGGAACGCCAGTTGGCAAAGGGCTGTCCCGAGCCTGCCCGGGCAACTCGTCAGGGGTTTCATCATCAGTTTCATCGTTCAGCGCTTTGACAATGGCCAGGTTCATGCTCTCGCCGGGGTCCACGCCGCTGACGATTCTGTTCAGCCACATCACCGTATCCACGATGATGGACGGCGATTTCAGCAGCACGGGCATGCGCAGGTAATTGGAAATATCGTCTTCTTCCATGCCGCCCGCGCAGGAAAAGCTGTAATCGATGACCCCGGCCAGCTGGCTGTTCATGAACACCGGCGCGAACTCGCTCATGGGGATGTCCCTGTCCACCGCCGCCATGAAGATGCTGCCCTGCATGTCGCAGTAGGCCAGATCCCGCTCGGTAAATTCCCGAGAGATTTTCTCCACATCCGGGTTCAAGGGCGATTCCCGCGCCATCCGCATCAGCCGCTTGACGTTCCGGGAGAGCGGCCTGCTCCTGGCAGGATTCTTGACGCTCATTCTGATCCGCCTCCTTCCTCATCATCGTCTTCATCCTCCGCCGCGATCATGGCTTCCAGCATTTCGTCCTGCAGGGCTTCGATGGTGATCTCGTCCACCCGATGGTCACCGCCCAGGGTGCGGGCCTCCGCCATGACATCCCATTCGCCTTCGTCATCAATGGCTGTCAGCCGAAAATCGCTGTTATGCTCGAAGGCCGGTGTGCCGAAGTTCCGCTTTTCATACTCGGCCATTTCCCGCAGGCGGCGCTCCATTTCCTCCGTGTCCTCCACGGGCTGAGGCTCCTCGTCATCCGCGCCGAAGAAGATGCCCTTTGTCTCATCCGATTCCATTCGGCGCTCCACATCAGCGTCTGCCTCTTCCTCATCCGTGGGCTTGCGCCTGGGCAGCTCCCGCCCGATGTAATTATCCAGATCGAAGAGCAGGATGCTTTCGTCTCCCTTTTTGCGCAGGATCGCGGGTACCCGGAAGGCGTAATCCGTATCCCAGCCAAGGATCTCATACAGGATGGTGCAGAAGGCCTTGGAGGAGATGTACGCGCCCTTACCCTTTTTGTCCGTCCAGCGGACGGCATTTGGGTGATCCGGCGCGCAGGGCCGAACGGCCAGCATTCGCTCCACCGGGTTGAACAGCACCTCCACGCAGGGCTGACGGGTAATGAGGTATTTGCTTTCTTTTTCTTCCGCGGTATCCAGCCGGGATATGCAGGTGGTGCTGAAGGCCATGTGCCTTGGGCTGAAGGTAACCGTGGGCTCAAAAGCATGGCTGAACATGTTCCCGCTGACCACCTGGAACCCGTCTTTGATTTTCGGCGTGTCCTCCGGCTGTTCGTCCTCTGTGGGCTTTCCTTCCAGCTGAGCCTTGATCTTCTGTTCAGCCTGGCTCAGGGTACGGGCGATGCGCTGCACGCCGTTGTCATCCGTCATGCCTGCCAGCCTGTGGCCGCCGTCCGGGAGATGTTCGTTCTCGAGATCGCTTTCCAGCTCACCCTCGGTCAGCCCCATGGCGATGCTGCTCACGCGGTAATACTCATCCGCATCGTAGCCCGCCCAAGCCTTGTTGATGGAAATGTAGCCCGTCAGCGCGCCGTGATCGATGACCATCATGGGAAGGTAGCCGCCCATATGGCGGTAGCGATGGCTGTTCAGAATGCGCTGGGCGGCGTTCCACTGGGCGCGGGTGATGATAGCGTCGTGATGCGCCGACTGGTAATACTTGTTCTTTTTGCCCCTGTTGACCTTGCTCTTGTGATCGTGGAAATTGGGTGTCCATGTTTTGCGGGCCAGTACGTCGCCGCAGTAGCGTTCGTTGCGCAGGACGCTGTACACGCCGCCGTCCGTCCATTTGGTGCTGCTCCTGCCACACACCTTCCGCAGGCCCGTTTCGCGCTTCAGATCGTTGAGCGTGGCTGCGATCTCTGAGGTGGAGCTGCCGTTGAGCAGCATGTAATACATGAGCCGCACGGTGTTGGCCTCGTCCTTGTTGATGACCAGCTTCTTTTTATGCCCTCCGTGTCCGTCCGGAACCTCCACCCGGTCATACCCCAGCAAAGCAGGGGTGAGGAAGCGGCCGCGGCTGAACCGCCATTCCAGCGACAGCAGCATGGCCTCGCTCTTCATGTGGCTCTCTTCCTCAGCAACCATGGCCAGCACGAACAGGATGATGTTACTGGTGGCGTCCAGGGTGTTCAGGTGCTCCTGTTCAAAGAAGACCTGAATAGGCGGATCGTGCTTGTCCTTCAGCTCACGTACCCAGCCGATGCAGTCCAGCAGGTTCCGGGCAAATCTCGAGACGCTCTTGGTGATGATCATGTCGATCTTCCCGGCCATGGCGTCCTTCATCATGAGCTTGAAGGCAGGGCGGTGATCCGTGTTGGTGCCGGAAAACCCGTCATCTACGTAGGTGCCGACATAGCGCCATTTTGGATTGGCTCGGATCATGTCGCGGTAATTGTTCTTCTGAAGCTCGATGGACAGCAGCTGGTCAATGTCATCGGTGGAGACCCGGCAGTAGGCCGCGACCCGCAGGATGCGGTCATCCTGGGCAATCTCCTGGGCGGCGGCGATCTTTCGCACGTTCTCGCCGGTATAGGTGCTGACCTCGGCGCGGAGGGCTTCCTTGGCGCGTGCGCGTTCGGTCAGGAAGCCGCTGCCCGGCGGTCGCTCCGCAGGGTTGCCCTGCGCCTCCTCAGCGCGCCTTCGCGCACGCTCCTCCGCCATGGGACGTATGTCTTTCAAGGCTCATCTCACTCCTGTCTGTTTTATTCCGCCTGGTGACAGAACGGTAGTGATATATAGCCATATCTTTTTGCACACAGCAACGTCCGGCCGGCCGTAATGAGCAAATTTATTCTGTACGGAACACAGCCATCGCCTTAAATTCGCCGCCGAAAACAAGCAGCATGGGGTCTATGCACAGCACTGCGCAGATTGCCAGCCCGATTTTCATGCTGGCGTTGCGGATGTCCCGTTCACCATACTCCAGCCGCTGATAGGCCTTGATATGCACGCCGATGAGCGTGGCGACCTGCTGCTGCGTATAGCCCATTTCGATGCGCGCCTTGCGCAGCATTTCCGCCTCCCGCGGCAGTTGTCTGACCATGAGGTACGCCTCCCTTCTCAAGGGTAGTGGACAGTACGCCATAGTTTTGCGGACATATCAACGCCAGGGGAACGTAATTATCTGACAGTTCACAACAATTGGCTTTGGAAGGCCGCACAAATAAAACAAGAGCCAAATGATGCATTGGAGTGTTGTTAGCAATAATAAAATTAAATTTAGCGATGACTATTCTTTGGTAACCGAAAACCTTGATTTTTGTGCGAATAAACCTTATAATTTGAACTGTCGTTAGCGACGATGTGTTACCTGGTATGGGCGGCCGGCCACTGCCCTCAAAGCAGGTGAAAGGGGAAAATAGATGCGAGTGAACGGACTAACACTTATCTACAAGGATGGGATCAACACGGTGCTATCCAACAATAGCGCCAGTTACCCGGTTGGCGACCTGCTTTGCCGGATCTTCCAAGGCGAGACTCTTTATAATATCAGCCGTATTGTCCGCAACTGCGTCAGCGTGTACCCGATGCGGGACATCCTCTTGTCGCAGGACGAGATTGAGCAGGCGGAGGACTACATCTTACAATCGCTTATGTATGATGAATTCTATCCGGCCCGGCGTCTTTCCCAGGGGAGCTTCATTCGCTGCATTGAGGAGTATCGAAGCCTTGACAGCGCGTCCCAAAGCAGGCTCATCCAAGAAGAAAAACAACGGGCTGAGATGGGCGGTCAATTTTTCAAAGATATCGGCTTCAACACAATCGGCGAGTTCCTCCAGCTCTGCTTCAACAATTACTACGTTGACCTGATAAACGGTACCAGCCTTTTCACGGAAACATCCGCTGTGTGGTCCGGAACGGCAACAGAAGAAGAGAGAGCGTTATATGACGAACTTTGCGAGGCTTTGCAGGATCCGCATGCAGTACCGCCAACTGCTATGGAGATGGTATATGATGTCTCCTCGGGGACGTTCGGGTACAGATACGTAATCAGCAGTTTCCTTGGCATGGCGGTATTTGAGTTTTCACACCTGGCTGAATCGGCTACAAAAATCGTCCGCTGCCAGAACCCTGTGTGCGGGAAGTTTTTCACAGCAAAGCGGGCCTCGGCAAAATACTGCGGGAACCCGGCCCCACAGTGCCCCGGGAGGGTCTGCAGCGATTACTATCCGCAGCTCCTTCATCGTGAAAAGGTGCGCGCGGATGAATTGGATCACCTTATTAAAAACGCGAAAGGCCGGCTGTATAATGCAAAGCGGCGGCACCCCGAACAGGCGGAAGTGATCGACGAACAGTTAAACGACCTTACGATATACTCGCCTGTCAAAAAACAGGAGGTGCTGGATAATGCAGTGACGATAAGTGAATTTCGTGAATGGTTAGACTCACACAAGAACTGAAAATAGGAGGAGGCAATAATATGGCGAACGAAATGACTGTCAATAATACCCAGGTACCTTCCGTGCCGAAAGCTACTGTCCCTTGCCGCATTGAACGCACCCACCGTTATCCGGTTGTAGACCAGGAGCGCGCCGGCAAAATAATGGATGAAGTAATAGGGTCAATTAAAGACACCCGTCTGGACACGAAGCGAGCCATCTCTGCTGACATTGCCGCGACGGCAAGGGTGCAAAACCAGAATGACCGTCTCTTAGCGGTCTATGAAAATGAACTCAGGAGAAAAGACCTGCCTGAAGGCCAGCGCGAGGAGATACTCAATGAGATGAGCAGGATAGCCACAGTCTCAGCTAACGCAAGCGTGGAAAGCCGAATCTTTCAGAGCGAACAGCTGGATCGGGAGCATAAGCTGTCACGCTGGATCATAGGCGGCCTTATCCTTCTTATTGGCGGCGGGGTCGGCGGGGTCGCTTGGGCGAGCAGACGAGCCTGATGAAATGCCCCAGGTCGTAATGGCCTGGGGCATTCGCCGTCTTATTCCATCTGAACAAGGTTGCCGAGGAAATCCCGACACATCTCCATCAGCTTCTCCCTGCGACTCCACGCAGTGTTGAGGGGGATTCGTTGTCACGCTTATACTGCCGCCCGATCTTCTTCGCCTGTTCGAGATAGAAATAGATGTTGCGCGGCGTGTCATCCAGCTTTTCAGCGATCTCCGCTACGCTCAGTCCATAGTATTCTTTTAATACGATTGCCTGGGCGAATTTTGGATTCTGAGCGGAGATTGCCTTGATTACATCCGCGATAGTCGCCCTGTCTGCCATACGCTGGAATTCCGGGTCTGGTTGAGCGACTTCGCTGAAGGTTGTGGCGTAATCGTCCCAGCACAGATCGGGCAGCTGATTGTCACGATGCTGCGGATAAGGGCAGTTTTTACAGCTGTTCTTTTCCGGGCACGGAATCAGCGGTTTCAGCTTTCCTGGAATCATGCAGCGCCGTTCACGATATTCGTTTCGATGCTTTGCACGCAGCTCATCCCTGAGAAAACGATAGGTCTGCTCATCGCTGGGTGTCAGGTGTACAACCACGCGTTTCGTACCGAAATACCATGTGCGGCACTGCTCCCAAGTCAGCCCCATTGCGTGGAGCTGATCCGCACTCTCGATTTCGATGGGCGCTTCAAAAATCTCAACACCCGCTCGTTCTAGTTCTTCCAGGGTTCTTGATTCGGTAGGGGTAAGGCCTTTCCAAACGATCTGCTTTGACACTCAGGTTGACTCCCTTCTGCTGTGCAGAAGCGAAGCAACCTATAGCTATCCAGTTTTTCTGTCATGGCTACCTCCAACGGATCGCTCCGCTTCGATGTTGGTAGCCAAGTGGTGCATGGGCACTGGCTTGGGTTACGGGAACCGCCCGCTTTGGCCACGCACACACCCTCCGGCCAGAAGGGTGCGCCGCAGCGGGCGGCATGTTTACATGTTTAGTCTTTCATGCCGGCTTCGTAATCGAAGAGGGTATTGAAGACCGACTCGTAGTAACAGGGGTGCAGAGCTTCGATGCTGGTAGCGCCTCCGCCGTATTCGGCGAGGACGAACCGAACGGTTTCCCAGCCGAGCTGCTTTGCCACAGTCATGGCGGTATTCTGGATATTGATGAGCAGATTTTCCTGTTCGAATTCTGTCATGAAGATTGACCTCCCATTGTTTCTGAAAGAAACCAGCCAATCGCCTTGCTGATCCTTTTTGTGCCATACAACCTGTCACCCAACAGCGATTTTGCTGTTCATACCGCCGACTGAATGAACAGTGCTGGTGACAGAGGCTTGACGATTAGATGAACAGCCGGCTTTTTCGCGTTATTTTTTGCTTTTACAGCCAAATAATGTCCAAAACGCGAACTTGATGTTTGACTCTTGGACATCGATCTGGTATAATAACAGCGTGTTTCCATTCGTCTGCCGGACGTTCTTCCTGAACGCCAGCACCAGTATATAAAACGAGAATTCTGGAATGGGGACGGTTTGGTACACTGTGGTACATCGTGGTACAAATTCATGGAAAGGACATTCGTGCCGATGGAGTTCAAAGAATTCTTCTCGCTGATGAAAAACAGGATATCTAATGGCGCAGATGTCCCGTACTTTTTCAGAGATCTGGTTGCAATGATCACTACTGTACCCGAATCAGAATGGGGCACGACAAAAGATCCATCTACAAAACTGACAAAAGAAAGTACTTTGCGCTCGTATGCCAAGCGTGGACTGTCACTGAAATTTGCCCAGAGCATTGTTTACAGGCTTTCTCCTGAGATGTTCGTCGAATCCCTGCAGACACGCGAACATGCTGTAATTGCTCTTCTTGCCCGTGATTATGCAGGCTACGACAATACAGTTACTGTTGATAATGTAGCCCAGAAGCTGGCCGACTGTTTTATCGACATAATCCGTCGGGCAGCCGGTATTGTTCCAAGCACCGAGCTTGAAATGCAGAAGCTTCGGGAACAGGCACTTGAGCTGAAAAACAAATATGGTGATTATCTCCGGGAGGAAACCGGGAATACCTGCCCAATGCCCGGCTGCGGAAGAACGCTAAAAGTGGCTGGCGACGGTGACCTCAGGTATGTCTATGAAGTTGGCATAATCGACAGATCCAAACCTTTAAAGGTTGATAATCTCCTCGCGTTCTGCCCTCAATGTCATGCGACGTACTCAATGGACTTAAATCCGGCTCTGGCAAGAGACCTCGGCCGCATCAAAAAGATCCTGATTGCATCGAACCAAAGTTCCCTGCTGCTGGAGCCAATGCCTCTGGAAAAGGGAATCATTGGCGTTATCAGAAAAGTAAAAAAGCTTGGTGAGAAAGACCTGCTCGATGCATCACTTGATCCGAAGGAAATCCGTGACAAAATCGACCCCGCCACATATTTTGCGCTGTACAGAACGGTGAAAACTTATGTGGACACGTATTATGTAACGTTGAAAAAGATCATAACCAATGCTGACAAGCGCGGAGAAATTGACTATGATGCTGTCCAGGATCAGATGAAAGCCATTTACAAACGGCTTAAAAAGGCGGGAAAGAATCATCTGGAAATATTCGAAACAATAACAGAGAAGGTGCATAAAATCAGTCTGCAGGAAGAAGTGTACTGCCAGATCGTAGTGGCCTTCTTCATTGCGAAATGCGAGGTATTCGATGCAATTACCAAATAAACTGTATTCCTATAAGAACAGCACCCTCTATCTTGTTCCCTTGGTGCTAAACGAGCTAAAGGATGCTCCGGTTATGCTGAAAGACCTGTATGATCGAATCCGACCGCATCTTGAAGATTCAACGGATTTCATATCGGTTATGGATTGTCTGTATGCTCTGCGCGCTGCAGATCTGAATGAGAACGGCGAGGTGTTTATATGCTTGTCGAGATGAAATCTCCGGCTTTTATGGATCATGGTCAGGAGCGACGCCTGACAACATTTCATGGGGGTCTCAATGTTGTGCTAGGAGAAGAAGACGGCGCAATGTCCATCGGTAAGTCCTCCTCTTTGCTGGCCATTGATTTTGCGTTTGGAGGGGATACATATATCAAAAGCGATGGCGTCAGACACGAAGGGCATCACACCGTTTTCTTTGCCTTCGAATTTAAAGGTGTCAGGCATTACTTCGCCAGAAATACCAGCGACGGCGATACTGTCTTTTTCTGCGATAAAGGCTATAACCTGACCGGTGCAAAATACACCAAGGAAGAGTTTATCTCCTGGCTGAGGAACCAGTACGGCATGGAATATGAAGGGGTATCCTTCCGCACAGTACTAAGCAGTTTCTTCCGGATTTATGGTAAGGGAAATACCGATGAGCTGAATCCCTTAAAGGGAATACCCGGACAGAACATGGAGAAATCCATCGCTACCATTCTGACGGTTTTCAACAGGTACGGGGATATACAGGAATTCCGGGACAGCGTTACGGAGCATAGCAAAAGGCTGGAGGCTTTCAGGGATGCAAGAAAATACCAATTCATCTCTGACCTTGTTGGCGGTCAGAAAAAATACGAGGAAAATCTGGCTGCGATCCGCGACCTCGAACTCCAACTTGCAACACTGATGGAAGAAGCGGAACAGGGGCACTCCGAAGAAGAAATAGAACTGAATAAGCAAAAGGCCGCCCTGACCTCCGAAAAGCTGAATACTGAAAACGCAATTCATACAAGCCTGCAAATAAAAAGTCAAGCCCCAAATAGGACTTGCTGCAAGAAAATTTGGCAGAAGGGGGAG
>OHET01000601.1_pt1 | contig 13598 bp, 11 predicted proteins | sample 1567351 | NCBI WGS metagenome assembly OHET01 (sample SAMEA3879529, study PRJEB24766) | human gut metagenome | biome: human-associated habitat; feature: feces | place: USA | collected 1985/1987
CTCGGCGGCAGTCTCGTGGATGGTGTGGCCCTCCTGCCACCAGAACTCGCGGCTGCGCAGGAAGGGACGGGTGGTCTTTTCCCAGCGCACCACGCTGCACCACTGGTTGTACTTCATGGGCAGCTCACGGTAGCTGTGCAGCACGCGGGACCAGTGGTCGCAGAACATGGTCTCGCTGGTGGGACGCACCGCCAGACGCTCTTCCAGCTTGTCGGAGCCGCCCATCGTGACCCACGCCACCTCCGGCGCGAAGCCATTGACCAGCTCGCCTTCCTTCTGCAGCAGGCTCTCGGGGATCAGCACGGGCATGGCCACGTTCTCGTGGCCGGTTGCCTTGAACCGGGCATCCATGTCCTTCTGGATCAGCTCCCAGATGGCCTGACCATAGGGGCGCAGGATGATGAAGCCCTTGACACTGGAGTACTCCACCAACTCTGCCTTAACGCAGATGTCGGTGTACCACTGTGCAAAGTTTTCTTCCTGGCTGGTGATCGCCTGCACAAGCTTCTTGTTGTCTTTTGCCATTTTGTTATATCCTCCTAAGCCGTGCGCCAAACGCCTGTGTTCCAGCCGTTCCGCACGAGCTCATATTAAAAGCCCCGCTGCAGTGCCGCCGTGTGCAGCGCTGCGGGTGCGGGGCCTTTTTGCAAAACTGCTATCAGCCCTTGTGGCTGTCCACAAATTCCACCACGTCGCCCACGGTGCGCAGATTCTCGATGGCATCGTCCGGCACCTCAATGCCAAACTCATCCTCCAGCGTCATCACCATGTCCACGATATCCAGGCTGTCGGCCTCGAAATCACTCATAATGTCGCTCTCCATCGTGATCTTAGCAGGGTCAATATCCAGCTGCTCTGCCAGCAGTGCACGGATCTTTTCAAAAGTATCCATCGTCGCGGTCTCCTTTTGTCAATGATTCTTTCTTCTCTGCCTGCACGCCCTCTCCGGCGCGCAAAAGCACTCTCTCTTTTTATATCCCATGGGCCGTATCTTGTCAAGCCCTGTTTTGCATTCCGGCCCTTTACGGGCAAAAAAAACCGATGAAAATTGCACAAAGCCCTCTTTTTTGCTTGACAGAAGCCCGTTTGATTCTTATGATTATATGTGACGAACCAAACCTCTCAGCCATGCTGCATCAGCATGGCCGCAGAGGTCCCGCCTGTAAAGGAGAATGCTCCATGAAATTGTCATTTACCAAGATGCAGGGCTGTGCCAATGATTACATCTATCTGGACTGCCGTGCATCTGGTGTGCCAGCAGACATTGCCGCACTTGCACAGCGGCTCTCTGCCCGGCATTTTTCCGTGGGTGCAGACGGCATCATCTGCATCTGCGCCCCTGTGACCCCCGGGGCCGATGGCCGGATGCGCATTTTCAACGCGGACGGCAGCGAGGCCCAGATGTGCGGCAACGGCGTGCGTTGTGTGGCCGAGTGGCTCTACACCCACGGGGTGGAAAAGCCTGTCCTGACCATCGACACCAACAGCGGTGTCAAGCGCATCACCCGGCAGGGCGCACAGCTGTGGCAGGTGGAGATGGGCGCTTACAGCACCCTGCCGGCCGACCTGCCTGCCATCCACATGGGCGAAGGCCCGCTGGTGGATCAGCCGCTCACCGTAGAGGGAAAAGTGTGGAAGGTGACCTGCATCAGCGTGGGCAACCCCCACTGCGTGACCGTGGTGGAGGATGTGGACAGCCTGAAGCTGGAAGCCATCGGCCCGGCGTTCGAGCATCACGCCAACTTCCCGGAGCGCATCAACACCGAGTTCGTGCAGGTGGTGGATGCCGCCCACCTGAAGATGCGGGTGTGGGAACGCGGCAGCGGCGAGACCTGGGCCTGCGGCACCGGCACCTGCGCCACCGTGGCGGCTCTGACCGAGCTGGGCATCTGCCCCGCCGGGCAGGATATCCATGTGCAGCTGCGCGGCGGTGAGCTGGTCATCCGGGTACTGCCCGGCAGGCAGCTGCTGATGACCGGCAGCGCTGTCACGGTGTACGAGGGAGTTGCGGAAGTTTAACATCCTCGCCCTCTCCGTCATTGCTTTGCAATGCCACCTCTCCCAAAGGGAGAGGCAATTGCGGCTCAACGGTCAGCTTCTGCTGGCGTAGACGCTGCATCGGCTCTCCCTTTGGGAGAGCTGGACGCGAAGCGGCCTGAGAGGGCGGGCAATCTTATAAAGTGAGGGAACAACTTATGAAAATGAATCACCATTACGGCGAGCTGAAGGCAAGCTACCTGTTCGTGGACATTGCCCACAAGGTGGCCGCCTATCAGGAAGCACACCCCGAAAAGGAGATCATCCGCCTGGGCATCGGCGATGTGACCCAGCCTCTGGCAAAGTGCGTGGTCACCGCCATGCAGGATGCCGCCGCTGAGATGGGCACCAAGGAGGGCTTCCACGGCTACGGCCCTGAGCAGGGCTATCCCTTCCTGAAGCAGGCCATTCAGGGCTACTACGCAGGCCGCGGCACCCAGCTGGCTGAGGACGAGATCTTTATCTCCGACGGTGCCAAGAGCGACCTGGCCAATGTGCTGGGCCTGTTTGATGTGGACAACACCGTTCTGGTCCCGGACCCCGTTTACCCCACCTATGTAGACGATAACGTGACCGACGGCCGCAAGATCATTTACGGCCGCACCAGCCAGGAGAACGGCTTCCTGGGAATGCCCGATGACAGCGTGAAGGCTGACATCATCTACATCTGCAGCCCCACCGGTGCCGCCTACACCCGCGAGCAGCTCAAGGCCTGGGTGGACTACGCCAAAAAGAACAACGCCGTTATCCTGTACGATGCCGCCTACGAGTGCTTCATCACCGATCCCGCTCTGGCACGCAGCATCTTTGAGGTAGAGGGTGCCCGCGAGTGCGCCATTGAGATTTGCTCCTTCTCCAAGATCGCAGGCTTCACCGGCACCCGCTGCGGCTACACCATCGTGCCCCACGAGCTGGAGCGCGAGGGCATGAACCTGAACAAGCTGTGGCTGCGCCGCCAGACCACCAAGTTCAACGGCGTGCCCTACGTCGTTCAGCGCGCTGCTGCCGCCGTGTTCACCGAGAGCGGCATGGCTGAGATCCAGGCCAACCTCGATTACTACCGCCAGAACGCCAAGGTCATTGCCGACGCGCTGGACGAGTGCGGCGTGTGGTACTGCGGCGGCAAGAACAGCCCCTACATCTGGCTGCGCTGCCCCGGCGGCATGAAGAGCTGGGAGTTCTTCGACTGGCTGCTGGAGAACTGCGGCGTGGTCGGCACCCCGGGTGTCGGATTTGGTAAGTGCGGCGAGGGCTACTTCCGCCTGACCGCCTTCGGCGATGCCGAAAAGACCAAGGTCGCTGCCCAGCGCATCAAGGCCGCCATCCAGACTCTGTAAACTTACACAAGCAAAAAGGCGATGCAGTTGCGAACAGCTGCATCGCCTTTTTCTTTTATTTCCGGCCCGTCAGCCGGTTGAGCAGCATCACTGCCAGAACAATGATGCCGATGACAAGGATGATGCCGACCATCCCGATCAGCATCATCGGCAGCGTGGTCATCCACGAAGTAAGATGAAGCATGCGATCACCTCCGTTAAGCCATCAGGGTCAGGATCAGGCCGCCTGCAATGACGGACGCGATCTGTCCCGAAACGTTGACGCTGATGGAATACATCAGCAGGAAATTCTGGTTGTCCTCTTCCAGGCCCATCTTGTTGACCACACGGCCGCTCATGGGGAAGGCCGAGATGCCAGCCGCGCCGATCATGGGATTCAGCTTTTTGCCCTCCGGCCGGAAAAGGTTCAGCAGTTTTGCAAACAGCACGCCGCCTGCCGTATCAAAGACAAAGGCCACCAGACCCAGTGCAAGGATGAGCAGGGTGTCGGGCCGCACGAACTTGTCGGCGGTCATCTGCCCGGCAACGGTCAGGCCCAGCACGATGGTGATGAGGTTTGCCAGCACATTCTGGGCGGTCTCGCTCAGCGCATTCAGCACCCCGCACTCCCGCAGCAGGTTGCCGAACATCAAAAAGCCCACCAGCGCCACACTGGCCGGAGCCACCATGCCTGCAATGATCGTAACCACGATGGGGAACAGGATCTTGGTCAGCTGGGAAACACTGCCCTTTTCATAGGACATCCGGATGCGGCGCTCCTTCTGCGTGGTCAGCAGCCGGATCACGGGCGGCTGCACAATGGGCACCAGCGCCATGTAGCTGTAGGCTGCCACCATGATGGCACCGAGGTACTGGGAGTTAAGCGTGTTGGCCACGAAAATGGCGGTGGGGCCGTCTGCCGCACCGATGACAGCGATGGAGGCAGCATCCTTCAGGTCAAAGAAGAAGCCCGCCAGAAACAGGGTGAAAAAGATGCCGAACTGGGCCGCCGCACCAAAGAGCATCAGCCACGGCTTTTCCAGCAGCGGGCCAAAATCGATCATGGCACCGATGCCGATGAAGAGCAGCAGCGGGAACAGCTCGTTGGACATGCCTGCTTCAAACAATGCAGAGATGGGGCCCACCGTATCCCCCTGCGTGATGGCACCCGAGAGAGGCAGGTTGACCAGAATGGCACCAAAGCCCATGGGCAGCAGCAGGCTCGGCTCCATCTTTTTGGCGATGGCAAGGTAGATGAGCAGCGCACCGATGCCCCACATTACCACCATCTGCCAGGTCAGATTCCCAAAATTGGAAAAGAGACTGGCGAATGTGTTCAGAAGATCCATATTTATTTTTCCTCCTTGTATTCCTGTGCCGGGCAAGAAAAAAGAGACCCCTGCCACAGCACTCTGTCTGTGACAAAAGTCTCAAGCCAACACATGACATCGGGCATTTCTGCCGTGATGACGCTGCCATGCAGCACCCCGCAGGCCCTGCGGGATGCCCTTTACTCCCTTTTATCGATTCTAATTAAATCAGAATGCAGTCCCCTCTGTCAAGGGGTTCCTGCATTTCTTTGCCAAACTTTGCTTCAGCGCTCAAACGTTGTGCTGAGGGTGGTCTCCCAGGTCTGGCCGGGGGCAAGGCAGGCGGCAGCGGCGCGCTGGCTCCACTCCTGGGGATCGGTCTGGGCACCGGGCAGGGAGTGCCACGGCTCAATGCAGACAAAGCGCACAGGCTTTGCCGGAGCCGACCAGATGAGGGTGTAGGGGTAGCCCTGCACATTGCAGACGATCCCCTTGCCGGTGTCCTTCTCGTAGATGCCCAGCGTGCGGCTGCGCAGACCGGCCATGCAGAAGCTGTCGTTCTCAAACAGATCGTCTGTCAGGGGGATGCTCTGCTCGTTCTTCCACCGGTAACCGCACTTGCCGGTCAGCAGACCGTTGGGGTAAGCGTCCAGGATCATCGGGCTCTCCGGCTGGTCGAAGCGGAACTCGTAATCGGTGGTGGTGTGCTGGTCATCAAAGGGGATGCGGAACGCCGGGTGGTAGCCGATGCCGAACTGCAGCTCCTCGGCGGCATCGGCGGGGTTGGTGACGGTCAGGGTGTGGTGCACCGTCCTGCCCTCCAGCCGGAAGGTGCTGGTCAGAACAAAATCAAACGGGAAGCGCTCTGCCTTGCTCTTTTCATCCGAGCGCAGCTCCAGCCGGATGGTGTCGCCCTCGGCGCAGAGCAGGGTGTGCTCCACGTCCCGGGCAAAGCCGTGCTGGCCGCCCTTGTAGGTCTTGCCCTTATGGGTAAAGGCCCCGCCGGTCAGCTTGCCCGTCCAGGGGAAAAGGATGGGGGCATGGCGCTTCCAGACAGCCGGGTCGGCCTGCCAGAGCATCTCCTGCCCGGCGGTATTTTTCAGGCTGACTGCTTCGGCACCATGGGTATCCACGGTCAGGGTCAGGAATTCGTTGTGAATGGTTGCCTGCATGATTCATCTCTCCTTTTTATCTGTTGACGATGTGCTCGCCGTTTCCTTCCAGCCAGGTGCGCAGGTTCCGGGTGGTAATGTCCATCAGGTTCTGCAAAGCCTCCCGGGTCGTCCACGCAATGTGCGGTGTGAGGATAGCGTGGGGTTCTGCCCGCAGGGGGCTTTCCTGAGGCAGGGGCTCGGTGACAAAGGCATCGGCCCCGTAAAAGCCCAGCTGACCGCTGTGGAGGGCCGCTGCCACGGCCTCCTCATCCACCAGCGCGCCCCGGGCCGTGTTGAGCAGAATGGCCCCGGGCTTCATCTTCGCCAGCGCTTCCGCGTTGACAAGGCCCCGGGTCCGGGGTGTAGCCGGGCAGTGCAGGCTGAGGATATCGCACCGCCTCAGCAGGGTATCATAATCCACGAACTCCACACCGTCGGCGGCATATTCGGGCCGGATGGTGCGGGTGCAGACCAGCACCTCCATGCCAAAGGCTCTGGCAATGCGGGCCGACTGCCGCCCGATGCTGCCATAGCCGTAAACGCCATAGGTCTTGCCGTAGAGCTCCATCTGGGGCAGCAGGCCGATGCTCTCCGGGATATCCAGCTGCCAGCACCCCTGCTTGACGGCACGGTTGTAGCGCTCCGCGCACTGGCAGATGGCCAGCAGCAGGCTGAAGGTCATCTGGGCCACGCTGTAGGTAGAATAGCCCGGCACATTGGCCACTGCAACGCCGTGGCGGCGGCAGGCTTCCAGATCCAGGTTGTCGGTGCCCGTGGCAATGATGCCCACCCATTTCAGGTTCGGGCACTGCTGTAAGATCTCCTCATCCATGCGGCACTTGTTCAGCAGAACGATGTCCGCATCTCCGATGCGGGGGGCGATCTCCTCGTAGGCCGTGCGGACATAGCTGGTGGTATCGGGCACCAGCGCCTTTACCCCCGACCAGTCGAGGTCGCCTTCCTCCATGACATAGCTTTCCAGAATGACAGCTTTCATCTCAGTCCTCCAACAATACGTCCTCGCTCAGCACCTGACCGATGGGCTTTGCAATGCACAGGTCGGCCTGCGCATCGGCCCCGGTGGGCTGCATGTTGATGACCACCAGATGGCGGCCCCGGAAGTACCGGATAAGCCCTGCCGCCGGGTAGACCACCAGACTGGTGCCGCCGATGATGAGAGTATCCGCCTTGCGGATGGCAGACACGGCCCCGGAGAGCACCTCCTCGTCCAGCCCTTCCTCGTACAGGACGACATCCGGCTTGACGATGCCGCCGCACTTGGGGCAGCGGGGCACGCCGGTGCTGTTGGCAATGAAGTCCACATCGTAGAACGTGCCGCACTTCACGCAGTAGTTGCGCAGAGTGCTGCCGTGGAGCTCATAAACGGTCTTGGCCCCCGCAGCCTGATGCAGGCCGTCGATGTTTTGGGTGACGATGGCCTTCAGCCTGCCCTCCCGCTCCAGCTTTGCCAGCCGCAGGTGGGCAGCGTTGGGCTTTGCCCCCTTCACAATGAGCTTATCCCGATAGAACCGGTAGAACTCCTCGGGGTTCTCCTCCCAGAAGGTGTGGCTCAGGATGGTCTCGGGCGGGTAATCGTACTTCTGGTGGTACAGGCCGTCCACGCTGCGGAAATCAGGGATGCCGCTTTCGGTGGAGACCCCCGCGCCGCCAAAAAAGACGATGTGGTCGCTCTCGGCAATGATTTTTTCCAGTGCAGGAACCATAAAAGAAACGCTTCCTTTCCGGCAGATCGTTGTGTTTTGGATAGCTCCAGTATAACACAAATCCAGAGGAAAGGAAGCGTTTCTTTTTTTGATGGGATTGTCCCCTTGCTCAGCGCCCGTTTTCGGCAAACAGGGTTCCCAGCGCATCCAGCAGATCATGCGGGAGCATCCCGGTTTCCCCGTGCAGGGCAGCGGCACGGTCGGCAGCCGCACCATGGAGATAAACGGCACAGGCAGCGGCCTCAAAGGCAGGCAGGCCGCAGGCCAGCAGGGCGCTGGTCATGCCCGCCAGCACATCCCCGCTGCCGCCCCGGGAAAGCCCCGGGTTGCCGGTGGGATTGACCGCACAGCGGCCATCCGGCCCTGCAATGACGGTGTGCGCCCCCTTCAGCACCACCACAGCATTCCATGCTTTCGCATAGCGCAGCGCCGTGCCTTCCCGGTCCGCGTTGATCTCTGCCGCAGAGTGTCCGGTCAGCCGGGCCATCTCGCCGGGGTGGGGCGTTAAAATCAGTTCTCCTTGAGGGTGAGGCATTTTTTCCGTTTGGAGCAGGTCAGCGGCGGCGTTCAGGCCGTCCGCATCCAGCACTGCGCTGCCGGAAAAGCCGGGCAGGAGCGTTTTCACCAGCGCCCGGGTCTCGGCGGCACGGGCCGCGCTCTGGGCCGTATAACCCAGCCCGGGGCCCGCCAGCAGAACAGAGGCCTTCTGCCGCCGGATGCGGTCGATATTCTGGGGCGAGACGCCGCCCCCTGCCCCCGCTTCGCAGGGGCAGAGGCAGCACTCGGGCAGGCGGGCAGCCACCGCCGCCAGCACTGGCTCTACACTTACCAGCGTAACGATGCCGGCTCCGGTGCGCAGGGCACCTTCCACGGCCAGTGCCGCCGCGCCCCGATAGGACGCACTGCCCGCCACCGCCAGCACGGAACCAAAGGTTCCCTTATGCGCATCCCGGGGACGGGGCTGGATCTTTTGCCAAACAAAATCAGAAGTTGTTTCGAACATAGGCCTCTCCTTTCGGGTGAGATTTCGCCCTCTCAGTCAAAGCCTTACGGCTTTGCCAGCTCCCCCAAAGGGGGAGCCTATTGCGGGTCTTGGATAAAGGCAGCATTGCCTCTCCCTTTGGGAGAGGTGGCAGCGCGTAAGCGCTGACGGAGAGGGCGAGGATGTTACCCTTCCCCCTGCAAATACCTCCGGATCTCCTTCTCCGCCTCCTGCACCTCTTCATGGAACATGCGGGCAGAGACCCGGAGAGCACCATGGCCCAGGATGATGACCTGTTCCATGCCATCGGAGGTAGCCACGCGGACGCGGCGGCCCTTGCCGATCTCATGGGTGACACGCTCAATGAACATATCGGCGGTCTCGGCTTCCCGGGTGTAGACCACATGGATATTGTGGTACTGCTCTATGCTGCCGGGGCTGCCCGGCACACGGTAGGCATCAAACACAAGGATGAGCACGCACTTCTTAAAGCCCTGATAGTTGCAGAGGATGTCCATCAGCCTGTGGCGGGCCGCTTCCAGGCTCTCTTTGGAGAGTGCGTTCAGCTCGTCCCATGCAAAGATGATGTTGTAGCCGTCCACCAGCAGGTATTCGGGCTGGATCTCCCACTGCTCGGCGTTGAAATCGGGGCGTTCCCGCTTCTGGGTGGGGCGGAACGCCGCCAGCGGGTCCCGCTTGATGGGCCCATAGGTCTGTTCAAAGATCTTCAGCAGCTCAGCATCCTCTTCCAGGGTGGCGCGGTAGGCAGCCATCCGGCGGGGACGGGCCTGCACCGCTTCCTCGGTCTTTGCAGTCTTGCCCCAGCCGCTGTCCACATGCATGTGGCTGCGCACCTGCTCCCAGGGCACCACAAATCCGGCCCCGTGGGCGCAGAACACCGAATCCGCCGGGTTGTCGAGGTCGTGTTCCGGCTCATAGCCCGCGGCCTCGATGACCTCCGCTGCATTGTGGCAGGGGCGGTAGCCGTCCAGCGTCAGGGTCAGGTGTCCCCTGCCCCGGGTGTAGCCCACCACCTCCATGGGGTAGCTGCGCATGGTGGAGGCCGGTGCCGTGCCGGTGAGCAGGGTGGTATCCCCATCGGCTCCGGTCTCGGGCGGGTCAAAGCTGCCGCCCATGTTCTGGATATCGTTCATGGCGCGGCCCACGTTGTCAGAGGGCAGCTCCAGCCGGAAGGCATACCACGGCTCCAGCAGCTGGGTCTTGTGGATCTGGTCTGCCATCATCAGGCCCTGCCGGACGGCGCGGTAGGTCGCCTGCCGGAAGTCGCCGCCCTCGGTGTGCTTGAGGTGAGCGCGGCCCGCAATGAGGGTGATCTTCACATCGGTCAGAGGAGCCCCGATGAGCACGCCCAGATGCTGCTTTTCCTCAAGATGCGTCAGCACCAGCCGCTGCCAGTTCTTGTCCAGCACCTCTTCCCGGCAGTCGGCGGCAAACTGCATCCCGCTGCCCCGGGGCAGCGGCTCCAGCTTGAGGTGGACTTCCGCATAGTGGCGCAGGGGCTCGTAGTGGCCCACGCCCTCCATGGCTTCGGTGATGGTCTCCTTATACAGGATGCCGCCGGGACCGAAGCTGACCTCCAGCCCGTACCGCTCGGCCAGCAGGCTTTTCAGCACCTCCAGCTGGATCTCGCCCATCAGCTGGACATGGATCTCGCCCAGGGTCTCGTTCCAGACCACATGGAGCTGGGGCTCCTCCTCTTCCAGCCGATGGAGCTTTCCCAGCGCGGCGTGCACATCCGCGCCCTCGAGCAGCAGCACCTGATAGCTCAACACCGGCTCCAGCACCGGCAGGTCGCTGTCCCGTTCCGCCCCCAGACCCTCGCCCGGGCGGGCTCTGGTCAGGCCGGTAACGGCGCACACCTGGCCGGGGCCGATGCACTCCGCCAGCGTGAACTTTGCGCCGGAGTAGAGCCGCAGCTGGTTGGCCTTTTCGGCCCATGGCTCCCCGTCGACCTCTCCGGTGAGCTGGGCTTTCACCTTGAGCGCGCCGCCGGTCACCCGCAGCCAGGTCAGGCGGTTTCCCTGCTCATCCTGGCTCACCTTGAACACCTTGGCCCCGAAGGCTTCCAGCGCGGGGGCCGGGCGGGTATAGCGCTCCAGGCCCTCCACCAGCGCGTCCACCCCCTGCAGCTTCAGGGCTGAGCCAAACCAGCAGGGAAACACATGCCGCCGGGCAATGGCGGGGATGAGGTCGGTATCGGTCAGGCTTCCCCGGTCCAGCATCGTCTCCATCAGCCGCTCATCGCAGAGAGCCAGCGCCTCGTCCCGGTCGGCCTGCTCTGCCCCAAAATCCACAAAGCCATCCCCCAGCCGACGGTTCAGCTGGGTCAGAAGCGCTTCCCTGCCCGGGCCGGGCAGGTCCATCTTGTTCACGAACACAAAGGTGGGGATGTGATACCGCCGCAGCAGCCGCCAGAGCGTCTCGGTATGGCTCTGCACGCCATCGGTGCCGCTGATAACCAGCACCGCATAATCCAGCACCTGCAGTGTCCGCTCGGTCTCCGTGGAAAAATCCACATGGCCCGGGGTGTCCAGCAGGGTAAAATCGGTATTGCCCGCCGTGAAGATGGCCTGCTTGGAGAAAATGGTAATGCCGCGCGCCTTTTCCAGCGCGTCGGTGTCCAGAAAGGCATCCTTATGGTCCACCCGGCCCAGCTTGCGGATGGTGCCGGTGCCGTAGAGCAGGGCCTCGGAAAGGGTGGTCTTGCCGCTGTCCACATGGGCCAGAATGCCGATAACCAGCTGCTTGTGCTCTTGTTCCATGCCGCGGCCCCCTTACAGTGCGCTGGCGATCAGCGCAGCAGCGACCAGCGGCAGGCCCAGCACCAGATTGGAGAGCAGGCTGCAATAGGTGCGCTCCTCGGGTTCCAGCTCCTCAAAGGAGACGATCTTCTCATCCGCATAGTCGATGATGGAGCGGGTGGAATGGATCTTTTTCTGCCGCTTGCCCATCCCCTTGAATTCCTCCAGCAAATGGTGGATGGTCACGCCATCCAGCCGCAGGTAGTCCACCCAGGCCCAGATGAGCAGCACCACGCCGCACAGAAAGCCCGGGGCCTCCCAGATGGTAAACGTGCCATCGCTGACATAGCGCTGCCACAGCAGCATCAGCACGGCCACAATGGAGGTGCGGGTCACGGTCTTATATAAAATGGGGTGGAACATGTAGCGTTTGTACATCGAGGTCAGTTTCTTCATGGTGCGCTCCTTATTGATACAGATACATTTTATTGTATCATGTTTTTGTGAAAAAAGATAGCTGTTTTGTGCGCACAGCGTGAACAGTTTCTCTCTTTCGCCTGTTCTTCACAGATATACAGTTCTTTCCATTTTATAGTAATTTTTTCCACATTCTTTTCCCATGAAAGTGTTTGTCACCGTTTTGTTTCCAATTCTATGCTGTGGCGGATTGACTTCTTTTCAGTAAAGTGCTAAAATATACAGTGGTGCGACTTTTGTCTTTCCTGTGCACTTTTTGGAAAGGCAGACAGCCTCACTGCGTTTAGGAAAAGGAAAAACGCGCGGCTCTGTCCGCGCAAGATCTGGGAGGATCATCCAATGAGCTTCAATTTTGATCGCCGCACCTTCCTGAAGGGTGCAGGTGCTGTGGGTGCCGCCAGCCTGCTGGCAGCCTGCGGCGAAAAGTCCAACAACACCGGCAATGGTGCTGCCGCCAGCGGCGCTGCTGCCCCCAACTCCACCGGCGCTACCCCCCTGAAGGAGTTCATCTCCTTTGAGAGCGGCAACCGTGAGCTGGAAAGCTGGAACATGCTGTACACCCAGAAGGCTGAAGATGCCAACGTGGTCACCAACCTGTGGGACGGCCTGCTGAGCTTTGACTGCTACGGCAAGGTGGTGCCCGCCATCGCTTCCAGCTGGGAGCACAATGAGGATGCCACCGTCTGGACCTTCCACCTGCGGGACGACGTGGACTGGGTGGATTGCAACGGTGAGGTGAAGGCTCACCTGACCAGCAAGGACTTCCTGGTTGGTTTTGAATGGGTGATGAACGCCATCAAGAACGAGGCCAACAACACCTCCATGCCCAACGATACCATTGTGGGCGCTTACGAGTACTACGAGCTGACCAAGGAAGCCGGTGACGCTGCTGCTGACATGACCTACGAGGACATGCTGGCTGCCGGTGTGGGCATTGAGGCTCCGGATGATTACACTCTGGTGTTCACCTGCCCCAGCGCCTGCCCCTACTTTGATACCGTCGCCGCCTACAACAGCTTCTACCCCGTGGCCTCTGCTCTGATCGAGGAGCTGGGTGTTGAGGGCTTCCGGAGCTGCGACAACACCACCATGTGGTACAACGGACCCTATGTGGTGGAGGAGTACATCCAGGGCAACACCAAGAGCTACATCCCCAACCCCAACTACTACGACGCTGCCAACGTCAGCCGCTTTGAGCGCTTCACTGTCACCATGATCAGCGACGGTTCCATCAGCTTGCAGCTGTATCAGAACCGCGAGCTGGACGAGGTGGACCTGGGCGAGAGCAACATCACCACCATTCAGTCCGATCCTTCCAACGAGTACAATCAGCAGCTGTGCGAGAAGCGTGCCAAGAAGTTCAGCTACTGCTTCATCTTCAACTACGACAAGAAGAACACCGATGGCACCCCCGATGAGAACTGGAACAAGGCCATTGCCAACAAGGCCTTCCGTCAGTGCTTCTCCAAGGGCATGGTGCTGAACAAGTTCTTCGCCCGTTACAACCCCATCAATCCCCTGAAGTGCGAGAACGATTTCTTCACCATGAAGGGCCTGTGCTACACCTCTGACGGCACCGACTACACCAACCTGGTGGCCAAGGAGATGGGTCTGGACGGCGAGGCTTACGATGGCAAGACCATGAAGCGCCTGCGCGCCAACAACGGTGACATCACCGAGCTGAAGAAGCAGGCCATGGAAGAGCTGAGCGCCATCGGTGTCACCTTCCCTGTTCACTGCTCCTACTATATTCTGGCTGGCTCCACCTCCGCTCTGGACAGCGCAACCGTGCTGAAGCAGTGCTTCACCGACAGCTTCGGCGATGACTTCATCGTG
>OHET01000610.1_pt1 | contig 13433 bp, 10 predicted proteins | sample 1567351 | NCBI WGS metagenome assembly OHET01 (sample SAMEA3879529, study PRJEB24766) | human gut metagenome | biome: human-associated habitat; feature: feces | place: USA | collected 1985/1987
TTACCGTTGTCAGGATTATACTTTTCATAATTCAATACAATGCAAGGATTATCTGCATTTATATTTTTATTAAAATTCTTCTTGTCAAGGGACTCTATAAGTCCATTTAATACTTTTTGTGCTCTTTCTTCATCTTTTCTTACATACGAATCCAGATTAATATATGTTCTGGTATCATTATATATAAGAACTGCTGAAAGAGTTTCATATCCACTAGTATATTTATCCCATGTTCTGGAACTGTCATTTAAATACTGCTTTAAAATGTCGCTCATTGTTCCAAGCTCTTTTTCATTATTCTTAATGGCATATTCATTCCGTATACTAATATACTTATTATAAGATTGTGGCATATTCTTACTGATTGGAAGAACCATATCATAAGTAACGCCATTTTTTGAAAACCGTACTGACATCAAGAAAGTATCAGCATCTGAAGTAACTATCTGATACCATTTCTCAAAACCAATCTGTTTAATTTCACTTTTAATTGTTTCATATATATCCTTACAGTCAGAATCCTCCATATTACCTGTTATATAATTAACAGAAATCTTGTCACTATCCGGAAGTTCCATATAAGCCTTAACAAAATTCTCATCCTTCTTTAACAGACTTGCAAGTTTATTGGCATCACTGTCTGTAAGCTGAATCCTTCTGTAATGTGTAACACCATTCTGTCTGAAACCAACCTTATAATTAGTCACTGAACCTCTGCCGTTATAAATATAATTATGAACACCATTTGATATACATTTATCTTTATATGCCCCAAATTTCTCCGATACATATTTAAGAATCTCTTCATCTGTAAACTGAACCTTCGATGATATAGAACTGAAATATCCGTTATCTGAAGCATAGTACATATCCATTGACTGAATTGATACATATGCAAGTTTTGAAGCATCCGGTTCGTACGATGCCTCATATTTGCCAAATGAATTAGCTCCTGTTCCAATTACCACTGCAAGAACATATCCAAGAAGAATTGATGGAATACACTGCTTTATAACATTCATCTTCTTACTTACTATACATTCATAAACAAACACAACCAATGCACTTACAATAAACATCACAACAACTGCTATTGTCTCATCACTATCTATACTTGTATATGCTATCATTACACCTATAAACGCAATTGAAAAGCCGATAAGTGTTCTGATAATCATTGGCAGAACCTTTCCATTAGCTGCTTTTCCCGCTGTTTCACTTTTTCTCTTTACAAAGAGAAGTGCGCCAAGTGCTATATATATAAGTGCAAGCACAAGTGTATATAAGTTACTTGTAAGGCTGAGAACCATATCTGCAATTCCTGATGAACCATTGTACATATCAAATACAGAAAATACCCAGCCAACAATCATATTGCTGGAAGAATCCAGTAACCCCACACCACTGTTGCTTATCATGTAAGCTTCTCCATGAAACACAGTCAGTTCTGTAACCATTAACATAATAAATCTTGGAAGAAACATTATAAGTCCTGTAACACATATATTGCTTAATATGTTTCCTGTAATGGATATTGATACATTTATAATTGCCATGCATAAAAGGCTGCATATAAATATCGAAAGATACATCCGGAACATTGTTGCATAATCCACATTAAAATACTGCCTGTTAGCCATGAATAAAACTGCCTGTGATACATATGACACAACAAGTATTCCGGCAATCCATGTAAGTATTGCTGCCGTCTTGCTAAGATATATGCACAATCTTGTATATGGAATTGAATGATAAAAATCACTGCTGCTTCTCTTATTAAGAAAACTCCATACTATCAATGATATAACAGGTACAACAATTATGAATACTAATACCAGAAAATAATTCCCCGAAATTCCACCTACATTATTAACCTGTTTATATTCTTTAATATAGCTTAATGATGAAATAATCGGTACAACTGATATAAGTGTAATTACCGCCATCATTATAAAGCCTGCAAGCCTTGTCTGCTTCAATGTCTGTAAAAACATATGAAAGCTGAATACTTTCTTATTATTCATGCGTCTTATCCCCCTTCACATCAAATGTATAACCGAGTGCTTCCATCTCATAAGTAAATACTTCTTCAAGCGTAAGCGGGAGGACATCAAATACTACCGGATTCATGGCATTTATAATGTCCATGGTCTGTTCCCTGTCGCCACTTACTATCATGTTGGCAACTGAACCCTCCTGACGGTATCTTGTAATTCTAATGCCCTCAAACTTACTCTCATCAAAATCATCCTTAAAAGCTACCTGTACCTTGAACTGACTCGTCTTTAGTTCAAATACATCGCTGTCAAGCACCAGCCCGCCTTTATGAAGAAGTGACAAATGATCGCATAAGTCTTCCAATTCTCTTAATGAATGTGATGTAACTATAACAGTAGCGTTATTATCTGCAACATCACCACATATTAACTTCTTGACAAGATTACGCATAACAGGATCAAGTCCGTCAAATGTTTCATCAAAGAACATATACTTGGCTCTGGTTGAAAGTGCAAGTATTATAGCTGCCTGTCTCTTCATTCCTTTTGAAAAGTTTGATATACTCTTAGACGGATCAAGTCCAAATGTTTTCGTAAGCTCTGTGAATCTGTCCATATCAAAATTATCATATATTGAACTATAGAACTTAGCCATGCTCTTCATGTTCGCACCTGCAAGAAAGAATAATTCATCTGCAACGAACACCAGCTTATTCTTCATGTATGTATTCTCATATACATTAATTCCATCGATTATTGCTTCTCCCTTATCTGCCTTATATATTCCTGACAGGACTCTTAGCAGCGTAGACTTTCCTGCACCGTTAGAACCAACCATACCATATATACAGCCCTCCGCTATATTACAGGTAACATTGTCAAGTGCTGTAAAGTCATCAAATGATTTAGTAACACCTTTTACCTCTATCATATTTTCTTATAAACCTCCTCAATCATATCTGTTATCTCACTCTTACTCACCCCTGCGTATGCAAGCTTTCTTACAATCTCCTTAAGATCTGAAAGCTTTTCCTTAGACTGATTCCCGACAGTCTTTAACGCTTCTGCCGATATAAAAGAGCCCTTTCCCGGTACACTCACCAGGATTCCTCTTCTGTCCAGCTCCATGTATGCTTTCTGGATTGTATTCGGATTAGTAGACAGCTCCATCGATAACGACCGTACCGATGGCATCTTATCGCCTTCCTTCATAATCCCTTTAAGCACCTGGTCTTCCACCTGCTTAATGAGCTGTTCATAGACTGGCACTCGCGACATGACATCTATAGTGAACATGTTCCATTCCTTTCTGTGTTTATTTTAACTGGTTACAAGCTTGCGTAATAACTGTACTATATTGATTAGTACAGTTACAGCATACTATTATATTTAGTTATTGTCAACTGTTATTTTTAAGGTTTTGCAAATATGCCAAGTTCAGGCGCACCATACGAGCATGAAACAAATGCTGCTGCCATCATAAAATCAACAATTGCCATAATCCATGTTCCAAGTACAAAGCTCTCATGCCCGGCACGTCTTAACACATGATACTCCACAGCGAAACCAGTTAGCACTGCCACAAAAAATGTTGCAATATCAAGCCACATTTTTGAAAATCCAAGAACTCCCATATATGTGTAGTACAGAAACGGAATTGCCCATGTTGCCACATTTGCACCGAGTAAAACCGCAAAGCCGCTTGCTTCGTATCTGTCCTTTAATGCATACCATGTATAGATTCCATACAGATTCATAGGCAGAAACGCCAGCTTCATATGTTCCCATGTTGATTCATTAGTTGGAAAAAACAGCCCGGCAAATGTATTCTTTCCTGTCCAGTCATACACAAAATGAAATAAGGACCCTGACACCCATACTGCCAGAATCCCTATTATCATTGTTATATTAAGTTTTTTGATTGTCTTGTTCACAATGCACACCTCCATTATTGTTGAATAATAGAAGTATATGCTTCCATCTGTTGTACTATTCCACTTCAACAGTCATAGTTACATCAGACACCTCAATATAAGTTCTTCCATCACTTACATTAATCTCTGTTCCATCTGCATATGTATACACTGTCTTGGAATAACGGTCTGACTTACTCCACTGAATCGGCACTGCATAACCGTTAGTTATATAATAGCCCTCACCGCTGCCGACAGTGTGAAGATTCCAGCAGTAATTATCATCCATCATGCTGTGTGTAATCTTCTGCACGATAATATTCTTAGTATTAAACTGTTCACCTGTTTCGTGGTCAAGACTTGGCTCGCCACTCGCAAACCTTAAATAATTACCTGACGCAGCATCATATGTAAATGTTGTGTACTGATAACTGCTGTAAGGCACATACACAGATGATGCACTGACTGAATCTTCTCTTTTTGAAAGGTCAACATCTGATACATCATAATTAAGCAGTACTGTGTCCGATGCATTCTCAGCCTCAGCATTGAAACCTTTTTCCTGTACTGCACTCTTTAACCTGTAAAGCGATGTATATGCTGTATGCTCTGTTGCAAGCCCTTCCGGATTATGTCTCCAATAATATGCACTGTTATAGAAGCCGTTAATCCAGTTAATACCAGTCTTTGCCTCATCACTCTCAGCGTAAGTGCTTCCGCCAAAATGTACAAATATCGCATCTGATTCAAAACAGAAATCAAGGAAATTATGTCTTGCACTTCTTATTGTTCCAATAACCGTATCTGTCTGACTTACAATGCCTGACCCAACAATCTCCTGTGGTGCTTCATCTGTAACATCTGAATCCTCTACCTTGAACAAGGCAAGAAGTCTGCATGTATAACTCTCTGTTGGAAGCTCATATACAATATATGCCTTATTAAGTCCAGTCTGCACCTGTACAGCTACTGGTGTATTGTTAACAGATACTGCAAATGGTCTTGTCTTCGAATTAACGTCAATTATGTCGACCGTATTATCTACATATACAGTAGGTTCTTCTGTCTGTGAAGCAGCCTCTATCGGATTAATATTCTGTGATAAAGCCTCGCCCGTAGGATTACCGCCTCTTATTCTGCTTGTCATCATAATGCACATGGCAGCCGCAGCAACTGCTGCCGCGCCAAGAGCAGATATTATAATAATACGTTTTCTATTATTAATCATTGATTATCTCCCATCATAATAATCTTCCTTAATTGTACGACTTGCACTTCTATATGGCAAGAAAAAAGAGCCATACATAACCATAGTTATGTATAGCTCTTTATTAATATGCCGGCAACGGGAATCGAACCCGTATGGGAGTATAAGTCCCGCAGGATTTTAAGTCCTGTGCGTCTGCCAGTTCCGCCACACCGGCGTAAAGTGCCTGCATAGCAGGCGTATTATTAATACATATGACTTCCTCTGGCGCAGCCTAAGTGTCCCAAATGCAATAACAGATATGTAGTACATCACGACTCTTTACTACCTGCAGATTCAACATATGCAGTGAATGAAGTTTAGCACATTGTTATCTTTATAGCAAGCATATTTTGTCAGTTTCACTGTTTTGTCACATAATTTTCATAAACTGCCAGCTCTAACTGTGCATAAGTACCATAAAAAGCGGTACTTTTGTCACATTTGTCAAGAAGAACTGATGCCAGTATATCTGAATATCTGTCGGCAAGTTCTCCAAGCATATGACCTTCTTCATCAAAGAAGTCATCATCTGTTCTTGGAAGTGTATCCATTGTTAACAGATTGAAATCATAATATTCAACACCATATTCTTCACAAAGCCTCGTAAAATATGCTCCTGCCTGTTCCGAATAACCGTTAACTGATGTTGTCGGCGTAATAGGTGATGTAACGCATACCAGTTCAATATTATTCTTCTTACAATATTGAACAGTCTTTTCAAATGAATCCAGAACCTTATCACTGATTCCACTCTCATCCCATGCAACAATATCAGATGGCACGAGGCTGTCCATCTTCATATCTCTATAGAAAAATCCTTTGGCAGCATAAGGTCCTCCGGCATCATGTATCTCAACTGCATCCATACTGTAGTTGCGGTATGCCGCACTGCTCTTAACCTTAAGATTATTCATAATAGCAGACGGTGATATCTCATAAGCCCATCTCTTTGAATATACAGTACGAAAATCCTTTGTGAGCAGATTATCAGCTATATACTTAAGCTTTACATTACTGAAAGGAAGCCATGTGTATATGAAACAGTCTTCAAACTCCCTCTCTGCATAATTGCACCAGTACTGATAATCAAGGTCATATATAACTCTTTTTACATTATTATGCCGGTCACTCTCCATTAAAAGATAATATGAATCTGTTACCGTCTCGCCTGGTATTGCAAGATTAAATGCATTGTCAGATGCCCCGGCTTCATCGAGCTTTACTGGATTTATAGCAGATCTTGCATGTGAAGCTCCAATTATTATATTGTCATATCCTTCATCAGTATCTGCATTGTCGGCCTCATGTATAATGTATCTTATATAGCCTGATGGCATCATCGCATAATCCATACATTTGACAAGCCCGACCACTATGGCAATAAACACCACAGCTCTGACATATTTTAATATTTTATTACTCATTGCCCCTCGCTTTAATTGCCTCTATGCACTCATCATAACTGCTGTAAAAATATTCTGAACAATCATTCTTTTTAAGTATCTCTGTGAGTACCTCTGAGAACTGCTCAGCAAGCTCTCCGTTCATATGACCTTCCCAGTCAGAAAAATCATCATCACTTACATTAAGAATCTCATTCTTAATAAGATTGCCATCTATATACCTTACATTATTCTCATCACATATCTGCTTAAAATATGTATCAGCCTCATTAGCAGCACCCGAAACAACCGACGATGGTGTAATTGGTGCAGTAACACATATAAGCTCAATTCCATTGTCCTTACAATACTTAACTATCTTCTGGAAATATTTCTGCACCTTAGGATTAAGATCTTCATATGTCCACGGTGATGGATTAAGCTTTCCCTTCTTATCAGTTACCTTTGTACGGTAGAAAAATCCCAATCCCTGATATGGTCCTTCTGTATCAATTCCGGCAACACCCTCAATCTGGAAATTCTTATATTCATCAGTCTTCTTTATAGCCATATATTTCTTAGCCGTTTTCCAATCCTGGCAAATGCATATCTTCTGAAATATATTGTCCTGAAGTCCTTATCCATAAGCTGGCTTACTATATACTCCATTTTAAGACTTGTAAACGGAAGCTGTCCATATACAAGAAGATCTCCAAAATCCGAATCACGTTTCAGATTCTTATTCCAGTACTGATAATCAAGTTCAAGAATTATCTTCTTTACGTTATTATTATTGCACGCTTCTCTGATCATATAATAATTATCAATAACCGTGGCGCCCTGAATACACATATTAATTGGATTAACTGCATATTCCATTTCCAGAAAATAATGCGGGTCAATTGAAGCCCTTCCATGTGAAGCTCCCACTACAATACAATCATAATCAGAGCCATCATCCGGATTGTCAACTGTATGGATTATATATCTTGCATACCCCGGCTGAACCATTACATAATTAACTGCTTCAACAAGTATGGTTATAACCGCAAAGAATACTATCACCCTCACATATTTTAATATCTCTTTAAATGCTTTCTTCTTCATGGTATCCTGCACCTCTGATTAGAACTGGGCGTACATAAATCCACCCGATGTATTAGAAATATAGCCAAGCATTGCAACTGACATAACAAGAGCTATGTATACAGCCCATCTGATAATCAGCGGCTTTCTGTCAAGAGCTTCTCTGATTACAATGCCTTTCTCTTTAAGTATACTTATAATCAGCCACACAAGACAGCCTGCAAGTAATATAATCAAATCCAGCTGGCTTCCAAACATTTTTACAACGGCGTCCATGCTGAATGATGCATGTTTAAATGTATTTCCCATAAGTCTGAATGCATCTGTAAGAGTAGCTGCGTTATCAAAATACCAGCTTATATTAACAAGTATAAATGTTCTTATTATCTGCCATCCTCTGTACCAGCGTGCATTCTTATTAATATGTGTTATTTTAAACATTTTTTCATAAACAGGTGCCATAATACTGCTAAAGCTCATGATTATACCATTGTACATACCATATACGATATACTTCCATGCTGCTCCATGCCATACACCTACTATAAAGAATATGAGTAAATCAGCCAGACAGATAGGCAATGCCTTCGCCATATATTTACCAAATCTTGTTTTGCTGTGTTTCTTGAAGAACTTACCCAGCTTATTCATGGCTTTACTTAAGCTGAACGGATAGAACACATAATCCTTCATCCATGTACCAAGTGTTATGTGCCATCTGCGCCAGAACTCTCCAATAGAATGAGAGAAGAATGGCTGTCTGAAATTATCATCCAGGTGGATTCCAAACATCTCGGAAGCACCCATAACCATATCGATTCCACCAGCAAAATCTCCGTATAGCTGTGCGCAATACGCAAGAACACCTATTATTACATATATTCCATGATACTGACCGGGATTATTAAACACCAGATCAGACACGACTCCTGCACGGTCAGCTATAATGAACTTTTTGAAAAGTCCCCAGGCCATACGCTGCAATCCATGCTGGATAACTGCAAGATCATACTTATGCTCTGCCAAAAACTGTGGTGCAAGCCTGTCGTATCTTCCGATAGGTCCCTGGGTTATCTGCGGAAAATACGAAACAAACAAGGCGTATTTAAAAATGTTATTACATGCCTTTACTTTACCTCTGTACACATCAATAACATATGATATTGACTGGAATGAATAGAAGGATATTCCAAGTGGCAGAAGCAGTGTAAATGTTGATATCCTGCCATTGCCACCAAAAGCCTTAATTATGCCATTGACGTTCTCAATCGCAAAATTATGGTACTTAACAACTGCAAGCACACCAAATACCAGAAGAAGAGCAAGTACTACAACTCTTTTCTTATATGTCTTTGCCTTTTCTTTTAAAGCCTTTTTATCTTCTCTTGCCAGCCCATCTGCTTTAAGGCTCTTGTCAAGATTATCCTCTGTTCTCTCTAAAAGGATTCCTGATGTGAAAGTAACGATTGTTGTAAGTAATATGAATACAACAGTCTTATATCCCGAACATAAATAGTAGGCATAGCTTAATATCAAAAGCCATGCCCACTGTGCCTTCTTAGGTATAAGATAATATACAATTACTCCCACTAATAAAAATACCAGAAATCCGGTAGAAACTAGTGACATATTATTTTACCCCGCTTTCCGGATTAATCCTGCAGACGCTGAATCATCTCCCACATAGCTTCTGCTGAATTAAAGTTCTCAGGTACTATATCAACTGGTGTGATATCAATGTCAAATGCATCGTTTAACTCACCAACAAGTGATACAATATCAAATGAGCTGAATATACCATCATCGATAAGAGTATCACATACTTCATAATCCACATCGCTGTTAATTTCATTCAAAATGTCTAATAACTGATCCATAATAAACCTCGCAAAAAAATTATTAATCACACATCTGTGAACAGAAAACATTCTATCTTCTCATTCACATATAGTCAATCATATTTTGTAACAAAATTGTAAAATTATTGTGTATTACTGCTATTTATTAAAAATGTTTCAATAGGTTTTCTTATAACTCTGTAACCATTTTTCTTAGAATACATCACAATTGCCGGCATTCGACGGCTCAGAAACAGATATATTCCCTCCGTAACCGAATAAGCTCCAATATTATAAAATGCTATCATATCGCCAATCTTAGCATCTTTTAATTCAAGATTCTTAACAATTACATCCCCTACTGTACATAATGAACCACATATGTTATATGGCTGCACTCCCTGTGAGTACACTTCCACCTCATGATCTGCGCCATCAGCAAACCCTTCTGTGTACTCCATTGGAATGAATTCACATCTTGGTTTCTTCATAGCCATGGTCTGTCCATAATAATTAATATGATTAATTCCACTGTCAATAATTGCATATCTTGTTGTATCATTCATCTTCATATCAGCAATTCTGCTTATAAGTATTCCACAGGTAGCTGCAATATATCGTCCCATCTCAAGAGTAACATTGAATTTTTCGGACATTTCTTTAATCATCACAGCAAACTCTTTAAGCTCGTCAAAATCAGTATTCATGGCATCACATTTGTCTGTAACAAAGTAATCAACTGACAGACCAGGACCATACTCAATCTCATTAAGCTTAACGCCATGCTCTGCTTCACATGTATGTGCTATTGCCTGTAACCATACTACCTCAGCTTCTATCTGGCTTAATTTTTTCTTCTGTGTTCCCGAATAGCACTGGATTCCCTCTATGATAATTCCCTTAAGTTCATCCTTTCTGTCAGCAATCTCATACACCTGACGCTCATTAATACCGAACTGGTTACCGCTGGTAACTCTTATAAGAACCTTAACCTTAATGCCACACTCAACTGCACATGAATTGATAAGTTCAAGCTGATTAAGTGATTCCACTGTGTAGATTCCAACAGCACCTGTCTTCATCGTGTAGAGGATATCTTTCTTTTCCTTATTAACACCCGAAAGGACTATCTTCTCCCTGTTTATGCCCTCTTTTTCGCATATCGCAAATTCACCTGGAGAACATACCTCGAATTTATCAAGCTTCTTGTCAAGCACGCTTATAAGAAACGGATTGGCCTTCATTGCATAACACACTGTAACTCCACATCCTAGAATCTGCTGCATGGCATCAATCCTTGCACATAGCTCATCTGTATCAAATATATACGATGGTGTTCCACATTTTATGGCAATCTCTTTTAATTCATTAACTCCTACCATCCTATGCCTCCTGTTCTTTATATATCTTCATAAGTTCTTTTCTGTCAATTTTACCATTCTTAGTAATCGGCATTGTTTCAACCTTAACAAGCACATTTGGAATCATCCACTGTGGCACTTTATCTTTGAGAGCATGTGTTACGCCCTTTCTGTCAAGCTCACTTGCTCCTTCTATCTCAAAGAATCCGAGAATCTTATTCTCATCTGTATCAAATATACAGCAGCTTCTAAGCAATCCCTCTATAGCATTCATGTATGTTTCAATTTCGCCTAGCTCAATTCTGTGTCCCATATGCTTAATCTGGAAGTCCTTTCTTGATGAGAAGAAAAGTTCACCATCTTCACTATAGTAACCAAGATCACCTGTGCGGTATATAGTTTCCAGATATCTGTCATTAAGAGGATTCTGTACAAATGCTGCTGCTGTCTTTTCAGGATTACGCAGATACCCCATAGTTACAGCTGTTCCAGATACACATATTTCTCCTAACTCGCCTGGTCTGCCTGCATCAACAAGCTTATCCTCATCATCTAACAGGAATACTCTTTCATTGGCAAATGGCTTTCCCATCGGAAGCTTCTCGTCAAGACCAAACTCCCTGTCAATAATATAATATGTACAATTACATGTTATCTCTGTTGGTCCGTAAAGATTAACAAACATTGCATCCGGATACTGCACTCTCCATGCATTAAGATGCTTTATAGGCATAACCTCTCCGCTGAACATAATCTTGTTAAGTGAAGATGGTCTCTTATACTCGAATCCATTAAGAGTTGTTACAATACATAACGCTGATACAGCCCATATAATAGTTGTAACCTTTCTGTCATCAAGGAAATCAAGCAGCTTGGTTGGAAATGAGAATATATATCCTTAACTGATACATCAAAGTCAAAAGGTGCCTGATTACCTATAACATCCTCATTAGTAATTCCAAATGTTTCTGTAAAACAGTCAATAAAATCTATTGTTGAACGGTGATTAACTATAACTCCTTTAGGAACACCTGTCGACCCTGATGTAAATATTGAATACAATGGATCTGTATCAAGTGCCTGTTCTCTTATCTTTTCCAGTCTCTCCTGAGCCTCTGAATCCACAACCTGTCCGTCATACTCTTCAAGCAATTCGTCAAGATTAATAATCTCGCCCTGAAATCCGAGCTTTTCTGCTTTCTTGGCTGACTTATTATCCACAACCAGAATATCTGCCTGAATCGTATCTAATATAAGATTAATTCTCTCAGCCGGATGAGTTGTATCAAGCATACAGTAATATCCGCCTGCATACACAATTCCCATAAATAAAGATAATGTATTACATGTCTTATCCATATACACAGGAACTCCCTGTGTAGGCTTAATCTTAAGTGAGAGACAGCTTCCTATGAACTTTGCCTGATTCATAAGCTGTGTGTATGTAAGTTCATTATTCATGTCCGCACACGCTGTCTTTTCCCCATACATTCTCTGTGAGTTTTCAAGAAACTCTAATACATTCTTTTCCATTACCTTCTCCTTTTACTTCTTATTCTTATCTTTTCTGAATACAAGCAGCTTGCTTATAACATAATTAAGTATAATTACCACAACCTGCGCAATAAACTTTATTAACATACTGTTGAAATGCAGCATTGTAATGAACACAAGAAGAATTATCTCCTCAATTACAAGAGTTAATACTCTTCCACCTGCAAATGAAACTAACTGTTTCATAAATTCTTCCACAGTCTTAGTTGGTGCTGCAAACACCCATATCCTGTTAGTAAAGAATGCAAAAAGTACTGCAAGTACCCATGATATAACATTTGCAATAAGCTCATTAATTCCAAGTGCAACATTAAAGAATGCATATGAACCTATACTCACCACTGTTGTAAGCACTCCAAAGAAAAGATACAGAAGTACTTCCTTATACTTCTTATACAATGGTTCAAACACCCTCAGACCCGGCAGATGCATAATCTTATCAAATATATCCGGCTTAGTTTCCTGCATATTATTATCTGTATTGTTACTCATAATTACCTCACTGTTTTTATTGATATAACGCCATACTATTTTATACTTTTATCAATAACAAATCAAGAAAAAGACGCCGTATAAAAACGGCGTCCTGAAAATGCATTTATTATTTTGATTCGTTGATAACGATATCATCTGTCTCAACTTCCTTGTTTCTGTTTTCATCAATTCCAAGCTTGTTATTAAGCTTTTTCTTTGCCTTTCTTAAATAAATACCAAGAAATGCACCAACAGCAATTATCACTCCGGCAATAGCCTGAATGGCATAAGTCATAACAGATGGGTCAATGTAACCTGCTACATTTAAATTTAATAATGTCAACATACTTTTTATCTCCTTTTAATTAAGTTCTTTTTTTAATGCTTCAAGCATCTTGTTGTTATCTGCATCATTTCTGATTGCAATTCTTATATACTGTTTTCCATCATGTAATTTTGATGTCAAATCTTTTATAAGCAGATAATGATTCTTAAACAATTTTATCATAAGTTCTTTTGCTGTCATTCCATTAGTTATCTCAATCATAAAATAATTAGCCTGTGATGGGATAACTCTTA
>OHET01000622.1_pt1 | contig 13285 bp, 12 predicted proteins | sample 1567351 | NCBI WGS metagenome assembly OHET01 (sample SAMEA3879529, study PRJEB24766) | human gut metagenome | biome: human-associated habitat; feature: feces | place: USA | collected 1985/1987
CGTGTCCTAACTACTTATTGTTCAATATCGGTAAACTTTTTTCAGGACTAGACAGACCATCATTATAATCTACCGCCCTATTATATAGTGCCTGTTCGTAGGAACTCATTGTCTCAGGAAGACGAATCGGTTGCTGAAGAGCCTGTTGAATCGTGAACGAGATTTTAGGAGCTTCATTTCCGCTACCACGACGGGTGCTTACAACTATGACTCCATTAGCCCCCTGAATTCCATAAAGAGAAGATGATGATGCATCCTTAAGGATAGTAATTGACTCAATCTCATTAGGATCCAACATGTCGAAATCGGCCTTATTTCTCGGTAGGCCATCAATAACGACAAGCGGGGCACTTGTTCCATAGGTTCCAAGACCGCGCACATAAAGCGATGACGCATCTGCTCCCGGTTCACCAGAAGACTGAACTGTAATAAGTCCTGGAAGTTTTCCCGCAAGAGCGTTGGAGATATTAGCAACAGGCGACTGTACAAGTTCTTTTGTCTGAATTGTTGAGACAGCTCCGGTTATAGAACGCCTTGTCTGGCGGTTGTTCATACCAACCACCACCACTTCATCCAGAAATTCCGAAGAATCGCTCAGACTCAACTCATAGAATTCTCTCTTATCTACAACGAATGTAATGTCGGAATAGCCTAAACAAGAGACCTCCATCTTAGCTCCCTGAGGAGCAAAAAGAGAAAACGAGCCGTCCACAGAAGTAATTACACCATTTAAAGTACCGGTTTGGATAACCGACGCACCAACTACCGGCTCGCCGTTAGCATCCCTAATTATTCCCTTGACCGTCTTTTCGTTTTGAGTCTGCTCAGACATACCAGCCCAAGCCATCCTGCCGGAGCCCGCAGGTAATGTTATCGCCAAGTCCAAAAGGAATATAGAGAAAACACAAAAGAAGATTAATCGAGTTTTTCTCATTTCTATATGAATTTATAGTTATTAGTTCTTCATTAGTTGTTTTGGTGAATATCGGAAGCAGTACACCACGCGATATCCTTTAGTAGAATTCATATCATCATTTTTTAAAGCATCCGTAAGTTATTCACATATAAATAGGCAATACTTCTGTAAAAATTACCGCATTAAAGGTTCAAAAAAGTTTGGAAGATTATTGCCTCCTTTAAATTACATTATCTTCAAACAAATTATTATGCGCAATACACTACCATATTCCTTAATCCCTTTATTTGTGGACAACCTTTTCAAAGTCACATTTTTCTGCCAGTTTCCATATCTGGTAAAGTCCTCTCGGAACATGGAAACAGCCCTTCCATTTACCGCCTTTGAGCGGGAGAAGAACCTCGCCGCGACGGTTAAGGTATCCGAACCATTCCGGATATTCTTTATCCTTGAAATTATCCCAGAGATACGCATCCAGTTTCAAGAACCATTCGAGGCATTTTTCATTTCCGGTCAGCTGATAGCCTTTGATCATGGCTATCGCAGACTCGATATGCACCCACCAGAGTTTCTGGTCCCATTCGAGCTTCTGCTGCGGAACTCCCTTGGCATCAAGGAAATAGTATATTCCGCCGAATTCCTTATCCCATCCGCGTTCAATGACACGAAGAGAGATTTCCACACATTTTTCTATCAACGCCTTGTCGTCGCGACGCAGCCCGAGATTCATCATAAACCACAGAGCCTCAAGATCATGGCCCGGATTGATTTCCCTTCCTTCAAAGCAATCAACAGGAGATCCGTCCACTGAAGATACATTCTCCAGCATGCTGCCGAGTTCCGGCTGATAGAACACGTCGAATACTTCGTGCAGACAAGTGTCGATAGTCTGCTCCAGAACCGACTTGTCCTCGAGGATATCCTCGATTTCGAGGGCCATATTGCAGATAATCATAGGAAGAGCGAAATCCTTCATCGGACGTGTTCCAGGATATGCCTTGCACCATTGACCTTTAGGATTCGAACGCCTTTCGAGAATCCGTTCGAAGATACGGCGGGCAATCAGCGCATATTCATCATTGCCTGTAGCTTTTGCGAGCTGGGCAAATGCCATGCAGGCGAATGTATTGGAAAAGATATTGTAAGGCTGAACGAGCGGATTACCTTTCCTGTCAAGGGAGAAGTAGAAGTCCCAGTTCTCGTCGTGCCCGTATTTTTTCAGGAATTCAGCGCCCTGGATTGCGCAATCAAGCCACTGCTGGTTTTTCTCTACATTATTATAGAGCATCGCAAACATCCATACTTCCCTACCCTGAAGCCAAATGAACTTGTCCGTATCATAAACCGACCCGTCACGGTTGAGACAGCTGAAATATCCGCCGTACTCTTTATCCTGAGAATGCTCAAGCCAGAAGGGAAGGCAGTTTTCCCTCAGCTCCTTCTCATAACGCGAGGCTATCTCTTTGAAATCTACATTGACCATGTTAAACTATGCTATTTTTTAACTCTGGCACAAATATACAAATTTTTACTAATTCTACCATAGTTTTTAAATTATTTTTAGAATTAGTTTTAAGTTTTAGAAAATATTTTCATAAATATCGTATGATAATTTAAGAATACGGTCAATAATCTGTTATACTTTAGTTTCTCACGGGGGCAAATCCGGCTCTTTCGCACCCGTGGCCCTTCACATTGATCCTCACGGGTGCAGATTGTGGGATTTTGCCCACGTGGTGACATCACACTTGAGGGCAGCGCCACCAGACTCGTCTCCCTGGCAGAAATTTAACAGACCTGTTTTAAACAAAGTTGTTAAATTTTGGAGAAATTTGATATCTTTGCAAAAAACATAGAAGATATGGCTAACGAAAATGAGGCACCTTTCGTATTCGGCGTACGAGTCGAAGGGGACACTTTTACAGATAGGAAAGAAGAGACAAATCGACTGAAGATGAACTTCTTATATGGCGTGAATACCATATTGATATCTCCAAGGAGAATGGGAAAAACCTCTTTGGTGGAAAAAGTCTGTTCTCTGGTGGAAAGCGACACATTGAAAATAGCCAAGATTGACGCCTTCGGTTGCAGGTCCGAGAATGACTTCATAAATGCGTTCGCAACTGCTGTAGTGCGGGCCACGTCCAGCAAATGGGAAGAATGGATGGAAATGAATTTTTCCATCGCATTGGAATACAACCGTGCAAACACTGTAACTGAAGACATCCTTCAACTGCCGGAAACCATAGCAAAGCAGAAAGGTATCAAAATCGTTATCTGCATAGATGAATTCCAGCAAATTGCTGATTTTCCGGATTCTATCACATTTCAGAAAAAACTCAGAAGCGTCTGGCAACTCCAGAGCAACGTATCGTATTGCCTTTACGGAAGCAAAAAGCACATGATGGAGAAGATGTTTCAGAGCCAGAGTCATCCTTTCTACAGATTTGGAGATTTATTTTATCTGGACAAAATCTCGGAGACCGATTGGGTTGAATATATCTGTGACAGATTCAGAGTGACAGGCAAGGAAATTTCCCGTGAACTTGCGTCTGAAATATGCACTGTAACAGACAGATACTCATCTTATGTTCAGCAGCTCGCTTGGTTAGTATGGCTGCGCACCGACAGACATGCGACAAAAGAAGATGTAGAATTCGGCATTGACCGCATGCTCGATGCCTGCGAACCACTGTTCATACAGCAGACGGAAAGCCTGTCCGCATACCAGATGAACTTTCTTCGGGCGCTGGCAAATGGCGTCCATACCGGTTTCACAAGGAGCGAAATTCTTGACACTTACCAACTTGGGACAGCAGCAAACATATCAAGATTAAAGAAAGCATTGACCGAAAAGGACTTGATAATGATGACTGCTCCCAAAATACTCGAAATTTCAGACCCTATACTCGCACTATGGCTGAAAAGACGAGTCTGGAAGTCATAGAAAAATAGTATTTGAAAGTTTGTGAGTAATGTAGTAATTTTGCCGTTCGGAAAAATGTTGAACGACCACTAAAATAAATATAGGTATGATACAGTCAATGACAGGTTACGGCAAGGCGGAAGCGCAGCTCGAATCAGGGAAAATCACCATAGAGCTGAGGACATTGAACGGCAAGACAGCCGACATCAACATAAAGTCACAGCTGCTGCCTAAAGACAAGGAACTGCTTGTCAGACAGAAGATTGCAGACAAGCTGCATAGGGGCACCATCGACTTTTTCGTCACATTCGAGGCCAATGCAGTATCCTCCGCAAAGCATATCAACCAGAACCTCGCCGAAGAGTATTTCAGACAGATCAGCGCATTGTCAGAAAAGCTCGGGGTCAATGCAGACTCCGCATTGTTCCTGAACACTGTCCTGAGATTTCCGGACGTCATCGACAATACCAGACAGGATATCATCAATGACGAGAACTGGACTGTTGTGGAGAAAGCCATCGACCAGGCCATCGACAACACAAACGACTATAGGTCACGCGAGGGAGTCGCTCTGTACAAGGACGTTACAAGCAGAGTAAACAACATTCTCAAGCTCGAAGATGAGGTGGAATCGTTCGACGGAGAAAGAATCGCCACAGTAAGGGCGAAAATCGAGAAAGCCATCGCCGAACTCATGCTGAAACCTGACCAGAGCAGATTCGAGGAAGAAATGATCTACTACCTCGAGAAGTTCGACATCAATGAGGAAAAGGTACGCCTCCGCCAGCATTGCAAATACTTTATGGACACCATCGACGGCGAAGCGTTCCCTGGCAAGAAACTCGGATTCATCATCCAGGAAATGGGCCGTGAAATAAACACGACGGGTTCCAAGGCAAACCACGCCGGCATCCAGAAAATCGTAGTACGGATGAAGGACGAACTGGAAAAAATCCGCGAACAGTCAATGAACATCCTCTAAACGAGGATGTTTTTCGTATTACCTATGAAATGGCTATAGGCACCACAGTCACCTCTATTCCCAAATCCTGAAGGCTCTCCAGATACATCTGCGGGATATTCTCGTCGGTGATAATCCTGTCGATCTCACTGACGTCACAGATTTTGCTGAAGCCTTTCTTGCCGAACTTGCTGCTGTCCACCAACAGCACGGTCTGCTGGGAAGTGTGCATCATCATCCTGTTCAGATTTGCCTCCATCATATTGGTTGTGGTAACCCCGAACTCCAGGTCCACGCCATCGGCACCCATCAGCAAAAGATTGCAGTTGAAATACTTGAGCATATCCTCGGCAAACGAGCCGACCACCGACACTGAACTCTCACGGACGAGTCCGCCAAGTTGAACCACATCTATACCCTTGTTCTGGGACAAGAGTGAAGACGCTGATACAGAAGCAGATATGACAGTTATATCCTTCTTCTCCGCTATCTCTTTCGCCGCATACAGGATGGATGTGCCGGACGCCATCAGGATAGAGTCATGCTCATTGACAAGAGCGGCAGCAGCCTTGCCGATTGCCCTTTTCTCGAGTACGAACTGCTTTTCCTTTTCATTGATATGACGGTCGCCGATATACGGGCTGATAGGAATAGCCCGGCCGTGGGTGCGGTAAAGCTTGTTCTGCTTCTCGAGCGCGGAAAGGTCCTTCCTTATGGTAACCTCGGAAACCTCCAGGCGCTCCGCCAAATCAGAAACGGAGACACTGCCCTGCAACTGCAGGATATTCAGAATAGACTTGTGCCTTTCGGACAATGACTTAAGCAGCTCCTGCTCAGAAATATTGTTATTCATAGCAAGTTATTTATTCCTGTAAACATCCACCTGTCCCACAAACAAGCCCCAGCAGCCGTCCTGGACTATCGGAACCGGCCTGCCGTCCAGATTGTTCCTGTACTCGGCATCGGTCAGGAAAGTATGGGAGTGGCCGCCGACCACAAGGTCGATATTCCTCGTGCCAGCCACAAGAGCAGGATCGTTCATTCCCACGCTGTCGAAGCCGATATGGGTCAATGCTATCACCATATCGCAATGCTCTTCGTTCTTCAGATAGTCTGCCCACTTGTTGGCCACCTCGATATCATCGAAACGCTTCATCTTGTCGGCAATCGACTTCTGAACCACACGCGTGACATCCGTAAGCAGACCGATAACGCCGATTTTCATGCCGCCCTTGCGCACTATGGCATAAGGCTTTACGTATTTGCCGAGAACAAGTTCCGAGAAATCATAGTTGGCGCAGACCACCGGGCATTTGAGATTGTCCAGACGGCGTGCGAGTTCATCGATACCGTTGTCGAACTCGTGATTTCCGAGCGTCACCACATCATATTTCATCGCATTGATAAGGTCAATCTCGATATCACCTCCGAGTTCCGTGAAATACGACGTTCCCTGACTGTAGTCGCCGGCATGGAGAAGAAGGACATTCTTCTTGCCCACTGCAGTACGTACACTGTCCACATAGGCAGCGCGTTCGATGACTCCGCCCATGCCTCCCTGCGCTCCGCCGTCACGAAGCGGTTCCTCGTGACTGTGGGTATCATTGACATGAAGGATTACCAGGTCCTGCGAAAATCCCAGGGCGCAAGCCGCCAATATGGAGACCAAAACTGAAATTATATGTTTCATACTATCGTCATTTTACTATTTCTACTCTGCCGTCCACCTGATACTCAATAGGTTTGCCCTCCGCAGTCAGAGACTTCACATGAGGCAGCACCACGTCTATCACATATTTGTCCAGAATCTGCACATCCAATGCATTCCGACCGATATGAAAACCGTCTCCACCGTCGAGCAGGAAATCCACAGTAGTTACCCCGTACACCTTCTCGTCATCCAGCGGCTCACCACCTACCTCTGCGGAAACCAGATTGCCGGCCTTGTCAGCGACACATCTCACTCCCCCGATTACCTGCCAGCCTTCCGATGCCATCTGCTGGAGAATCACACGGATATCGCGTCCCTTCAGTTCCAGATAGCAAAGCTTGTTCTTGAACGGGAACATTGACAAGATATCATCCAGCAGGACGTCGCCCGCAGGCATCTCGACACGGATTCCGCCGAAATTGGCAAAGCCCACGTCCACCCTCTTTCCGGTAAGTTCCGAACACTGGGAGATAAGGAGGTCAATGAACCAGTCCGACAGCGCCGACTCCGGAGCATGACTTACCATATGGCTGGTGGAATACGCCACAATCTGCTTGACGTCAGCCATTTTCGGCTGTGCCCCGATCATGACGGAAGCCACCTTCTTCGTAACTCCTTTGCTGAACACCTTGCCGTTCGGCGCATAGTATTTTCCGCAGCGCACCTCCCCCATCGCCTCTTTAACATTATCAGCAGAAGCTACCGTAACACCAGTTCTCGAACGGTCCATAGCCGTCCGTTTCCATTCCACCCGGAATCCGTCCGCATAGGACACGGACCAGGTCACAATCAGGGCCGCAAAAGCGACGAAGAATCTTTTCACACTCATATCTATTTCATTTTCAACCATTTCCAAAGGTCCTTGAAAGTGGATTTCTTACCGAACATAAGAATACCCACCTTGTAAATCTTTGCAGACAGCCAGGCGCACAGGACAAATGTCAGCACCAATATCGACACCGAAAGCACTATCTGCCAAGTCGGGACACCGAACAGCACCCTCGTCAGCATCACCATCGGGGAAGTGAACGGTATCATCGAGCCCCAGAACACCACGGCGCTGTCAGGAGACTTGTAGGCGAACATCGCTATCAGGAATCCTATCATCAGAGGAATCGTCAGAGGCAGCACAAGCTGTTGACTGTCAGCCTCATTCTCCACAGCCGATCCGATAGCGGCAAACATTGACGCATACAGGAGGTAGCCGAAGACGAAGAACAGGACGAACACCACGATAAGCTGCACATAATCGATGCTGCCCAGGGTAGAAAGAATCGCTGACATCTCCGAAGGCACAGGAGTGCTCGCGGCATCCATTCCCGGCATCATCGCCATCTGCGCAGTCGGGTCCGCCGTAGCAGCGCCACTCAGGAACTCCGGCCCGGCAATTCCGCCGACTACCGCTAAAATCAGCATTGTCAATGCAATCCACATAAAGAATTGGGTCAATGCCACAAGGGCGACGCCTATAATCTTTCCGAACAGGAGTTCAGTGGCCTTCACTGAAGACACCAGCACTTCCACGACACGGCTGGCTTTCTCTTCAATGACCGAAGACATGACCATACCGCAGAACATCGAGATGAACATGTAGATAATCATGCCGAGAACCGTTGACAGAATCATATAAAGTCCTGACTCATTGAGAGTTTCCTTGCCCTGTTCATCGATTTTATATGAGACGAGACTGATGTCCGGCTTTACCTGCTCCATTATGTTCTCGAGTCCTTCTATATTGTAGGACTTGACTCTGTAATCCTCGACAGCATCATTGATCTTATGCTCGATCGACTCGGAGGTCTCCATACCGAGCGGTTTGGACGCATATGAAACCGCTGACACAGTCTTTTTCGCTGAATCCAGAGGGCTGATAACCAGCAACGCATCCATTCCCACGCTGTCCAGCTTCATTTTCAGCACTTCCGGATCAGCATTTTCAAACTGCTGAAACTCTATGGTTTCCGTATTGCTGAGGAAAGGCATCACGATCCCGGACTCATCCACTACCGCCACTTTCTTGGACTCCTCTTTCGCCATCACCATGATGAGGGACGGCAGCATGCACAGGGCCGCGAACAATATCGGCACAAGGAACGTGGTGACGATGAACGACTTCTTCTTGACACGCGTCAGATATTCGCGCTTTATGATGATATTTACTATATGCAAGTTCATGATTTCCCGATTTTATTTGCCCTCTGTAACCAGTTTGATGAATATGTCATTCATTCTCGGAAGCAGTTCTTTGAATGAATTCACGAGCAGGCCCTGGCCTATCACTGCCGTAAGCACCTCATTGCCAAGTCCTTCGTGATCGAGCGAAAGCACAGCCGTATGGCGGCCGTTGTCATCAGCATCGGAAATGACCGAGAACAGGCCCTCGACCGGAGCCAATGCGTTTTCTCCGGAATAGATGAGTTCCACGTGATTGTTTCCGTATTGTCTGCGGATTTCATCCACTCCGCCGGAAAGCACCAGATGGGACTTGTTTATCAATGCGATATTGTCGCACAGTTCCTCGACCGACTCCATATTGTGGGTGGAAAGGATGATGGTCGCCCCCTGCTCTTTCAGCTCCAGGATTTCTTTCCGGATGAGCTCTGCATTGACAGGATCAAAACCGGAAAACGGCTCGTCCAATATCATCAGCGACGGCTTGTGCACGACAGTAGTGATGAACTGGACCTTCTGCGCCATACCCTTGGAGAGTTCCTCCACCTTCTTCTTCCACCAGTCCTGGATGCCGAATTTCACGAACCATTTCTTCAGCTCCGCGCGGGCATCCTTCTCGCTCATCCCCTTGAGCTGGGCCAGATACATGGCCTGGTCGCCGACTTCCATCTTACGGTAAAGTCCGCGCTCCTCCGGGAGATAGCCGATCTTCTCCACATCACGCTGGGTGATAGGGCGGCCGTTGAACAGGACTTCGCCGGAATTCGGTATGGTGATTCTGTTTATGATTCTGATCATAGTGGTCTTGCCCGCTCCGTTAGGACCGAGAAGGCCATAGATCTTGCCTTCCGGGACATCGAGGCTGACATTGTCCAATGCCACTTTCGTCCCGAAGTTCTTGCAGACGTTTTTACATTCAATTAATGCCATTTGTATAAATAGTTTCGGTTGTTCAGTTCAATATCTTGGAAACCAGCTCCATCAGCAGTTCGGCCGGCGGAACACTCTCTCCGTCTCCTCCCTTTCCTCTGTAGTCATATTCCTCGAGCAGAGACACTATCTGCATACACTTTTTCACAGGATAATTCCGTGCAGCCGCCTCGTATTCATCCATAAAATAAGGTGACACTCCGAGCAGCTTGGCCTTCTCCCCGTTAGAGAGTCTCGGATTCTTCATCAATGCAGCGTGCAGTCTGAGGATTTTATAGAAATACGCATATAATGCGCTGGTAGTCATCAACATGACGAACTTCGGACTGGACCCGATATTCGCCGCTATCTTCAAAGCCTTCGGCGCCTGCCTATAGGCCAATGTCTTGGTCAATTCGAATACGCTGAACTGTCTGCTGATGCCCACATTCTTTTCAATGTCAGCCGCAGTCACCGCCACAGTTCCCTCCGGAAGACTTCTGCGGAGTTTGTCGGTCTCGAGGACTATCTTGTCAATGTCCACTCCGGCATATTCCGCGAACAGTGCAGCCGCGTCAGGGGCTATCTGCAGTCCGAGTTTCTTGTAATATGAAGTAATCCACTGGGGCATTTCGTAATCCCGCATTGACTCAGACTCCAGCACCACACCGCATTTGGAAATGGCCTTGTACAGGGATTTGCGCTTGTCCAGTGACGCTCCGTGCAGCAGAAGCACCAGGACAGTGCTGTCCATCGGCTCGGCCGCATATTGTGCGAGCGGTTCCATATCCCTCTCTTTAACATTCTGCGCCTCTTTCAGGATGACCAGACGCCTCTCCGCCATGACAGGATAGCTCCTCGCCTCCGAAACGACATCATCCACCACCGCGTCGATACCATAATATATAGACTGGTTGAAGTCCCTCTCAGTTTCGGTCAATGCATTTTTAACTATCTCTCCACAAACAAGTTCCGGATAATACGGTTCACTGCCCATAAGCAGATAAATCGGAGCGAACACCCCGTTCCTGACATCCGTTATGATCTGTCTGCACTTTTCTTCTGTATCCGCGTACTTCGCCATCTGCTGTCGCCGGTTAAAAATAAATTATAATACTCCAATCGAGCAAATATAGTAAAATCCTTGTATTTTCAGATAATTATATGAAATTTGCGGAATCTGAAAATATCAAAAACCTACATAACTATGGCATCATACGATTGGCAATATTGCTCCCTCGGCGGGGCAATCCGCGTAAAAATCGCATCCGGAGAAGATATCGCCCACCTCGACGAGTTGGACCAGAAACTCTGGACCGTGCTAAGCTGCCCTGTGGACGGACTCGAATTCGACAGACAGACGCTGGATCTCATTGACACAGAACACGATGGAAAGATAATGGTGAACGAGGTGGTCCAGGCCGCGCAGTGGCTGACCTCCGTCATCAAGGACAAAGACCTCATACTCAAGGGCGACAGCGTACTGAGTCTGGATCAGATAAATACCGACAATGAAAGCGGCAAAAAGCTGTACGACTCTGCCCGTCAGATTCTCAGGAATCTCGGACTGGACAAGCAGGAAATCAGCATAGAGGATGCATTGGACACAAAAGCGATTTTCACCGGCACCAAATTCAATGGCGACGGCATCATCACCTCAGTCACTGCTGAGAACGAGGCTCAGGCACGGACTATCGCCGACTGCATTGCCACAATCGGTTCCGAATCAGACAGAAGCGGAGAGTCCGGAATCACCGCAGAACTTATCGAGAAATTCTACAATGCTTGCGCCGAGTACGCCCAGTGGAAGGGCAAGGCCAATGCTGAGATTCTTCCTTTCGGTGACAATACCGCAGCGGCATACGAGGCCTGCAATGCCGTAAAAGACAAGATATCGGACTTTTTCACAAGATGCAGACTTCTGTCTTTCGACAAGACCGTAGCGGAATCTGTCAATGTGGCTGTAACTGACATTGGCTCGATCGCTTCCTGTCCGATAGCCAAGCCGACAGAGAACGGAATTCTTCCTTTCGGTGGAATCAACCCTGCCTGGAAGCCGGCATTCGACAAGTTCCTCGCATTGACATTGGACTTCACCCCTGAAAACAAGGAGGGAATCAATGAGAAAGAATGGAATGCCATTCTCGGCAAGTTCAATGCTTATGCTTCCTGGATTGGTTCCAAGGCAGGCTGTGAGGTGGAAGGTCTCGGTATCGAAAGAGTGGAGGAGATTCTGAAGGAGAACAGAAAAGACGAGTTGCTTGCCCTTGTGGAAAAGGACAAGGCAGTGAAGGCAGAGTCCGACTCCATCGATGATGTAAAGAAGCTGATGCTTTACTACAGAGACCTTTACAGGCTCCTGAAGAACTTCGTGCTTTTCGCTGATTTCTATTCGAGAGCTCCGGGTGTGCGTGCCATGTTCGAACTCGGACAGCTCTACATTGACCAGAGATGCTGCGACCTGTGCATCAGGGTTGCAGACATGTCCAAACACGCCGACATGGCGAAACTCAGCGGCATTTTCCTGATTTATTTCAAGTGTTCATCCAAGAAACTCGGAAAGTCGATGGACGCTGTAGCAGTGATGACAGACGGTGATATCAATGACCTGCGACCTGGCAAGAACGGTATTTTCTACGATCTTCAGGGCAACGATTACGATGCCGTCATCACGAAGGTTGTGGACAATCCAGTAAGCATCAAGCAGGCATTCTGGGCTCCATACCGCAAGGCCTGGGAGTTCTGCGAGCGAATCATCAACAAGTCGGCTGCCGACAAGGATGCCAAGATCAATTCTGAGCTTCAGGGACAGCTTCAGAATGTCGCTGCTACAGTGCCTGCCGCTGCCCCGATCGACAAGAAACAGATATTCGACATCGCCAAGTTCGCCGGTATTTTCGCTGCCTTAGGCATGGCATTGGGATACATAAGCAAGGCCATCACCGATATTGCGAAGGGCATTGCCTCGACTCCTGTCGACAAGATCCTGCTGATGACGCTGGGTCTTCTGCTCGTGATTTCCGGCCCGTCCTGCTTCATCGCGTGGACCAAGCTCCGCAAGCGCAATCTCGGCCCTGTCCTCAACGCGAACGGCTGGGCCATAAACTCAAAGGTCCTCGTGAATGTAGTATTCGGCGGCAAGGTCACAAGCATTGCCAAATATCCGAAACTCAGACTCGCGGACCCTTATAAGCAGAAGACTGCGGCGTGGAAGATATGGCTTCCTATAGTCATAATCCTCCTTCTCATCGCCGCCTTCGCAGTTCTCTATTTCTGCGGCTGCCTGGACTTCATTCCAGCATTCCGGCTACCAGCTCAGTCTTAAACTGACTGACTGCATCCACATCCTTCGTAAATTCGGTCGGACTGGTGTACACCTTAGCCAACACGGCTTCTGTCGCCTCCCGGCCGAATTTTTTCGTGTGCATTCCTTATGCCAAAAAGTCTGGCATTTCGTTTTCGGCACCTTGATTTCAGGTATTGGTGCCAGGCTTCAGCGTGGTGGCAACTTCTGGAGTGCCGCAAAATGGCCGTCACCCCGGAAGGGCGACAGCGGGAGATGATTCCTGGAGTTTGGCAAAGGGGCGGACAAGACGTAACTGCGGAGACGCTTACCGGACTATGATCGCCGGTGATTTTGTCTAGTCCTGAAAAAAGTTTACCGATATTGAACAATAAGTAGTTAGGACA
>OHET01000629.1_pt1 | contig 13130 bp, 10 predicted proteins | sample 1567351 | NCBI WGS metagenome assembly OHET01 (sample SAMEA3879529, study PRJEB24766) | human gut metagenome | biome: human-associated habitat; feature: feces | place: USA | collected 1985/1987
CGCATCTGGATGCCGTTGGCATATTGGGCTGCCAGTAGACCAATGTCGCTGAGGAAGAGCTTGAGAAGGTTGCGGGAGCGAGACAGCAGCAGAGGGACCTTGGGCTCCTCCACATTATACACTGGTATGGCAACACCAGCATGCTTCAGCCAGAGAAAGCTGTTCTCATAGCGTTCATACTTAGCATTCTCGTTGAGACGCTTGAGGATAAAACGCTTGTTCTTGGCATTGAGTTCCGGCGGAATCAGGTTGAATATCTCCTCGATATACAATTTATTATCCGGATCGTACTTGGCTATATCCTTCTTATAAAGTTGAATAATCTCTTGCTGTACCGCCAACACATCCCGCATGTTATTACTTTCAAGATACTTGCTGACCGCTGCCGGCATACCCCCTACAATCAGGTAGAGCCGGAACAGCTCCATCATCTTGTTATGGATGAATCCATCGACCGGAATCCTTTTCGTCCAGGCATCTTTCAGCGTGGAAATAACATTTTCATTGATCCCCACACAAGTAATGAACTCTTCGAAATCCAACGGAAACATCTCCTTCACGCCCATATAGCCGACAGGGACTGAACGGATATCTTTCAATTCCACACCGAGCAGAGAGCCACTCAAAATATAGCGATATGAGCCTTCATCCACCAGAAACTTGATGGCGGTCACAATATCCGGACACTCCTGAACCTCGTCAAAGAATATCAGCGTGTCCCCTTTTATCATTGGCACATTCGTGATGGTCGACAAACGCATCAGTATGTCGGCGCTTCCCTTAGCATCCTTGAACAATCCAACGACATCGGGATTCTCGATAAAGTTGATCTCGATGAAACTCTTGAAAGTCTTGCCGAACTCGCGGATGGAATAGGTCTTTCCGACTTGACGTGCACCCGTTATCAGTAATGCATTAGAAGATTTTTGGTAATAATCTTTTAAATAGCTGTCTATCTTTCTATTAAGCATACCACATCCTTTTTTTCAACGCAATTTATGGACAAATTTCCACTTTTCCAAAGGAATTATGAGGATTCCTTCCACTTTTCCAAAAACAAGGAGGCCGACATTGTAAAAAATTTCATTTTTGAAAATGCAACTCGACAGTCTCTGAGGTGAATACGATGTACACACAAACACGTCGCTTAACTTTCTTGACAGCATCACATAATATGCATATATTTGCATTGCCCATCTCAGTTCTGGTGACGACCGCCGGAAATGGTGCGCGTTTTTGTGCGACTTCGGCGCCCAAAATAGGCCCAAGAAAATGCTTTATATTGACTCTCAGACGATTAAGCGTTGTGCATCGGGAAATAAACATTCTGCATCGGGAAATAAGCTATAATGGCAAATATAGTTCAAATTCCATCATTCCCATCAAAACCTTTGTTAACCGTATTAATATGCTCGTACAAAGTCCACTGGAAGACGCTGTTCAAGATCTAGTTGCAGGTCTTGTCAAGCCTCATTCAGTTTCTCCTCACAAAACCGTTCAGGTTTCTATAGAAGAGATATCAAATACTCTAAATATAATTTCAGCAAAACCTGATGCATTGAATAATAATGTAAAAAGTTAAATATAAATTCTTAAGAAGAATGCAAAAACAATTAAGAGCGAAGAAATTACTATATCAGATTTCTTCGCTCTATAACATAATTTTATTTCACCAGCGACTTTATACAGCGTTTTTTCTGTTCCATATTAGGATGAACATATAAGTTCAGCGTAGTTGATATGTTTGAGTGCCCCAATAGCACACTAACAGTTTTATAGTCACAACCGACTTCTATACAACGAGTCGCAAAGCTGTGGCGAAGTCCATGGTACTTTAATTTTGGAATATCAAGTTTTTCCATCAGCCTTTTATAGTAGTTGCGATACGTACGTGGTTCTATCGGACGTTCATCATTAGTTAGGATGTAATAGTCATCGTTAACTACTTTTTTCAAAGGCTTCAACATTCCTAGTAACTCTTTATTCATCGGAATCTCGCGACAGGAGTTTTTGGTCTTTGGTGTGTTTATGACCAGCTCAGTGTGCTTTTCCTCCCCTTCTATAATATAAATACGTTCTATTGTTCGATTAACGGTTAGTATTCCATCAGTGACATTGATATCACTCCATTTCAAAGCACAGACTTCTCCTATACGTAGCCCTGTACTAAGGCTGATATAAATACCAAGTCCCATGAATGTAAAATGACTTTGGATATGGTTTAATATCTTCCTATGGTTAGTAACGGACAGGACATCCAATACTTTGTTCTCTGAACTTGGGGGATATTTGATGTCCCATTCATAATAAGTCATCCATTCCTTCTTCACTCCGAACTTCATTACCATTTTAAGGACTATCAGAATATCCTTGACCGATTTAGTGCTTAATCCACTTTCAATTTTGTGCAAAACAAAAGCTTGAACACTCTGTTCCGGAAGTGAATTATACTCCCCGAAAGTCGGAAGAATATGGTTCTCCAAGATCAATACATATGCAGCCATAGTGGACTGTTTCACATAAGGCCGCTTGTATTCTTTCCATGCAGCCGCAATTTCTCTAATAGTTTTATGAATCATGATTTCTTAATAATTGGTTCTTATAATTAGGGAAATATAAACCATAATGTTCCAGCTTTGCGATTTCCAGAGTTCAAAGGGGAATGGAAGAAAATGCGTTTGGGTGATAATTGCAACATTCAAATGTGTAAACGAATCATGGCTGCTCAAACAAATACAGAAGGTGGAGTGCCTTTTTATAAAATCGGAACTATTGGAGGTAAGGCAGATGCTTATATTTCTAAAGATTTGTTTGATGAATATAAAATGAAGTATTCTTTCCCCCATAAGGGTGAAGTGATGATTACCTGTGCTGGAACAGTAGGCAAATGTATCATCTATAATGGGGAAGATTCTTATTATCAAGATTCAAATATTGTGTGGATAGACAATCCAAACGAGATTATATCAAATGATTTTTTGTATCATTTACTCTCTAGAATAAACTGGTCACATTTAAACTCTACAACTATTGTTCGAATCTATAACGATGACCTTCGGAATCTAAAATTATATTATCCCCATCATGACGAACAAAAGAAAATAACCCATTTATTCCAACTGATAAATGAACGCATTGCCACCCAAAACAAAATCATTGACAAGTTGCAGTCCTTAATCAAGGGAATTGCACAGAAGATAGTTCGCAACAACAAGCCCAATGTTCGATTAGCAGAATGCTTGGAATGTAAATCTTCAACCCTGCAAGAAAGTGAAGTTTGTGAGCAAGGTACATATCCTGTGTATGGTGCAAATGGCATTGTTGGTTACCTCGACAATTATAGTACGGAGGGTGAAGCCGTTTATATTATCAAAGATGGTTCTGGTGTAGGAACAGTTTCTTATGTTACAGGCAAATGCTCTGCAACAGGAACTTTGAATACTTTACAAGCAAAAGAAGGCTATTCACTCCAATACCTTTACTATTTGCTGAAAGTATTCAACTTTGAACCTTATAAGACTGGTATGGCTATACCTCACATATATTTCAAGGATTATGGCAAAGCCAAGATATTTTGCCCATCATATACAGAACAACTCCAATATGCTCGGTTATTGTCTGCAATAGAAGGCAAACTATCAATAGAAAAGAATATTCTAACAAGCCTAAGTTTGCAGAAGCAATACTTGCTCCGCCAGATGTTTATATGAACATTTGGCGAAGCAGATACTGCTTTTGTTTTAATAGCGTTTGTAAAATCTCATTCTCGACTTTAAATTTCTGCTCCATTGAAGAAAGACATAAAGACACACTATATTGTATTTTCTTCGGTGGTACAACAACTTTGAGCTTTTGAAAAGTGTCAAGTCTTAATGAAGGTACAGTTGATCCCACAGCATTTCTGACGAAATAAGAATTTTGCGTCTTTAAATAAAAATAAAGATACTGAGCATTTATAATTTCGTTGAAGTCAAAAATGGCATAACATCTTTGATGTAAAGCGAATTTCCCTTTGAAATATCGTGGCATAAATTCAGTTCCTTCACCTGGATATATAATTGCTTCTTTGTCAAACAAGAATGTAGGCAAATATTTTATATCCTCAGACCTATCAAAGAAAGGATACAAACCATCCTTTGATTGTGTAACAGCATCTTGCACATTACTATTTCCATTAGTAATTGTAACAATATCACCCATTCTATATTCAATTCCTTGTATGGATGCAAAAATTCTACTACTAATTCCCTTGATTAAGGATTGTTTGTTTTGTAGGTCTGCGATTATTGAAAAACATTATTGTAAAGTTGAGAAACAGATTGCTTGTGTCGGAGATTTGGGCGAACCTTTCAGTGTTGGCAATTTGGCAAAGGATGACTTGACAGAAACCGGAATACCTTGTGTTATTTATGGTGAACTTTTTACGACTTATGGAGAAACTATATCTCAAATAGAAAGTCATACCTATAAAACAGAGGGTATTATATTGAGCAAGAAAGGGGATTTGTTGTTCCCTTCTTCAACTACTGTTGACGCAATGTCTTTAATTGCTCCGTCCGTCATCAATATGGACGGAGTTATATTAGGTGGAGATATGTTTGGAATTCATATCAGTCCTAACTTTAATGCACAATATCTAAGTTACTACTTCAATCATATTGCCAAAAGGCAGTTGGCAAAATTTGCTAAGGGTAGCACCATTATTCATTTGCATTACGCAGATATTGAAAAAGCCAAACTATTGTTGCCTTCTTTGGAAGAACAAAATAGAATGGCTAAATGTTTGGTTACATTAGATGACAAAATTAAAAAAGAAAGAACCTTTTTTGATTTATTAAATAGCCAAAAGGCATATTTGCTTTGTCATATGTTTATATGAACATCTGATATAACATATATTGCTTTTGTGATTGATATTGTTTAACCACCCTTTCTTCAATATTTATTTTTATGTCCAAAAGTGTCAGAATAGAAACATTTCTGACCTTTGGGCAAAAAATGTTGCGCACATCAGAACCATTTATAGATGTAAAAGTACTTCCTTGTTCGTACCTACGCCACATAAATTTATAGAATGTCAAATACTGATATATAAAATCTGACATATTTTCTTCATGTGGTATAATAGCGCAAACGCCACGTCCTAAACATACTTTTTGAGTAGCTTTTGCTACTTCACCAACAGGAGCACGAACCGTCAAAATTATATTCCCTTTTTCGGTCGTTTGATTAAATTCGGCGGTATATAGACGAGGCGTTGTTTTGCCATTTGATATATCTAAATTGCCTTGAACCAAGGGCATACCAAGGCCTTGGTCGTTGTATGCGTTAGATGATGGAGATTGCCCCATTACAACATTAGCAATCTCTGACAAATGAATCGCACCTTTTGAAGAAAACAGAATATGGCTAATCGCAGACTTTAGCTTCTTCAAATCCTCAATGATTTTGTTTTGGGCAGCAATACGTTCGTCTAATAGTCGAAACAACTCTGATATTTTCGTTCTCTCTTTGTGATTAGTGGGAAAATAAAATTCAAATCCGTTAAAATCAGATGTGGTAATCTGATTAATTCGTGCGCCTAGGTTTTCACCAACTTGTGAAATATACCTTTTGGTGCTAAGCAATGGAAATATAAATTGATTATCTTCAGACCGATAAACCATCATAAATGCACCAAACGTATTATTGGTGTCTCCTTGCTTTATTATTGCATTTTTACCAATCAATCGTTGACTTCCATTTCGTGCACACACCAAAATATCATTCACTTTTGTTATCATTCGCGTTTTGATGGTTTTATTGACACGAACCAAATCGGAGTAATCAATTGCTCCATTTTGTATATTAGAGGAACGAAAAACAATGGTTCCTTTATTCTCCACTACGTCGGATGGTTTGTACGTTAAGCCTATTATTGTTTCTCCTATTTCTCCTAACGAGTGCTTCTCCCATTCACCACTAAACTCTGGAAATCGCAAAGCTGGAACATTAAGGATTTTTTTATCGTTATTATTTTCCATAGTCACTATTCATTATCAGGGTTAATTTCAAATGGCAACAAGTTGTCACCTTCATTAAAACGGTCGAAATCCGAGCTAAACAAACGGTCTTGAATGACACGGTATTTCTCAAATTCGGTTTCAGCAATTTTTTTGGCGAATTCAGCCGTAACCTTGCCGGCATCAGAAAGGATTGCATCTCCACCAGCTTCAAGAATGATGTCTATACGTTTTGCCCAATCTTCCATCGTCATGGGTATATGACGCTTTGCCATACGTTCAGCCATATCCAACACGGCATTGACCAAACGTCCCATATCTTCCAGTTCTACGCCTTTCAGATAGTTTTTTGCAATGCTTACATCAGTCTTTACAATTTTTCCGTCAGGGGCATTCTCCCATGTAGTCAGTCCCATATGCTCTTTCTCTGCATCAGCTCTATTCACGATCAGTTCTGCGGCAGTATGACCATGTACGGCATAGTGCATTTTGTTCTGGACTTTTTTAAAAAACAGTTTTGTGGTCGGAGCATCACGGTTATAGTCAATTGCAGTGGCATAAATATCGGTAAGTTTCTGATAAAAACGGCGTTCACTCAACCTTATCTCCCTGATCTCGGCAAGTAAATGTTCAAAATAATCTTTACCAATGAAAGAACCATTTTCCATTCTTTTTTTGTCTATCACATAGCCTCGGATAGAGAATTGGCGAATGACAGCAGTGCACCATTGGCGAAATTGTGTAGCTCTAATACTGTTTACCCGATATCCAACAGATATAATGGCGTCCAAATTGTAAAACTGGGTTTTCCTGTTGACCTTGCGCTCACCCTCTGTTTGAACCACCGAGAAAAACTCGGTAGTTGCCTCTTTCTGTAACTCCTGAGTGGCATATATATTCTTCAGGTGCAAACCAATGTTGTCTGTCGAACAATCAAATAAGATGGCCATAGCTTTCTGCGTACACCAGATAGTATCATCCTGATACATCACCTGTATGCCATCTTCCTTACCCTCAATAGCAAAGATAAGGAATTCTGCCGTACTGTTTCTTATCTCAAACCGTTTTGCCATACCTCCACTTATTCAACTAGTCCCAATTCTTTCAAATACACCTCAATCTCTTTGTCAAGTTCGGCACGCTTGGCTTCAAGTTCTTTAATTTCTGCCATTACAGCCTTGATATCGATAGGTTCTTCTTCCTCAAAGGTATCAACATACCTGGGAATATTCAGGTTGTAGTCATTATCAGCAACTTCTTTTAAGGAAGCAAGATGGCTGTATTTTTCTATTTCTTTACGGTCACGGTAGGTTTCAACAATCTTCTGTATATGCTGTGGACGAAGCTTGTTTTGAGTCTTTACTTTTTCAAATTCTTTGCTTGCGTCAATGAACAGGATATTATCGTCCTCTTTGCGGCATTTTTTGAAGACAAGAATGCAGGTCGGAATACTTGTACCATAGAAGATATTGGCCGGCAATCCGATAATAGCATCTATGTAGTTCTTCTTCTCAATGAGGAAACGGCGGATTACACCCTCTGCATTTCCACGGAACAATACACCATGAGGAGCAACACAAGCCATTGTACCACCTTCATTCAGGTGGTAAATCATGTGCAAAATGAAAGCATAATCGGCCGTTTTCTTCGGTGCGAGTCGTCCGGCTTTACTGAAACGATCATCATTATTGAACTTGTCCGCTGCACTCCATTCGGCAGAGAATGGCGGATTTGCGACTACTGCATCGAACTGGGTATCGCCGAAAGCATCCCATTCTAGTGTATCACCGTTTTCTATCTTGAAGTTACTGAACTTGATTCCGTGAAGAAGCATATTCATTCGGGCAAGGTTATAGGTAGTCGGATTCTTTTCCTGTCCGTAGATATATACTGCCTTTCCTATACTTGCAGCACGTAACAACAACGAACCGCTGCCACAAGTAGGATCATACACATTGCGCAGACGCTGGTGGCCGATAGAAACAATCTCCGCCAATATACGACTGACTTCCTGAGGCGTATAGAACTCTCCTGCTTTCTTCCCAGCTCCGGCAGCAAATTGGGAAATCATGTATTCGTAGGCATCACCGAGAATATCAATTTCCTGTGAGGCTTCCACACCAAAATCTATATCATCCAAAGCAAGAAGCACATTGCTGACCAATGTATTCTTGTCTTCAGCGGTCTTACCCAACTTTGGAGAAGCCAAATCAATATCAGAGAACAGTCCTCCGAAATCCTCTTCGCTATCCTGCCCAAGTGTACTGTCTTCTATGCGTTTCAACGAACGTTCCAGCATTGGCAGGATATTTTCTTTTCGTTTGATTGTGTCTATCACAGATGAAAACAGATATTTGGGCTCTATAAAATAACCGATATTTTCCAGGCACTGGTTTTTGACCTCTTCCTGTAACTCCATTGCATCGGCATCGGTCATATCCCACAATTCTTTAAAAGTGACTTCGTCATCTTCAAGTACACTGTTGGCGTATTTCTCTATTTTTTCCGACAGGTATTTATAAAAGATAAACCCCAAGGTAAAATACATAAAGTCGCTTGCCGACATATTGCCACGCAAACGGTTTGCGACCTCCCAAAGCTGGTCACGGAGTTTCTGTTGTAATTCTTCGCTCATATTTGCTTATCTTTTTCTTATTCTTAACGTTTCGTCAATATAAATATCGTTCATCTGTTTGTCAGAGATGCTTGTGTGAGAATAAACTTTGCCCTTTGCATCATTAATTCTGATAACAGTATTCCAATAGGAATAGTCAGCGATGGGATAGCCTGGGTCTAAACAAAATATTTTCGTCAATTCATCATTGCAGAATTCATATCCAACAGCCAAGATAGCATGTGCACCACCTCCCTTAAACACTTCTGCAATCATTATTGGACAGTTATCATCAATAGCCTCTTTAATCTGTTGTACTGCATTTGACTGATCGAAATCTGTACTGTTATAATTGGAAGAAACAGCAGAAACTTCTTTCGAGAAAGAATGTTTCAATTTCTCGACAATTGTGGAAAAATAAAAACCATTCCTACATAGGCCTTCTTTCTCAAAAAATTCCTTGAACAGTCGCCCTTTTGATGTCTGTCCATTAAATTTTGTATTAAGATTTTTTACTTGGGCATAAGTAAGAACCTTTATTGCGATAAGGTACATCATCAATGAATAAACAGCGCATGCACCATCCATATCACCTTGCTGTAAAGCTATCTTTTGCCATGTCCGATTATGAATACAACATCCTAACGGCTGGTTATTTTTCCATACAAGGTCTATATTATCTATTAATCTAATCATAACATTATTTGTCTTCTTTGTTTTGTTCAATTTTTGTTCTCAAATCATCCAATATTTCTCCATTGTATGTGAAATATTTTGCTCCTTGATAAGCTCCTGATTGTGTTTGCCTTTCTTTTGGCATAAATGTTCCTACAAATGGAGACAATTTGTAAATGCGACCATCATATTCTACCGTATCATCACTCGCTACTTTTACTTGCAGGTTGGTTGGAGTAAACGTTATATATTCTCCAACCTTGATATTTACCATGCTAAACTTAAAACGGCCACGTTTCGCTATTTTTGTTTGTTCGTTGAAGACTTCTCCATTTTCTTTCATGCTTTCATTGATAGGTTTATTATCTTTATATCGAGTAATAACAGCATCATCTATCATTTTGGCAATATCAATAAAAATTTCCAAAGCTAATTGAGGAGAAACATTGAAAAATTCACGATTCTGACGGATGCGTAAATCTGTCAACCTGTCAATTGTCTTGTGGACATGCTTTTCAACCTCATTATATTTAACAGTTTTAATAGTGGCGAAAATCTCAAATGGAAGCGGAACTGCTGTGTTATCCAATTCCTTTGATCGTACATCAACAGGACGCGAACTTTTACCAATCTTAACCCAATCCTCACGAAAACTCGGATTCGTAAGAATATACACATAACCTATTTCTTTATTATCACTCATATTTTATTCCCAACTAAAAGTTCTTATAATACCACGCAGACGGTCAAGAATGCGTGTCAATGCTTTTCTTGTCTTTATCAGGCCAAGATGTTTCTCTTTCAAAGCCTTTTGTATGATTTCCGGCTGTTCCTTCTGGAGATAATCATATTCTTTCAAATAATGAGTCAATACATCAGAAGGAATACCCTCATCTTCCGATAAAGAGCGTACTGCCTTTTCCCGTTCTGTAGTAATATATTGATTCAACCGTTCTTCCAAATCGCTAGTGCCATCCGCTTTTTTACGTTGTACCATAAAATTCTCCTTATCCTCATCCACATTCTTTTGGATAAAACCGTCAATGAGTTTCGCCTTGCTACGCATTTCTGCATCTTTAATCATTGTGTCAATGATATGCTGACGGCGATCTGCATAATCGGCACTATATGGGTCAAGTTCAGCAATGAGTTCAAGTATATAAGCTACATTGATAACATCACTATGTAGAAGTTCCAGACAGAAATCCACATCCTCCAATCCTTGATTATTTCCGTAAGGGACAGGTTCTTCGGCAACTACAGATGGACTGGCAGGTGTATCGATAAATCCGACAGTAATATCGAGATATTTACTTTTGTAGTCATTAAATTGCTGTTCTGTCATTCCAAGATCTTTCGCATCTTCATTGTAATCTTCATATATTTGGATTTCAGCATGTTTACGGATAATATCACGGAATGCCAGTACAAAGTCTTTCTTGTCTTTTTCGCTTTGCAGAATATCAATACAACTTGGATTAGGATATTTTTTCAAAAAATCCGATGCCAACTGTCTGTATTCTTTTTTTACCTCCTCGTATGGTGGCCTTATAATATCCTCCAGGTTGTTGGAATTGCTGAACAGCTTGATTGCCGTATCTACATTGGATTTCAAATCACGGAAACATATAATCTTGCCGAATCTTTTTCTCTCATTCAATACGCGGTTTGTACGGCTAAAAGCTTGTAGTAAAGAGTGATATTCCAAATTCTTATCCACATACAGCGTATTCAGCTTCTTGCTGTCAAAACCGGTAAGAAACATTCCTACAACAAGACAAAGATCAAGCGGCTTCATGTCCGCTTTCTTCTTTTTCATGCGCAGGTTTATATCATCGTAGTATGCCCGGAAATTTTCTGTTGTAAATGAAGTACCGAACATTTCATTATAGTCATCCATGATGGCCTGCAATTCGTCAGCATCTCCTACACTACCACTTACATATTGCCCTGTACCCATTCCTGTCTGTTCGTCATCCTGACTGCCGTTAGCTGCGTATGTAAATACCGCACCTATGCGGATTTTAGGATTCAGAGATTTGAATATCTTATAATAACGGATAAGCATGGGTACAGACTGTACTGCAAACAGTGCATCAAATTCCCCGTCAAAAGTTGACTTGCTGAAATTATTGAGGATGAACTTTGCTATTTCCTCCATACGGATGGCATTTTCTTTTTCCACCTCTTCATTTCCATGATAATACTCTACAAGGAACCCCAATACATTTTCATCAGCAATGGCATCCTTGATGAGGTATTTGTGCAGACAATTCCCAAAGATTTCTTTTGTGGTATGCCCGTCCACCGCATTCTCCGCAAAGATAGGAGTACCCGTAAAACCGAATACTTGGGCATTGTCAAAGAACTTCATTATTCGTTTGTGACTTTCCCCAAAGTGGCTTCTGTGGCACTCATCGAATATCATAACAATGCGAGAGTGGCGTATTGCTTCTATCTTGTTACTGTACCAAGTCTTGCTGACGGCAGCATTGAGTTTTTGGATAGTAGTAATGATAATTTTGGAATTACTTTGTAGACGTTTTACTAATTCATCAGTATTATCCGTACCATCCACCGCACCTGGTTCGAATGCCTCATATTCTGACTGCGTCTGCGTATCAAGGTCGTGGCGGTCAACAACAAACATCACCTTATCAACATCGTCTAGTTCGGAAACGAGTTGGGCTGCCTTGAAAGAAGTTAATGTCTTTCCGGCACCTGTCGTATGCCATATATAGCCGTTGTCGTTTGAATTCTTTACTTTATCCAATATCTTTTCTACGGCATAGAACTGATATGGACGGAGAACCATCAAAGACTTATCACCCTCATGTAACACTATATATTTGCCAATAATTTTTCCGAGTGTACATTTCTCGAGAAAGAACGCAGCAAACATATCTAATTCATTGAATGGATGATTGGAAGCATCAGTCCAGTTGAAGGTGAATTTGTAACCTATATTCGGATTATTTGAAAAATAGCGTGTGTTTACGCCATTAGAAATTACAAATAATTGAATATAATCAAACAAACCGTGAAAAGATGTCTTGTGGTAACGTTGTATTTGATTATATGCCTGCTTGAGTTCCACTCCACGGCGCTTCAGCTCAATTTGAACCAATGGAAGTCCGTTAATAAGAATGGTTACATCATAACGGCATTTCTTTCGCCCTTCCACCGTGATTTGGTTGGACACCTGAAACTCATTTTGACACCATTGTTGGCGGTTGAGAAATTCTACCCAAATGCGTTTGCCGTCTGCCGTGTCAAGCGGATAGAGATCCCGGAGTTTTTTCGCTTTTTCAAAGCGTGTTCCTCCTTCAAGATAGATAAGTATCTTTTCAAATTCCTCGTTGGTAAACTGAGTACGGCCATGCTCCTCCAACCGCTTACGATTGTGTATCTCCAACTGCCGTTTAAAATTGGCTTGAAGATTATCTTCCTCTGCAATATGGATATACTCATAATCCATTTGCTGAAGTGTGGCGATAAGTCCAGCTTCTAGTGCCGCTTCACTTTGTATTGTCATAATTATGCTGTTCCGTTACTCTTTTGTATTCAGGCCTTTGATAATCTCAATGCCTAATGCTTTCTCAATCTTACATATGGTTTCCAACGACATGTTCTTTTTCCCTTTCAATACTTTGGAGATGTATTGTTGGGTGCAGTTCATTTTTTCGGCAAGCATCTGTTGTGTCAAACCGAGCTCCGCCATTCGTTTAGACATGGCAGCTGCAATACCTTGTGAGTATTGCGACCAATTTTTTATATCCTGTTCCATTAGTGTCCGGTAAAAAATCATAAAAGCTCTTTGAAAATATTGAAAGTTAGGT
>OHET01000633.1_pt1 | contig 13108 bp, 13 predicted proteins | sample 1567351 | NCBI WGS metagenome assembly OHET01 (sample SAMEA3879529, study PRJEB24766) | human gut metagenome | biome: human-associated habitat; feature: feces | place: USA | collected 1985/1987
ATGGACGCACCTCTGGTGCACCAGTTGTCACGCCAGTGGCACAGCTGGGCAGCTATGTGCGGAACGGATAAACGCTGAAAGCATCTAAGCGTGAAGCCGCCTCCAAGATAAGATATCCCATAGCATAAGCTAGTAAGACCCCTCATGGACTAAGAGGTTGATAGGCTGCATGTGTAAGCGCGGTGACGCGTTTAGCTTGGCAGTACTAATAGGTCGAGGGCTTGACTTTGTTTCCTTTCGTTCATTACTTGCTTCCTTTGTTCAGTTTTCAGGGTGCGTAACTAAAAATGCACCTTTCTTGAGACTCATCTTTTGATGGGTCTTTTTTTATTGTAAGAATAAACAAAGTTCGACCTGAAAATTTGTTCAAAGATACAAAATGTGACTTTCAATGACAAATTGCTTGAAATAAAATTTAGTATATGCTATTATGTAATTGTGACAATGCATTGAAACAAAATTTATACGAAATTACAAAGGAGGATTCGCTCTATGAAAAAAGCGTTATCAATTGTTCTCTGTGCGATGGTTCTCGTCGCCATGCTTAGTAGCTCGGCATTTGCGGTAGTTAAAACAGTTGTTTTGGAAAATAACGAAACCGCTAAAAACAGTGCTGAAGTATTCGGCTCGTGGAAGATAGTGAGAGCATATAATTCAGAAACTTCTACTCGTTCTCTCCATGTTATTCCGCAATACAAAAATAAAGCTGGAATTTGGATGACAGAGAAAACGACAAAAGTTGAATTAGGAATTGGAAAAGGAACTGATTATACTCCCGGTTCCTCAATGCTTGCAAGTTCTTTTGAACAGACGCATGAGGTTTATACGGCAAAGCTTGGGTATGAAACTTATTGGAGACTTCGCCTGAATGTTGACGGTGCCAATAAAGTTGGATGTTCTGCTCAGGGAACGATAAGAGAGTGACGAAATAACAAAAGTTAACGGCGGCATCTGCGTCTAAGCGGGTGCCGCCTGCATAAGGGGGATTTGATTCTTTGCGTCGTACATATTTATTGTTGTTTCGGGAATTTAAAAGTAATTTGATATTGAAAATAATATACATTATATATGTACTGTTGTCGGCTGCCGTGGCAATTTTCGCTTTGTTGGAAATGATTATTGAAGCTCCCTTTGAAGCTTTTTTTGGCGGCATTCAATTTGTTTTACTTCTTAGTCTTTTGCATTTAGTTTTTTATTCGCTCGTTTCGTATGAATTTTGTTGTTTCGATCGAGCTGTGGGTTTCGACGAATGTGCTCGTGCAATGGAAACAGGCAAATCGCAGTTGATATTAGGCAAGATATTTGTACTGATGAGTCTCGCAGTTCCGGTCTTAATCATAAGTATAGCCGCAACGATTGTTGGAGCATTTGTTGGGCATGTCGGAGCGGCGTTTTTTCAGATCTTAGTACATTTGATTCTTAATCTCGCGATTCTTCCCACAGTAGGTATTTTATTTGGCGCGGTATTGGCGTGCGGAGCAAAGCGTGGGTCGGCATATATTATAATAGCGGTGGTTACACTTCTGTCAACTCCGCTGGTTGGTGCTTGGTGTGTCACTATATATAAGGCGACCGGCTTTTCGGCGAGCGTATTAACGCGCCTGTTTCCGTTTATGACGCCTTCAATTATGTTAGTTTCGCCTGATTTGGCATACGGATATTCGCTCAGACCGTACAGAATTTTTGCCTATGCAGTGTGGATTCTTGTTCTTTGCGCCGTTTTGTTTTTCTATATCTCCAAGGAACGAGGAAAAAAGAAACGGCTGTTCTCGGCTGTAGTTTGTTTGGTGGCGGGAATGTGTCTGCTCCCGTTTGTGTTCAGAAGCAATTCGGATATTATATATGATGACATGAACAGCGAGGGTGCCGGTCGCGAAATCAGCTATTATGAGAGAAATAATATAACTTCTCCGGATGCTTGCCCCGAATTCAAAATAACTTCATACGATATGGAGTTGAAGCTCAGCAATGTGCTTCATGCCGAGGTCAAGGCCTCGGTGTCCCCAAGCAATTTGGATATCTACGGCTTTACGCTCTACCACGGATACAAAGTCAAAGAAGTCAAAGATGAGAGCGGCAGGGAGCTGAAATTCAAGCAGACCGGCGATTGGATAGAGGTTGAGTCGGCGGGAGAGACTTCGTCGCTTACATTCACTTACAGCGGATATTCCAACACTCATTACAGCAACGGACAGGGCGCGGCTCTGCCGGGAACATTTGCTTATTATCCCCGCGCAGGTTATGTAGTGTGTGCTGATGCTGACGGATATGAGCGTTTGACGCTTGACGAGCCGACACAGTTCGATGTAAAAATTAAAAACCGCAAGAAGTTTTTCACAAACCTTGACCGCACCGGGAAAAATATGTTTTCCGGCAAAACCACCGGACTGACAATTGTCGGCGGATTCTATAAAGAGGATAAAATAGGCGACACGAACCTTGTCTATACATCTGTCGGCAGGGATGTCAATGAAATAAAGAAAGTGTTTTCGAATCTGATGCAGACATATGACAGATCGTTTAATACGGTAATGGTAACGCAGCTATATGATGGTGTTTCCATGCGCGATTATGGAGATACGCTTGTTTTCACCGGTGTATCTTTGAAGGGGATAGAAATGGACTATTTCCTGTCGCAGGTTCCCGAAAGCAGAGGGGATTTCGGCTTGCAGGCTTATATTTTTGAATATATGCGCGGTACGTTTGAGGAATATGCTGAAGGCGATAAAAGCATGGGTAGGAACACCCGCTATGTCCGCGTGGAGGCGGCGGCCGATAAGTACGGCGACGAATATTGCAGAAAAGCGATAGACAAATATCTGTATGACGAGAGCGACACACGCACGCCCGACGAATTCATTGACGATCTGAACAGAGGTACTGAAAATATTAAAAATTGACAAGATAATTTTTTTGTGAAAGCATACAAAGTTCAGTATAAAAATTTGTTCAAAGATACAAAATGTGACTTTCAATGACATTTTGCTTGAAATAAAATTTGATATATGCTATTATGTGATTGTGACAATGCATTGAAACAAAATTTATGTGAAATTACAAAGAAGAATTCGCTCTATGAAAAAAGCATTATCAATTGTTCTCTGTGCGATGGTTCTCGTCGCCATGCTTAGCAGCTCGGCATTTGCGGTAGTTAAAACAGTATATTTGGATTCTACGCAGACGATTGCCGAAAGCGGTCTTGTGTATGGTTCATGGAAAATTATAACGGCTTCAAGTGATAAAACCTCAGCGCGCGTAGTTCATGTTCTTCCTAAATATAAGAAAGGTGGCTTTTGGATTAATGGAGCTAAATCGGAAATCAGATTAAGCCGAGGAACTTCAATCGGAGACACCGAGACAAAAAAACTCACAGAAGAACATTACTGGAAGCTTGTACTCAATCCGGATGGAGTGAGAGCCTATGGATGCACAGCTGACGGCACAATAAGACAGTAGTTTAAAAATTGCAGTAATTTGATCTGAATCCATGCGGCATTTATCTTTCGATAGATGCCGCATAATTGAAAGGGGTGTTGACGCTGAAAACAAGATGTTTGCTTTTCTTTAATGAATTCAGAAAAAATCCCGTCCTGAAAATAGCATATATTATATATTTTTTGCCAACTTTTGCATGGAGTGTATATTCGTTTGTAAATTCGCTGATATATAAAGAAATATTCTTTGGCTTGTGTTTTACATTGGTGGTTAGTCTCATCTATTTTGTATTCTTTGCGTTTATAAGCTATGAATTCGGCAGAATGGATTCTTCGGTCGGATTTGATGAATGTTGTTCGGCGATAAAATTTGGGCGAGTCAAAACAATCGGTGCTAGAATTCTGGTTATGATTTCTTTGTCGATACCTTGTTTTATTTTGAATTTGCTATTTTTTATTGTGGTGGGTATCGTTTGCGGAGACGGAGCAGCTGCAACATTTCATGCACTTGCACATGTTGTGATAGCTTTTGTGGTTATACCGTTTATTGGAACGCTGCTCGGGGCTGTACTTGCAACATGCGCCAAAAGAGGCTTGTCATATATCGTATTGCTTGTTATTACTTTCTTTTCGAGCCCTGCGGTAAATGGCTTCTGCGCGGATTTATATTATTCCACTGGTATATCCGCAAACAGATGGTTAAGAGTTTTCCCTTTTATGACGCCGTCGTCATTTTTTTATACACCTAATATCGCTTACGGTTATTCGCTTAGACCGTATAGATTGTTTGCTTTTTTAATGTGGATATTGGTGCTTTGTGCGTTGCTTCTTTTCTTCTTCGCACGAAACCGTTATGGTAAGCACTTCCTTGTTTTGGGCGTTGCATGCTTGACTCTTGGACTGTGCTGCGCTCCAATTGTCCTTCAGAACAATTCCGATAATATTGAAGATATAGAAAGCACGGAAGAAGTCGGTGGGGAAATTCGATATTACATTATAAATAAAACATCCCCTCCGGATGCTTGCCCCGAGTTCAAAATAACTTCATACGATATGGAATTGAAGCTCAGCAATGTGCTTCATGCCGAGGTCAATGTCTCGGTGTCCCCAAGCAATTTGGATATCTACGGCTTTACGCTTTACCACGGATACAAAGTCAAAGAAGTCAAAGATGAGAGCGGCAGGGAGCTGAAATTCAAGCAGACCGGCGATTGGATAGAGGTTGAGTCGGCGGGAGAGACTTCGTCGCTTACATTCACTTACAGCGGATATTCCAACACTCATTACAGCAACGGACAGGGCGCGGCTCTGCCGGGAACATTTGCTTATTATCCCCGCGCAGGTTATGTAGTGTGTGCTGATGCTGACGGATATGAGCGTTTGACGCTTGACGAGCCGACACAGTTCGATGTAAAAATTAAAAACCGCAAGAAGTTTTTCACAAACCTTGACCGCACCGGGAAAAATATGTTTTCCGGCAAAACCACCGGACTGACAATTGTCGGCGGATTCTATAAAGAGGATAAAATAGGCGACACGAACCTTGTCTATACATCTGTCGGCAGGGATGTCAATGAAATAAAGAAAGTGTTTTCGAATCTGATGCAGACATATGACAGATCGTTTAATACGGTAATGGTAACGCAGCTATATGATGGTGTTTCCATGCGCGATTATGGAGATACGCTTGTTTTCACCGGTGTATCTTTGAAGGGGATAGAAATGGACTATTTCCTGTCGCAGGTTCCCGAAAGCAGAGGGGATTTCGGCTTGCAGGCTTATATTTTTGAATATATGCGCGGTACGTTTGAGGAATATGCTGAAGGCGATAAAAGCATGGGTAGGAACACCCGCTATGTCCGCGTGGAGGCGGCGGCCGATAAGTACGGCGACGAATATTGCAGAAAAGCGATAGACAAATATCTGTATGACGAGAGCGACACACGCACGCCCGACGAATTCATTAACGATCTGAACAGAGGTACTGAAAATGTTGAAAATTGACGGACTTACTTATAAATTCGGAAAGAAAGCGGCGGTCGACTGCCTGTCATTTGAGTTTACGAATGGCGTATACGGCCTGCTCGGACCGAACGGCTCGGGCAAAACAACGCTCATGCGCTGCATAACAGGGCTCTATAATGTCAAGGGCGAGCACATTTTCTATAACGGCAAGCCGGTTGAAAAGGACAAAAGTTTCTCGCGCCATGTCGGCTATCTGCCGCAGAAATTCGGGATGTATCAGCACCTGACTCTGAACGAAATGCTGCTGCTCATAGCCAACATGAAGGGGCTCGATGACAAGTCGGCGCGCGAGGGAGTTGAAAAAGCACTCGGGTTAGTTAACCTCACCGACTGCGCCGAAAAGAAGGTCAAGGCGCTCTCCGGCGGAATGGTTCGCCGCGCGGGAATAGCCCAGACTCTGCTCGGAGACCCGGATATTCTCATTTTTGATGAGCCGACCGCGGGACTCGATCCCGAGGAACGCCTTCGCTTTCAGAGCATTATCTCCGAGATAAAGAAAGATAAAATAATTCTTATCTCGACGCATATTGTCGAAGATGTCCATGCAGTGTGCGAAACGGTCGCGGTCATGCGAGACGGCAAGATAATAAAAAGCGGCACGCGCGAGGAGATGGCAGCGTGCGCCGAGGGCAAAACATATATCATAGATATGGACGATCTGCCGAAATTCAAAGAGCCTTATTATAAGCAGAAGCAGTTCGACAGCGACGGAAAGTACTATCTGCGCCTTGTCAGCAGTGCGCCGCAGGATTTTGCGCCCGTCAAGCCGAATGTCGAGGACGGATACATATGCGCGCTCAAAGGAATATGAAGCTGTTGCTTCAGAGACAAAAATATCTGATCAAAAATATGGGCGCCCTCATGCCCGTTCCGATAGCGGCGATTTATGTGCTGGCTCTGCCGCTGTGCATTGTACAGAGCAGAAACGGCAACGCGGAAGAGCTGCGCTCGTTCGTATCGCAGTTTTCGCAGGGCGTTTTTTCGGTGCTCTCCGTCTGGTGGGTTATATTCGGCGTGCGCGAATATTTTGAGGCGGACGGCTGCGAAGTTCTGTTTCTCCACAACAGGCGCGGATTCCTGCCCGATGCAATTCTATTTTATCTGCTGTTTGCTGTTTCGGCGGCGCCGTTCTATATAATCATGAACGCGGTTGCGGGGATATCGCTGTTTGCGCTTCTCCGCCTGCTGCTCAGCGGCATATTCTGTTTCGGATTGGTCTATTTTCTGATGTTCCTGACCCATTCGACAGCCATCACGCTCATGACGCTGTTTATCTACTCGCTCGGCGGAATGCTCATTTATCGCAGCCATCCGATCTTCCCTTTCTGCTATGACCTCAACAATGCCACGGCGGAAAACTGCCTGGAATTCTATCTTCCGCTTGCGCTGATCGGCATTCTGCTGATTGCCGCAGGACAAATTGTAATTTCAAAAAACACAAGATATCATCAGTAAAATCCTCCGTAATTTCATAAAGACCCCCGACGCAAATGCTGCGCCGAGGGTCATTTTATTTGAACAGATTTTTCGTATAACTCGCCGATCTTCCGCCGATGCGTTTGTCTCCGGCGGCGGTTTGGCTTGACAGTCGCTTATATAAAGTTTCGAGTATTCCGCCTATAATCAGATTTGCCGCCATCAGCCCGAGCGCCTGCCGCGCCCCGAAATGAATCGGCAGAAAGGTGCAGATTATTATAGCGGCGGTGAGAATCAGGTGAATCGCCAGAAACACGAAGCTCACTGTGCGATATGTCATGATGCTCGAACTGAATTTGCGCGGACGCTCTTTGTACATGCGCACCATTTTGCGCGCGGAATATTTTCTGCGCTCGGTCCGCCGCAGGTAGTCGAGATACTCTTTCTCCGTCAGTCCGTCGATGAAAATCGACTCAATGATGTCTCTGAAAACCGACATAGTGAGCAGCAGCCCTACTAACGATCCTCCGACCGTAAATCCGAGCAGCATCCATGCGCCGCGAATAGTTTCGATTATATACTTCAGCCCGACCGCCTCCTTTGCGCTGAAAGAATTGTATCATATCCACAATGCGGCAGTCAAGGAAACTCCGTCTGCGATATCGCAGGCGGCGGTGTTTTGTTTTGCGGCTCAAAATAAACCTCAAAATATGATAGAATTTTCAGCTTTGCTGTGCTATAATATAGAAGATTATACTGGCATATACTGTCACTACTGCTTTAGGAGTGTTTTTATTGCAGACAAATGTTGATTCGCTGAAAATAAACTACATGGACAAAGGCTCGGGCGAGCTTGTGGTTCTGCTGCACGGCTGGGGCTCGAACATAGAGCTTTTCGAAAATATGTCCGAACTGCTCGCGCGCAAATATCATGTTGTCGCGCCCGACATGCCCGGTTTCGGGCTGTCCGACGAGCCGAAAGAGCCCTGGCGCGTCGATGATTATGTCGATTTCGTGCTGAAATTCCTTGAGCCGTTTGCGCCCGAGAAGGTGACTTTCTTGGGCCACTCGTTCGGCGGCAGGGTCATCATAAAAATGGCGAGCCGCGATTTGCCGTTTGAGATCGAAAAGGTCATTCTGGTCGATTCGGCGGGAGTCAGGCCGAAAAAGACGGCGGCGCAGAAGATAAGACAGCGCAACTATAAAATAGGCAGAAAGATTCTTGAAACCGCGCCCGTAAAGGCGCTGTTCCCCGACGCACTCGAGGAGTTCCGCCGCAGCCACGGCTCTGCCGACTACAACAGCGCAACGCCTGTTATGCGCCAAACGCTTGTCAACACGGTCAACGAGGATCTCGTGGAATATATGCCGAATATGAAGATGCCCGTTTTGCTGGTATGGGGCGAGAACGACGACGCAACGCCGCTGAGCGACGCGAAATTGATGGAGCAGCTCATGCCCGACGCAGGACTCGTCACCCTCAAGAACTGCGGACACTATTCGTTCCTTGAACAGCAGTTCACCTTCAACAAGGTGCTCGCATCGTTCATGGAGATAGACTGACCGACACGACAGCTTTTGTGAAAGGATTGATCTTTTAAATGACGATATTTTCCGAAGTGCTTATTTTTGCGGCGTTTTGGCTGTTCGCAGTGCTCTCGACGCTGTTTTATATGCATATGTTCCAGCTGAATTCATACCGCGCCGACGATCAGTGGCATTGGATGCTCAAGAACCGCGGCAAGGTAGTGCCGCTCGCTCTGCCGCTTATCGGAGCGATTATCGGCGTTATCTGCGGGAAGAATGCCGGCATGATAGTCTGCGCCGTGTTCATTTTGCTCGCGTGCCTGTTCTATAAGCCGAAGAAAGCTAAGAAGCCGCTGAAATATACCCCCAGAGTCAAGCGTATGCTCGTCACCGTCGCGGTGCTCTATGTTGCAATGGCCGTCCTGCTCGCGGTGTTCGCATCCGGGCGCATAACGGCGCTTGTCGTCGGTCTTGTTGCCGCAGCTTCGCCGTTTGTCATAATCCTCGCCAATATTATAAATAAGCCTATCGAGCTTTCGATAAACAGACATTACACGAACGACGCGAAAAAAATGCTCGCCGCCTGCCCGAATCTTACAGTTATCGGCGTCACCGGAAGCTACGGCAAAACGAGCGTCAAGTTCTATCTCAACACTCTTCTCAAGGCAAAATACAATGTCCTCATGACCCCCGAGAGCTACAACACTCCAATGGGCGTCGTCAAGACCGTGCGCGGTTCGCTCAGAGCGACGCACGAAATCTTCATCTGCGAGATGGGCGCGAAATATGTCGGCGATATTAAAGAGCTGTGCGATATAGTCCACCCGAAGCACGGCATAATAACCTCGATAGGTCCTCAGCATCTCGAGAGCTTCAAGTCTCTTCAGAATGTTATCAACACGAAGTTCGAGCTCGCCGATGCACTGCCGAAGGACGGCATGCTGTTCTTGAACGGCGACAATGAATATATAGCCGAAAGAGCGCCCGACGGCGCGATAACCTACGGACTCAATTCCGACAGCAAGTATAAAGCAAAGCTTATCAGCGTCGGAGATAAAGGCACTACTTTTGAGGTCACAACGCCCGACGGCGAAAAAGAGGAGTTCACGACAAAGCTCATCGGCACCCACAACTGCCTGAACATCCTCGGCGCGATAGCCGTTTCGCATGAGCTGGGCATCTCGCTCGCCGAGCTGCGCCCGCAGGTGCGCCGCCTCGAATCCGTGCCGCACCGCCTCGAGCTATCAAAGCGCGTCGGCATGACGCTTATAGACGACTCGTATAACTCAAACCCGAGCGGCACGAAAGCGGCGCTTGAGACTCTGAGCTTCTTCGAGGGCGAGAAGATTCTTGTCACGCCCGGCATGGTCGAACTCGGCGACAAGCAGGAGGAATACAACTGCGAATTCGGCAGAAACGCCGCCGCAGTCTGCGACTATGTTGCCCTCGTCGGCGAAAGGCAGACGAAGAGCATATACAAAGGTCTTATCGAGGCAGGCTTTGACGAGTCCCGCATATTTGTGTCTCCCGCGCTCGGCGATGCGCTCGCAAAGGTCGGCGCGATAAGAACGGATAAAAAGAAGATCGTCCTGCTCGAAAACGACCTTCCCGACAATTATTAATGGGGGTATTCCTATGAAGATAAAGCTTGCAGTCATGTTCGGCGGCAGAAGCGTTGAGCATGAGATTTCCGTCATTTCCGCCATTCAGGCGATTCACGCGGTGGATAAAGACAAATACGATGTTATCCCGATCTATATCACAAAGAACAACGAGATGTATGTCGGCGAACATATCGGCGAGATTGAAGCTTATAAAAATATCAATGCGCTTATCGCGGAGAGCACGCGCGTGAATCTCGTCAATGACGGCGACCGCACGCTGATAGTCAGATATCCGCACAAGGCTTTTGCAAAGGATGTTATTGATTATATCGACGTCGCGTTCCCGATAGTCCATGGCACGAATGTCGAGGACGGCACTTTGCAGGGCTATCTCCAGATGCTCAATCTTCCGTATGTTGGTTGCGACGTTATCTCGTCGGCGGTCGGAATGGATAAATATGTTATGAAGACCGTCTTTAAAGATAACGGCATTCCCGTGCTTGACTGCGTTTGCGTCGATGCGGAGGACTATGACGCCGACCCGGAAAAGATAATTGCGGATATCGAAAAGAAATTCAGCTATCCCGTTATCGTCAAGCCGATAAACCTCGGTTCGAGCATCGGCATCAGCAAGGCGCATGACACCGACGGACTTGAAAATTCGCTCTCGAACGCGTTCGACTATGCGGACAGAGTCCTTGTCGAGCCCGCGATAGAGAACCTGCGCGAGATAAACTGCTCCGTTCTCGGCGACAGACATTCGGCGCGCGCTTCTGTCTGCGAAGAGCCGCTCAACGCAACGGATATACTGAGCTATGAAGATAAATATATCGGCAATGCTTCTAAATCCGGCTCCAAGGGCATGGCTTCGACTCAGCGCAGAATCCCTGCCGATATCCCGAAAGAGACCGAAAACGAGATACGCGAGATGGCGGTCAAGGCATTCAGGGTGCTCGGCTGCAGCGGCGTGTCGCGTATAGATTTTATGATCGACGCCACGACCGGTAAGGTCTGGCTCAACGAGATAAACACGATTCCCGGCTCGCTCTCGTTCTACCTCTGGGAGCCTCTTGGAGTCAAATATACCGAGCTTATCGACGAGATGATATCGCTCGCCATGAAGCGTGAACGCGAGCGCGAGTCGATAACCTATTCGTTCGACACCAATGTGCTCTCGGGCATAAAGCTCGGCGGCAAAAAGACAGGCAAGATGTAATTTCAGGCTATGGCGCGCCTGCGACTCGCACTGCGCGGGCTTCGCCCGCACGGCGCGCCGAAGAAAGGAAGTCTCATTATGGCAGTATTCAAGCCCTTCAGGGCAGTAAGACCCATCCCCGAATATGCATCGCGTGTTGCGGCTCTTCCCTATGATGTTATGAACAGCGACGAAGCCCGCGAGATGGTAAAGGGCAATCCCTATTCGTTCCTCCATGTCGACAAGGCGGAGGTCGATTTGCCCGTCGGCACGGAGCTCTATTCCGAAGCTGTCTACAACAAGGCGGCGGAAAATCTCCAAAAGCTCGAAACCGACGGCATCTGCAAGCAGGACAAGTCGGATTGCATGTACATATACCGTCAGATAATGGACGGCAGAAGTCAGACGGGTCTCGTCGGCTGCGTGTCGATAGACGACTATATGAACAATGTCATAAAAAAGCATGAGCTGACCCGCGCCGACAAGGAGCAGGACAGAATAAATCATGTCGATTATTGCGACGCGAACACAGGACCTATTTTCCTTACTTACAGAGACAACGCCACGGTCGGCGATATCGTCAAGGCGTGGCAGGCGGAGCATGAGCCGGTCTACGATTTTGTCTCCGACGGCGTCGCCCAGACGGTCTGGGTCATTGACTGCCCCGAGACGATAAAGAAACTTTCGTCTCTCTTCGCGGGCATCGATTCGCTCTATATCGCGGACGGTCATCACCGCGCCGCCTCGGCTGTCAAAGTCGGCAAAAAGCGCAGGGAGCAGAACCCCGGTTATACCGGAAATGAGGAGTTCAACTTCTTCCTCGCCGTGCTGTTCGCGCAGAGCGAGCTTGCGATAATGGACTACAACAGAGTCATAAAAGACCTAAACGGTCTGACTCAGAATGAGTTTATAGCAAAAATAAGCGAAAGCTTTACCGTTGAATCCGCGCCCGAGTCGCCTTATAAGCCGCAGGAGAAGCACACCTTCGGAATGTACCTCGGTGGAAAGTGGTACAAGCTCACCGCAAAGGACGGCACTTTCGATGCGTCCGACCCGGTCGCAGCGCTCGATGTTTCGATACTTCAGCAGAATCTCATCTCTCCTGTGCTCGGAATAGACGATCCGCGAACCGACAAGAGGATTGACTTCGTCGGCGGCATACGCGGCCTTAAAGAGCTCGAGCGCAGGGCGCAGAGCGACATGTGCCTCGCATTTTCGATGTTCCCGACGACCGTTGACGACCTTATGGATATAGCCGACGCAGGCAAGATAATGCCGCCGAAATCAACCTGGTTCGAGCCGAAACTGCTCAGCGGTCTGTTTGTGCATAAGCTTAAATAAGGGGTGAAAACATGGTAAGATACAAGACCGAACCCGGCGAAAAGGAGCAGAAAATCCTCGCAGAAATTTCGCTCAACACGCCGAACAATCTGAAAAGGCGCAAGGTGACTTCTGCAGTTTCGGCGGTTCTCTGTGTCATATATGCGGCGTTCGCCGTGTGGATGTTCGTACGCGGTGTTGTCGGCAACGGATTCCTGCTGCTCGGCTTTGCAGTGCTTTTTCTGCTGATAATTTTGTTTTCCAAAAAGTTTCAGCTCAGTGTAATGCAAAAGCTCATGAAAAAGAGAAACAATGCTGTTTCGGGCGGAACTTTGGAATATGTCATTGACGATGACGGCGAACTTGATGCCCCGTTCGTTGGAAAGGATGTGGTTTACCAGGGTTGTTTTCCCGCTACCCAGATAACCGGTCAGGAGTAGTACGGGTGTTTCTTTAGTTTTCATCATATCGAAGTTTTTTCTGTTTCTATGGTTGGACACAGGGAATTCCTGCGCTCCGGCAAAGGTACGCTTTTTATCGGTTCGCCGGTTATGTGGATGGCTGGTTTTTCTGACAGGATGATGAAG
>OHET01000642.1_pt1 | contig 12914 bp, 11 predicted proteins | sample 1567351 | NCBI WGS metagenome assembly OHET01 (sample SAMEA3879529, study PRJEB24766) | human gut metagenome | biome: human-associated habitat; feature: feces | place: USA | collected 1985/1987
TTTCCAGTGTCTCCCACTTCTGATCCTTATCACTCAAGTTGATTGGTGTGCCATCCTCAAGTGTGTATCCGCTTCCGTCAGCGCTTCCCGGATACTCTCCGACAAGCTGTGGCCACTCGATGCCGATTGCAGGATCATTCCATGCAAGGCCGCTCTCATCTCCAAGGTGCCAGAAATCTGTTACCTTGTAGCAGAACTCTGCTACATCTGAGAGTACTAAAAATCCGTGTGCAAAGCCCTCCGGAATAAGGAACTGCTTCTTGTTCTCCTCTGTGAGCTCTACTCCGAACCACTTGCCGTATGTCTTTGAATCGCTTCTTAAGTCTACAGCCACATCAAATACTGAGCCTTTTACTGCACGCACAAGTTTTGCCTGTGGGTATTCCTTCTGGAAATGTAGTCCGCGGAGCACTCCCTTTGTGGAGCATGACTGATTATCCTGTACGAACACTCTGTCAATGCCAGCTTCCTGCATATCCTTTGAATTGTATGTCTCCATAAAGTATCCACGGTTGTCTCCATGCACTGTAGGCTCGATGATGCAAAGTCCTTCGATTCCACCTACATTTTTCTGTACTTTAATCTGTCCCATGATTTCTATGTCCTTTCTTGTATTACGTGAACATCCCAACATCTAACTCAACCTCGCTACTTCGTAGCTTCTGTGCTTCTTAGTTCACTAAAATTCTATCTCCTGCAGATATCTGTGCAGCGCATCCTGCCATGTAGGGAGTGGCTTAAATCCATTCTCCACGAGCTTGCTCTTGTCCAGTCTGCTGTTAAACGGACGTGCTGCCTTTGACACACCGTACTCTGCTGTTGTAACAGGTGCTACTGTAAGTCTGTCCTCAGAATACTCTGTATGACCAAGCTCCACTGCCTGCTTAAAGATTTCCTTTGTAAAATCATACCAGCTTATATATCCGCCCTCGTTTGTAGCGTGATAGTAACCGTATTTATCAGTCTCTATCATATCTACGAGCAATCTTGAAAGGTCGAGTGTATATGTCGGTGTACCAATCTGGTCACTTACTACTGTAAGCTTATCGTGTGTCTTGCCGGCATTTAGCATTGTCTTGATGAAGTTCTTGCCGTTTACACCAAATACCCATGCTATACGCACTATAAAGTACTTCTCAAGTGTATTTGCCACTGCAAGCTCTCCGTCAAGCTTTGTCTGTCCATATACATTGAGTGGTGCATAGTCCTTGCAGTCAGGCTGCCATGGTGTGGTGCCCTGTCCGTCAAATACATAATCTGTGCTGATATATACCATCTTGGCATCTATCTTCTTGCAGGCATCCGCGATATTCTGTGTGCCGTCTGCGTTGATTGCATGCACCTTTGCTTTTTTATCATCATCCTCGGCCAGATCTACAGCTGTCCATGCTGCACAGTGTATTACAACATCGGGTTTAAGCGCCCCTATCACCTGCTCTACCGCTGTTCTGTCAGTAATATCCAGAGATACATATGGCATGCGTGTCACTGCTGTACCATCAGAGATACCATTATATTCTGATGCAATATCTGTTCCTATTCCTTCGTAACCGCGCGCCGCAAGATCATTCATTATATCATGACCAAGCTGCCCCGCAACTCCTGTAACAAATACTTTCATTTTTGTCTCCTTAACGCTGTTATTCGTAAACAGGCTCAACATATATACGCAATCACATATTCTTTAGGCATGCACAAAAGCCTCAAAGAGTAGCAGTTATCTATTCGCATACATCTTCTCGTAGTAATTCTGGTACTCTCCGCTGATGATTGTCTCCCACCACTCACGGTTGTCAAGGTACCATTTGATTGTCTTCTTGATGCCGTCCTCAAACTTGGTCTCTGGGAGCCATCCGAGCTCGTTGTGGATCTTTGTAGGGTCGATTGCGTAACGCATATCATGTCCCTTACGATCTCCTACGAATGTGATAAGGCTCTCAGGCTTGTTGAGCTCCTTGCAGATAATTTTTACGATTTCAAGGTTTGTCTTCTCATTGTGGCCACCTACATTGTAAACCTCTCCTACACGTCCGTTGTGGATGATAAGGTCGATTGCCTTGCAGTGATCCTCTACATAGAGCCAGTCACGCACGTTCTCGCCTGTTCCGTATACCGGGAGTGGCTTATCATTAAGTGCATTTGCAATCATAAGTGGGATAAGCTTCTCCGGGAAATGGTATGGTCCGTAGTTGTTTGAGCAACGGCTGATTGTTACAGGAAGTCCATATGTGCGGTGGTAGGCAAGCACGAGTAAATCTGCTGCTGCCTTTGATGATGAATACGGGCTTGATGTATGGATTGGTGTATCCTCATGGAAGAAAAGGTCAGGGCGGTCAAGTGGCAGATCTCCGTATACCTCATCTGTTGATACCTGGTGATATCTTTTAATACCATACTTGCGGCATGCGTCCATAAGTACTGATGTTCCGATGATATTTGTATCAAGGAATACCTGTGGGTTTTCGATTGAACGGTCAACGTGTGACTCTGCTGCGAAGTTTACAACCATATCAGGATGCTCTTCCTCAAATAATTTGTATACAGCGTCACGGTCTGTGATGCTCTCCTTTACGAAACGGAAGTTTGGATTGTCCATTACAGGCTCAAGTGTTGAGAGATTTCCTGCATATGTGAGACAGTCTAAGCATACGATACGATAATCCGGATATTTGTTAAGCATGTGAAATACGAAGTTACTTCCGATAAATCCTGCTCCACCTGTTACGATAATTGTCATTTTGATTTCCTCCTTAATATAACTGCTCGCGGTATTTTCCATCAAGTACGTCCTTTAAGTACTGTCCGTACTGGTTCTTCTTTACGAGCTCATATGTCTTTAATACTTCATCCTTTGTAATCCAGCCGTTTAAGTAAGCGATTTCCTCAAGACATGCTATCTTACGGTGCTGATGTGTCTCTACTGTCTTGACAAAGTTTGTGGCATCTACAAGACTCTCATGTGTTCCTGTGTCAAGCCATGTGAAGCCCTGTCCTAAAAGCTCTACATTGAGTGCCTTTTTCTCGAGATAGATTCTGTTAAGGTCTGTTATCTCAAGCTCTCCTCTGGCTGATGGCTTAAGGTTCTTTGCGTACTCTACTACGTTGTTGTCGTAGAAATAAAGACCTGTGACACAGTAATTACTCTTTGGATGCTCCGGCTTTTCCTCAATTGAAATAGCCTTTCCCTCTTTATCGAACTCTACGATACCGAATCTCTCAGGGTCATCTACATAGTATCCGAATACTGTGGCGCCCTTACCACTCTCTGCGTTTTCAACTGCGGCCTTGAGTCTCTTATTGAGTCCGTGTCCTGCGAAGATGTTGTCTCCGAGAACCATGGCTACTGTATCATCACCGATAAATTTCTCACCGATAACGAATGCCTGTGCAAGTCCGTCCGGGCTAGGCTGTACCTCGTAGGTGAGGTTGACACCAAACTGATGTCCGTCTCCTAAGAGCTCCTTAAATCTTGGTGTATCCTGTGGTGTTGAAATGATCAGAATATCTCTGATTCCTGCATTCATAAGCACTGACATAGGATAGTAGATCATTGGCTTGTCATAAATTGGAAGTAACTGCTTTGATGTTACCATTGTGAGTGGGTAAAGACGTGTGCCTGAACCTCCCGCTAATATAATACCTTTCATGTTGTTCTCCTTCAAACTGAAACTACGTGCTGCACTTGATGCTTTCGGTCTGTAGAATACACTGACCTGATTCATCATTTACCTGCATTATAAAAGGTGCCCCAAGGGCACCTTCAAGTACTTTTTTATATTTTTAGCATTTTTCACAAAATATATGCTTATAATATCCTGTTTTTTGAATCATTTTCGTGCAATAAATACACCTGCATCCTTTGTGATATGGAACCCTCCCTCTGTCTTCTTTCTGACAAATGCCGCAAATTCCTTATAGCGGTCCACAATATACCTGTTCTGGTTGCCGTGGCACGAAAGCACATACTCTATCACAGGCTCTGCTTTTTCTACCACAAGCTCATCCTCGTATCCATGCCAGCTTACCTCACCAAAGTATTTTCCAAGTATTGCCTCACCATTTTCTTTACCGAATTGCTCATACAGCCTTTCCGCTGACAGCTCTATGCGGTCATCAAACTCCTGTACCAGGTCGTTTATTTCCTTCATATGCCGTGAGCTGTATGTACTGCACACGAACACGCCACCGGGCTTTAGCACCCTTAGGATTTCACTGCACACGGCATCCAGATTGTCACAATAGAACAGTACATGGTCTGCTATCACGCAGTCATACGATGCATCCGGCTTATACAGCCTGTGGGCATCCATCACCTCATATGTGAAGCGCTTGTCATCTGCGCCTACATTTCTCGTCGCATCCCTTACCATGCCATACGATATATCAGTCAGGGTTATCTGCATATCTGCCGGTATCCTGTCTATGTTCTGTGTCCAGAGAGAGGCATCACCACAGCCCACCTCAAGCACCTTTTCCCCCTCAAAAAAGCTGCACTCATCAAATACCCAGCTAAACCAGCTCACCGGATTCATCGAGAAATCCCTGTGCAGATTAATTCTGGCTGATATATTTGAAGCATCCCTGTACTGCTGCTTTAGCTTTTGTTCCATCTCGTTTATATTGACCAGCTCCAGCATATGGCTCCAGTCCACGCTTCGCCCCTCGTCTATTACCTCTGAAGCCTCCTGCAATGCCGATTTCATAAGCTTCATCTGCTCTATCCTCTCCTCCACGAGACCAAGCTGCATGTGAAGCGACTCAGACATGACATTGCTGTCCGTGTTTCTGAGTGTCATCTCCTTGATATCATCCAGGGAAAAGCCCAGATATTTGAGGAACAGTATCTGCTGTAGACGCGCAAAGTCGTCATCATTATAGAATCTGGCTCCGTTTTCGTTTACGTAGGATGGTTTTAAAATATTGTGCTCGTCATAGTACCTGACGGTCTTTTTTGTAATATGCGCTTTTTTTGCAAATTCTCCTGAGGAGTAGTAGCCGGGTAGTTTCATCGTTGTGTTACCTTTCCTCTTATTTTCTTACTTTTTAACTTCCTATATCTAAGTATATCATAATTTTCTAATACATGATTTATTAATATTTACTTATTTTCATTGTTTCTGCTTGTTTTTCCGGAAAATGTACTTATAATTATAATATCACTATGCAACAAGGAGAAAACAATGAAATACGATTATATAGTAGTAGGTTCCGGTCTCTACGGAGCCATCTTCGCCCACGAGGCAAAGGCCAAGGGCAAATCAGTGCTTGTTGTAGACAAGCGTCCTAACATAGCAGGAAATGTTTACACCGAAAAGCAGGAGGGCATAAATGTACACATGTACGGAGCCCACATATTCCACACCAATGACAAGAGGGTCTGGAACTACATCACACAGTTTGCTGAGTTCAACCGTTTCACAAACAGCCCTGTGGCAAACTACAAGGGTGAGCTTTACTCTATGCCATTTAACATGTACACCTTCAACAAGATGTGGGGTGTGGTGACACCTGACGAGGCTGCTGCAAAGATTGAGGAGCAGAAAAAGGAAATCACCGGCGAGCCAAAAAATCTCGAGGAACAGGCTATCTCACTCGTTGGCCGTGATATCTATGAGAAGCTCGTAAAGGGCTACACTGAAAAGCAGTGGGGCCGTGACTGTAAGGAGCTTCCGGCTTTCATCATCAAGCGTCTTCCTGTGAGACTTACCTTTGACAACAATTATTTCAACGCTCTTTACCAGGGTATTCCAATCGGTGGATACACAAAGATGGTTGAAAATCTGCTCGACGGCATTGAGGTCAGATTGAATACCGACTACCTTGAGCACAAGGCTGAGCTTGATGCTCTTGCTGACAAGGTGGTATACACAGGTCCGATTGACGCATACTTTGGCTTTAAGCTAGGTACTTTGGAATACCGCTCAGTGCGCTTTGAGAATGAGACCCTCGATATTCCTAACTTCCAGGGCAATGCCGCTGTCAACTATACTGACCGTGAGACTCCATGGACACGTATCATCGAGCACAAGTGGTTCGAGTTCGGCAAGGATGAGAATGGCAATGATCTGCCAAAGACTATTATCAGCCGTGAGTACTCTTCTGAGTGGAAGGCCGGCGATGAGCCTTACTACCCTGTAAACGATGAGAAAAACGGACAGCTCTATGCCAAGTACAAGGAGCTTGCCGACAAGGAGACCGGTGTTATATTCGGTGGCCGTCTCGGCGAGTACAAGTACTATGATATGGATACTACCATTGCTTCTGTACTTGATATGTGTGAGAAGGAGCTTGGCTAATAATTTAGCTTCCCACAAAAGGCTTTGTTTATGTCATATTCAAAAGCGCCATGGCAATTTACCATGGCGCTTTTATTTACAATTTTTTTCCGGCCAGATTTATCTCAGCCGCAGGAATATGCTCCCTCAGGCACTCATATCCATACTCCTTCGAATATGCATATATAGCCGGAAGCTGTCTTGACAAAAAGAGTGCCGGTGCTTCTGTCACAGAATACGCACCACAGTGCCCAAACTCAAGAACATCACCAAGTTCAAGCTTCTTAAGCTTCACCTCGCGTACCAGCACATCTGCCACTGTACAGAGGCTTCCGCAGAGTGTATAGTCTGTGTCCGGCAGTTCTGTGAATTCCACACCGGCAGCTCTATATATACTAATCGGCGGCACCTGCATAGCCATTCTCTGTCCAAAGTAATTCAGATGGTGGATTCCTCCATCCAAAATCGCATAATTGGCATCGCCTGTCGATTTTAAGTCCTTTACCTGTGTGTAGTATTTACCGCATGAGGCTGCAAGGAAACGTCCCATCTCAATGCCAAGCGGATATTCCTCGGCAAATTCTCTAAGCACCTCTGCTGCATCATCAAGTGATTGTTTTTCCTTTTCCTGCCAGTCATCCTCAAAATACTCCACGCAAAGTCCCGGGCCATACTCTACAAGCTGTGGCTCAAAGCCGTATTTTTCTTTTAATCCGGTCAGTGCAGACTTTATTTTTTCCAAGTCCTTATTTATTTTGCGAAGACTCTTCTGTGTGCCGGAATAGTAGTGGATGCCCATTACCGCAATGCCCTTAAACTCATCCGGATGCGAAATGATATATTCAATATCCTCAAGCGACATGCCAAACTGGTTGCCACTTGTCAGGCGCAGTATGACATGTGCTTTCGTTTCGGCAAACTCGGCTTCATACGCACCTTCCTGTATACATTCAAGCATCACTTCTGATATCAGCGCCGCATGTCTTATGCTCTCACATGTCAGTATCCCGGCGCCATATGAAACTGCTCGCTCTATATCGCATTTTTCCTTCATCACACCTGAATAGATGATGCGCTCCGGCTTCACGCCAAGTGCTATACATATCTCAAGCTCTCCCGGGCTGCACACCTCCACATGGTCTAAGCCCGCCGGCAGCCTGTGAAGTAGAAACGGATTTGCCTTTATCGAAAAACAAAGTGGTATCCTACGTCCTCCTTTACAATCAAGAGCAGCCCTTATCATGGCTGCTCTCTTCGCAAACTCGTCCGTATCAAATACATAGTACGGTGTCTGTCTCATATGCTTTATTCCTCCACAAGCTCTTTCACAAGCTTCTCGATTGCATCTACTGAGTTGAAATTCTCAGGAACCAGATCCTTTGGTCTGATTGTGATGTCAAACTCATCAGTCAGCTCCGATACGAGTGAAACTATATCAAATGACTCAAGAATTTTGTCATCGATGAGCTTTGTCTCCTTCTCAAAATCCACATCCGGTCTTAATTCCTCTAAAATCTCTAAAATTGTGTCTCTCATTTTACATTTCCTCCAGTTTTTTCATATCATATTTTCCGTTTGGAAGCTTAGGAAGCTGCTCCAGTTTCTTGATTTTCCTTGGCACCATAAAGCCCGGAAGCTCGTCTCTCAGTGCCAGCGCAAGGCTTCTCCTGTCACAGTCACCTGTGTAGAAAAGTATCAGCACCTCTTTTGCTTTATTATATATAACGCAGCTTTCTGCGACTCCCTCGACCACATTGGCGGCATGCTCCACCTCGTCAAGCTCCACACGGTGTCCCATGTGCTTTATCTGGCGGTCCATACGTCCACAGAAATGAAGTATGCCGTCCTCATCGAGCCTTCCGTAATCCCCTGTGCGGTACATCCGCTCAGGATAAGCCTTGTTGAGTGGATTGAGTGTAAATGCCGCAGCTGTCCTCTCCGGATCATTATAATAGCCCAGCGCCAGGATTGGTCCACATACGCATATCTCGCCCTGTTCTCCGACAGCCGGCTCATTTCCATGCTCATCTATCAGGAAAACCCTGTAATTGTCATAGGCTTTTCCTATAGGAAGCACCTCGTCCTCTTCCACTGTATGATCCACGCTATAGTATGTGCATGATGCTGTGGCCTCTGTCGGTCCATACTGGTTCACAAAATGTGCTTCCGGTAGATTTTCCTGCCATTTCCTGAGCACCCTGCACGGCATCACTGAGCCTGAGAAGCAGATTTTTCTAAGACTCTTAAGCCCTACTTCCTCAAATGCTCCAAGCGAAGTGAGAATGGTAAATGCCGAAACACTCCAGCCGACACTGCTGACCTTCTTCTCATTCATGTAATCAAACAAGGCATTCGGCTCCATAAAGTACTCTTTCGGGATAATAGCTGTGCTGCAACCGGTCTTTAGCGGCAGATAAATGTCCCTGATTGCCGCAATATAATCAAGCGGTGACTGATTGCCCAGCACATCACTTTCCTCTATATGCATCACATCACAGTAAGCATTGATGTACGTCATAAGTGACAGATGCGATGTCATGACTCCCTTTGGATTGCCGGTGGAGCCTGACGTGTAGATGATGTACAACGGGTCTGTCATGGACATCTGCCTGCGGACTGCAGCGAGCATATCGTTCTCACTATCCGTCACAGCGTCTCCTGCTGATTCACTGATTTTACAATTACTATCAGCGCACGCCACCTGCTCGAAGCGCGATATATCCTCAGCAATAAATATCTGCGGTCTATCGAAACCTTCTGCCTTTGCCAGCTCATCCACTATGCTCTCCACATGCTCAAGGCTTTCCCTGTCTGCCACAATAGCCCTTGGACACAGATTTTCAAGAATTTTTTCAATTCTCTTGTCAGGAAGCGATGCATCAATCGGTGCATACGGCCTGCCTGCATATACCACACCCAGGAAGTATGCCGGTGTCACCATTTTTCTTCCGGCAAATACTGCAACAGGGGTTCTGTCCACTCCAAGCTGTTCTACCAGATATGCTCCTGTATTTCTTGCTATATCATACACCTGCGCAAACGTAATGCTGCATTCAGTATCCGAAAATGCAGGCTTGTCAGGGTATTTTTCTACTGTGGTCTCAAGCCACTCCAGTACGTTTTTCATCTTAGTCCTCTTTCATGCATTAATAAACGTTGCCGAAAAAATTATAGCACATAACATCCGAAAAAAATGTCATGTGCTATCGAATTAAGAAATCTTAAGAAAGCCTTAATTTTTTTCTGTAGGTTTTTCTATATTTGATTCTCCTATTAAATATATCGGTCTGTCCTTTGCCTCGAGATATAGCTTCGACAGATAAAGTCCCAAAATGCCTATGCTAAGCAGTTGTATCCCACCTATAAAAAGTATGATAACAACGGTCGAAGCCCAGCCGGCTACCGGATCTCCGAATACAAGTCTCCTGATAATGATAAAGAGCATTGCAATTATTGCGACAATAAAGCTGAACACTCCGGCTATTGAAGCCATGTATAGCGGAGCGTTGGAAAACGCCACTATTCCGTCAAGGCTATACAAAAAGAGTTGCCAGAATGACCACTTTGTCTCACCTGCCACCCTGTTTACATTCTCAAACTCAAGCCACTTCACCTTAAAGCCTACCCATCCAAACAATCCCTTTGAAAACCTGTTGTATTCCTTAAGCGAAAGCAGTGCATCCACGTATTTCCTGTTCATCAGCCTGTAGTCACGTGCCCCATCAACCATATTTGCCTTTGATATTCTGCTCATAAGCCTGTAAAATTTTCTGGCAAAAAAAGATCTAATCGCTGGTTCACCTTTGCGTGTCACTCGTCTTGTACCGACAGCATCATAACCCTCTTTATTAAGGACCTGATACATCTTCGGAAGCATTTCCGGGGGATCCTGAAGATCTGCATCCATTATTGCCACATATTCCCCCACCGCATGCTGCAAGCCTGCATACATGGCTGCCTCCTTGCCAAAATTGCGTGAAAAAGATATGTATTTTACACCAGAATCATTTGCGGCAAGCTCCTTTGCAACATCGAGTGTCCCGTCCATAGAGCCATCATCCACTATAATCAGTTCATAGGACAATCCCGCTGTCTCACTCGCTTGACTCATCTGATCAAACACCTGAGTTATTTTATTATAAAAAAGAGGCAGAGCCTCTTTCTCGTTAAAGCATGGTACCACAATGCTTATCTTATTTTTTTCCATATAAGCCACCCTGCACATAATATCAAATAAATAAAAAATCCGATTGCTGCTCCTGCCGTATTTGTCACAAAATCATCAAGCTGACAATATCCCCTGCCGGTAACCAGCTGCGTGTACTCAATTGCTGCGCTTATAAAAGCACCAACAGGTATTGTAAACCATCTCATCCAATTTTTAAAAACCAGTGGAAATAAAAGCCCAAATGGTATAAACAATACTATATTTTCTATAAAATAAGCGTGCATCTGAAGTGTCATACCCCATGTGCTCCACAGCACCATATCGGCAACGCCGGTTCTGCTTCCCGGCTCCCTTGAATAATACACTATCATTATAAGCGTATACATATAGGCCACAAAGGTGCCGCAGAACAGCATATGCCAGATTTTGCCCACTATCTTTTTTCTTCTCTCATCTGCCTGTGATACCTCTCTCATTGTGAAAAGATATCTCAGCAGACACACAAAAATATACATCGCAATGCAGATTAAAGCCAAATATACCGCTGACGGAAGATATTTGAACTTTTCCTGTATGTCTCTTATTATATAATCCTTTAAACTCAATGTCCTTTTTTATGCTCCTTGTAGGCACGAATGAACTCCAGCTGTCGTTCATCGTCCTTTTTCTGTTCGTCATCAGACATATGACTCACTTTAATAATTATACACAATATTATGCCAATTACAATAATACCGGCACATAATATAAAAATAATTAAGATTTCAGGCATAGACTATTTCCTCCGGCAGAATTTAATTACTATTCTCTCTACAGATTAAATTATATCCACTTAATTTATCTTAATTCACTCATTTATGAACCCTGATAGCAACAAAAGCTGCATGATATTCTCACACAGCTTTTGTATCTTACGTGTATTATCTTTGGCATTAACCTTTATTTTAATTTTGCAACGACCATATCCACATATTTCTGGCAGATTTTCTCGCTCTCTGCCTCAACCATGACACGGATAACAGGCTCTGTACCCGACTCACGCACAAGTATACGTCCTGTATCGCCAAGCTCTGCAGTAACCTGGTCGACAGCCGCCTGAACCTCAGGATTGGCAAGTGCCTCAGCCTTGTCAGCTACGCGCACATTCTGAAGCACCTGTGGGTAGATACTAAGTCCCTCACAGAGCTGGCTCATTTTCTGTTTCCTAGCCATCATGACCTCCATCATCTTAAGGCTGGTAAGGATACCGTCGCCTGTTGATGCATACTTAGAGAAAATGATATGTCCTGACTGCTCTCCGCCGATGCGGCAGCCGTTCTGCTGCATGTACTCGTATACATATTTATCACCTACTGCAGTCTTTGCGTAGCCGATTCCCAGCTCATCAAGTGCCTTATAGAGTCCAAAGTTTGACATAACTGTTGTGACAACAGTATTGTTATCAAGCTTTCCTCTCTCTTTCATGTACTTTCCATATATGTAGAGGATATGGTCTCCTGTGATTACATTGCCCAGTTCATCTACACAGAGACATCTGTCTGCATCTCCATCGTATGCGAAGCCTACATCAAGACCATTGTCCACCACGTACTTCTGTAAGCCCTCGATATGTGTAGAGCCTGCATTATTGTTGATGTTTAGACCGTTTGGCTCATTGTTGATGACATAGCACTTTGCTCCAAGTGCCTCAAAAATAGACTTTGCCATGTTCCATGAGCTTCCGTTGGCACAGTCAAGACCTACCTTCATGCCCTTGAATGAGTAGACACCAAGCGATATGAGGTATCCCATGTAACGGTTACGGCCTGCTACATAGTCAACTGTACATCCGATAGCATCCTTATGTGCATAAGGCAATTCCTTCCACTCCTGACCAAACAGGCGCAGCTTGCCGTCTATATAGTCCTCGACAAGGAGAATTGTCTCCTCATCCATCTTCTCTCCATTGCTGTTGATAAGCTTGATTCCATTGTCATAGTATGGATTATGGCTTGCCGAAATCATGATACCACAGTCAAAATCATCGGTTCTTGCTACATATGCCACCGATGGAGTTGTGGTAACGTGTAATAGATATGCATCTGCTCCCGATGCTGTAAGTCCTGATACAAGTGAATACTCAAACATGTAGCTTGAACGTCTTGTATCCTTTCCTATTACTATCTTCGCCGGCTCGTCGAGCTGCTTCTGCTTCTTAAGCTCTCCATAATACCAGCCTAAAAATCTACCAATCTGATATGCATGCTCTGCTGTTAAATTGACATTAGCCTCTCCACGGAAGCCGTCTGTTCCAAAGTATTTTCCCATTATTGTCCCCTTGTGAAATAAATTTTTCTTATATTATACACTTAACAAATATGTTTGTGTAGTAAAACAGTATTATTTGTTAAATTATTCGACTTCATAAAATCAATTGTTTATAAATATGATAAAAATAACATATGTATATAAATCAAAGCTACAAAGATATC
>OHET01000647.1_pt1 | contig 12807 bp, 10 predicted proteins | sample 1567351 | NCBI WGS metagenome assembly OHET01 (sample SAMEA3879529, study PRJEB24766) | human gut metagenome | biome: human-associated habitat; feature: feces | place: USA | collected 1985/1987
TCTCCGGTCTTGAACGAGTATTTGACAATTCGTTTGTGATCGCTGCTGATCTGGGTGTAATGCTCGCCGTCCAGCATGGGTTTCAGTCCGCTGATACCCTGTGCCCGGTAAGTTCCCTGAGCGATGTCCCGCAATGTTACTTTTTGTTGTGCCTGTATGCCTGTGACAAAGATGGCCAACAACAGCAAGGTGAAAAATCGTTTCATGGTTTTGTTTGGTTTTATCAGTTATACTCGGACAAAGATACGACAATAAAATGAGAGCAACGACATGTTATGTCTTTAAATGCAGGTAAATTACATGTTGTTGCCTTATTTCAAAGGGAGCTTTTCCGGGATAACGGCAGGCCGGGGAGGAATAAACAGGGGCTGAGGCTTTAACCATCCTAATTTGAACACGGGGCGTACCGGTTGAGGCTTGGCTGCCGTGTCCGGTCGTCTACGCCGTGAAGACGGAGTTGCAACAACTTTCTCTTCCGGAACCTTGAACGATACAGGCAGAGAATAGCGGCATCTAACCGTAGTACCATGATCTTTGCCGGCAGCCCACCGGGGCATTTCCTGAATTGCTTTCAGCGCCAGGGTATCCAGTGTTGCTTCCAGCGGACGGACTACGTGAGGAGTTGAGATACTTCCGTCTTTTTCCACGACAAACTGAATGATGACAATACCTTCCGTCTTGTTTTTCTTGAGAGCTTCCGGATAGGTTATTTTCCGGTCCAGATATTCCTGAAAAGCTTTCATGCCTCCGGGATATTCCGGCATTTCTTCTACGCTTGTGTAAATGCGGTTTGAACCTTTAGGTTGCAGACGAATCGGATAAGGTTCGGAAGTATTCTGTAAGAAAGGCTGTATAGAAAGAGACTGGTTCTCCATACCGTCGGCACGTATCGTTATGGGATGACTGAAATCCGCATCAAGACGGAACAGTCCGATTTCATCGGTCAGGGCTTTTCTTCCAGTACCCTGAATGCTGACTACCGCACCTGTAATGGGTTTTCCCTGATTGTCCAGTACATATCCTTCAATCGGATACAGTTGTCCGCTTTGTTTGAACAGTCTGCGGTCTTCCGGACTATCCAGATAGATAATGGTATCTTGAGCTGCTTCGTTCAGCCGGAAGCTCAGTACCGGAGTCTTTTTATCATCGGTGAAAAAAAGATTTGCCGTACGGAAGATATTGTTACTGCTTTCTTCCTGAAAAGAAATGATTCCCTGAGCATTTCCAGTATATTCCTGAGTGCGTCCCATGATTCTCAAAAAGACTCCGAGCTGTGGATCACCGTTTGACTTTTTGACCGTAATGCGATAATCGGTCTTGCCGTTTTGGGCAGGACCCGGAACTGCAGCCTGAATACTGATACAGATCATGCTGATCATTACAGGCAAGATGAAACGACGGCTGAGGTTTCCGCTTCTTAACTTCTGGAGACGTTCCAGGGCATGCCGGCGGCTGAGCATGACTTGCCAGCGATAAACCAGACAGGTTGTCAGAAAATAAACTCCGGCTTGTATCCATAAGGCCCGATACTCCGGCAAGACTTCCTGCAAAGTCGCCCCCATATTGTTGATTTGTACGAATCCATTGATTCCGAAGGTTGAGGGAAACAGCCAGGAAAATACTTTCCAGAATGAAGGAACTGCTGCTCCCGGCCAGGAAATACCCGAAATAAACAGCAACGGAATAGACGTGAAAACATAGACCAGCATACAGGCTTCCCGGTGATGGATGAAAATCGAGCAGGTCATGGCAAAGAAAATGCAGGCCAGCAGATAAGGGAAGATGAAAGCCATCAAAGTCGAAGGCTGGGCAATTTGTACCAGACTGAACATTTGCGGCACAGCACATAAAACATATGCTGAGATCGCAATGTATATCAGTAAATAGGCCATAGACTTGCCAAATACAATACGCAATGTTCCTTCATAATGGCGTCCGATCGGTACCAGATCTTTGAAGCGATTGGTTTCCCGGGCCGTTCCGGCAGACATACCGATTCCCAGCAGCAAAGTCTGTTGCAGAATCAGCATCAGTACGGCCGGAATCAGAAAGCTGGCAAACCCGTCCTGTGGATTGAATAGAGAGATATCTTCATATTCAATAGGAGCTGTGCTGACCTCATCCTGCCGCTGGGTTGTATTTCCCATCCGTTGGATTTTTATTTGTTCATTGACCGTTAAAGAGGCATTGGTCGCTGATAGCAGAATGGCTTTGTAATACAGCATACCACTCATATCACAATAAATATTGACCTGAGTCTGACGACCTTGAGATATGTCCCGGCTGAAACTCTCTGGAATATGGATAACACCATATACCTTTTTTTCTTTCATCAGACTTTTAGCTTCTTCCATGTCTGCGCAATAAGACTGGATCTGCACATCGGCACTTGCATCCATTAACCGTAAATATTTCCGGCTGAGTGTAGAGTTGTTGTCATCCACAACTGCGGCAGGAACTTCACGTACTACTTCGTTGGTATAAATGAAAGCATACACCAGCGGATAGGCTAGAGGTACCAGCAGGAAAAAGATGAGTACTCCTTCATCGCGTACCGTGGCTTTCAGTTCTTTGGCAAAGATGTGGAATAATCCAGCCAGGCCGTTTCGGATAATATCTGAGAATGAACGTTCTTTCATGAGGTTATCGTGTTATTAGGGGACATAAACATATTGCAGCAGAATAGTCCGCAGTTTCTTTAATACCAGGAAAGGAAGAAGCAGGAATACAAGTAAGGCTGCTACTGCCTGCCATGCGTAGATCAGCGGATAGCCGTTCAAAGCAAAATTGACATAAAGCAGGTAATAATGCCGCAGAGGGAACAGGACACACAATGCCTGCAGGGTCGGATGCATGGCCATAACCGGAAATGTAAATCCGGAAATGGAGAACGAAATGACTCCCCATAAAGAGGCGGCACTCAAGGCCAGACGGAAAGATCCGATCAGACCGAAAAGGAATACACCGAAGGCCTGTGAGGAGAGTACCAGTAAAAGTCCGGCCAATAACATCGGAAAGATTCCGCTGTGGCAGGGATAATGTAAATATCCATATAGATATACATTATAGAATACTGCAATGACAAAGAAAACAAGGGTATGTGGGAGCAGCTTTCCGATCAGTACTTTGGTGATTGAATTATCAGCTAAACGCATCAGTTCTCTGCCTGTTCCGTTTTTCACTTCTTCTCCCAGGGTATAAATGGTGGTCAGGAATATAAGTAACATTAAAATACCCGGAAACAGCGTGTTGCAGAGATAAACCGAATAGTTAAGCCATGGATTATTCAGCGCGTGAGTATCTATGACAATCGGTTGCAGAAAGGCCATGGCCTGGTCTTCCGTAGCTCCCTTTGCATACAAGGTTGCCCGTCCGACAGCTCCGGCTGCCAGTTCGGAAATGGTCCGCTGATCCTTGTAAAGCAACGAGCCGGCAATCAGATAGGAATAATTGACATAAAAGGAAACTTTAGGCTGCCGGCTGGCCAGTGTTGCTTCTGTAGTTCCTTCGGGAATATAATAAAAAGAATAAATTTCACCCCGCTGGATAGCTTTTCGGGCTTCCATGACACTGGGATAGTGGGCTACGATATGTGTCTGCTGAAAGGCATCCAGATTCCGGATAATATTTCGCGTGGTAGAAGTATTGTCCAGATCCACAACACCGGCAGGCAGGTCTGTCGGCAGTCCGTTCGCCATCAGGGTGGTGAAGAACAGATAACAGAATACCGGCGCAATAATCATGCAAAACAGATACAGCGGCCGGATGGCGATGCGCAGAACTTCTCGTTTGGCAATATTGAGCAGACACATAATTTCCTGTTTATTTATTGATCGTGCAGATTGCTGACATACCAGGTCTCAGGTTTTCAACAGCTTGTACGGGCTTGGCTTTCACTTCGAATGTTTTCAGATCATACTGTCCGGTTGTCTTGGTTGCCTTCCAGGCAGCATACGTTCCCAGATCTTTCATATAAGTAACCTTAAAGGTTGCTTCTTTTTCCAGGGCAGGGATATAAGCCTTGATTTCACCTCCGACGGAGAATTGCTTCAGGAAATCTTCACGGACATTAAATGTAACCCACATTTCGTTCAGGCGGGCTATATTCATAATCGGAGCTCCGGTTCCCACCAGTTCTCCTTCTTTGGGAAACACTTCGGTTACTTCTCCATCAGCAGAAGCCAGCAGATAAGTTTCGGCAATATAGGAAGCCACTTCGGCAACGGCTCCTTTGGCGCGTTCCACCTGTGCTGCCGCCCGTTGTGCTCCATTCTTGGCCATTGTGTATTGAGCATGAGCTGCACGTTCGGTTGCCGCCATGGCATCATATTGTGCCTTGGCTTCATCGCGTTTATGGGCAGTCATGACTCCCTGTTCAAACAGACGGTTGACGCGGTTGTAGGATTTTTCAGCAATCTCCAGACCAGCTTTGGCCTTTTGCCACATTTCAAAGGCAGCCTGCAACTGTTCGGCACGTGTGCCTCTGATTGCTTTTTCGTTAAGTGCCTGCGCTGCCTGTTCCGCAGCCTGTGCCTGCGAAAGTTTAGCCATGACGTCCGGAGCTTCCAGAATAGCCAGTGTGTCACCGGCTTTCACCTGGTCGCCTTCCGATACGAAATATTTTAAGATCCGGCCCGGTACTTTACTGGATACCCGGTATTCAGTCGCTTCTGCCTGGCCCTGGATGACTTCCGGTTCAGTTCCTAAAGTAAAGAAGCCTATTGCGCTGACTACGGCAACTACGGCCACTAAAGTAATGAAAGCCAGCAAAACATTGTTGCGTTGAGTTTTTTCAGCCATATCTGTTTGTTATTTTAAAGTTCCCATTGATTTGTTTAAATATACTTCACTCATTTTTAAATCGATCTGAGCATCAATCTTTCCTGATTGAGCTGACAGCCAAGCTGTTTGTGCTTCCAGTACGTTACTGGTGGAAATTACTCCTTCCTTGAAGCCGAGATTGGCGTAACGCAGGTTCTCATTGGCTTTATCCATGTTTTTCTCGGCCATAATCAGACGCTTGGACGCTTCGTTTACTTTGTATGAACTTTGAGTAACCTGAAGCTCGACTTTCTCTCTGACGTCTTCCAGCTGATAGCGGGCAATGTTGGCCTCGGCTTTGGCTGCTCTTACCTTATAGATACCTTCTCCCCAGTGGAAAACCGGAATCTTGACAACAACTCCGGCAGCCCACATTCCGCGGAACTTGTTTTCAAATCCGTTTATTAATGAAGGATTGGTGACCAGATAATTGGCGGTGAATGCAACAGACGGAAGAAAGTCTGCTCTGACTACATTGACCTTTTGCCGGTAGATCTGTGAAGCCAGTTCCAGGCTGCGCAATTCTTCCCGGTTGGCCAGGGCCGTATTCACATTGCTCTCCGTATATACGTTGGGCAGGCTGAGGTTCTCCATTTGTTCATCTGCCAGTCTTATTTCACTGTCTAAAGGCAGACCGCATAACTGGCAAAGCACCATTTTGGAAAGACTCAGGCCGTTTTCCACCTGTGTCAGAGTCATTTCTGCTTCATTGACTTTTACTTTGACACTCAGTCCGTCCGCCTGGGTTGCAACTCCTTCTGCCACCATCTTTTCTACATCTGAATCCAGCTTGCGGACCAGTTCAACGTAACTCTCAGCCAGTTTTTTCTTATTGACCAGAGAAATGACCTGCCAATAAGCCTGATCTGTGTTTAGAATCAGATCCTGCATGCCTGTGGCATGTTGTGATTGAGCCAGCTGTTCTGCATATTTGGTGATCTTGTTGTAGGCGATGATCTTTCCCCCCATGAACAGCGGCTGCGTCAGTGTAGCGGTTCCTAATGTCATGTTTCGGGTATCCGTACGAAAAGCATCCACGATACCTTGTCCTATGCCATTAAGTCCGGCGCTGAGTCCGGGGATCATTCCGGCAAGAGGCTGGAGCAGAGATCCCAGCATCGGGTTAACAGAGAGATTTCTTTCTGCGTACGCATATACGCTCCCATGACATCAATCTTGGGCAGAAAATTGGTGAATGCCGCTTTCTTCTGATAGCGGGCTGCATTGATCTTTTCCTGTGAGATGCGTAATTCCTTGTTGTTGGCAAGGGCCAGCGTTCTGCAGCTGTCGAGAGTCAATACTTGCTGTGCATAGCTTCCGATAGCTATGCCAGTAAAAACGATGAGGCTTAAGATTCGTTTCATGGCCAATTGGGTCTTTGTGTTCTTTTGGTTGCTTATGCAACAGTGCAAATGTATGACATTCTAACAAACTTCCCAAGCATTTTGTTGAAAAGAGTGTCAATGCAACCAAAATTTAATGGAAATTATTCTTTGCCAGTTTCGGCTTTTTACTGATCGAACAATGGGTTACCTCTACATTCGGATTGGAACGTGTTGTCTCTGTGGCTGTATCTTCTCCGGCAGGGAAGCTTCCTGTTGCCATTCTTGTGAATACAGGTGCCAGCAACATGTCTTCTGCCGTACCCAGCTCTCCAAGTTCTCCTGCATAGTTCTCGGCGAGTTCATAGTCCGGCTGCAGTCCGTTGTCAAAATAATCCTGGAATCCTTCGGCATTGCTGAGATACGCAGTTGTCAGCCACAGCTCCAGTTGCGGGCTCTGTTCATCGGTAAATAAACTTTGTGCCACATTCTTGCCGAAAGTTGCTGTACCAACCTGCAAAAGTCTTTCTTTCAGGTAAGGACGCAGACAGTTTATGACTATTTCAGAGGCCGAAGCCGTATTGTTTGAAGTTATGATGTATAGATTCTCGTAGGCGAGAGGTGTTCCTCCGGGGATGAGCGAAGGTTCGAAAAGATAACTTTCCGTTTTTGCAATTTTGTCATTGTAAGTCATGTTCAGAAAAGTCTGTCCCATGGCATTCTGGGGGGCAAGCAAAGTACTCAACAGTTGAGATGTGCTGACATATCCGCCCGGATTGTAACGCAAATCAAGAATGATGTCATTGGGCTGACGGGCAGCTATCTCAACGAACATATTCTGCAATGTTTCGGTATCATCTGCTCCGAAACTGTTGTAAAGAATATAGGCAGCAGTCCGGTTTCCGGCCGTGATAAAGCTGGTCTTCATCAGGTTGGTTTCTTCGATATACCGGGGAGCCGGAATTTCAGTAACTCCCAGTGTGTCGAATCCTTCTCCGTTATAGTTGCCTAAAGTGAAGGTATATGATTGAGTCGGTGCAGATACATATTTGCTGTAATCTCCGCTTCCTATCTTTTTGTTGTTGGCTGCAATGATCCAGTCTCCTCTTTTTAATCCGGCTTCTTCAGCAGGAGATCCCGGTTGGGTGTAAAGCACCCGTATGGCGTAGTCTCCGCTTCCTGTTCGTATCAGGGCTGCTTCATATCCGAATGTAGGGTTGCTGCTTAAGGCGCGGGAGACATTCACCGAGTCAATGTGAGAAAACAACGTACCGTTTTTCTGATCCCTGCTGGAGGCTGCATTTTTCAGGAAGGTCTCCGGAGTCTGGAAAAAGTCGAGGCTCTCTTCAGCAGGAATATCTTCATAAAAGAGATAATTCTGCTGCATGGTTTCGTAAATCCATGTTTTGCTGGCAATCAATGCATAATATTCTCCCGAGCGGTCTTCTCCACATGCCATTAATGTCAGGGAGATAACCGTTCCATAGATCAGACGGTAAAAAGCAGTTCTTTTCATGCGAAATCTTATTTCATGCTGAATGAACCTTGACCGATCATATTTCCGTCGGCAAAGATGTATACTCTGTAATTTCCAGAGGGAAGGAATTCTTCCACATTCCAGTATACCGTAACGGTTTGTTCTTCTCCGGTATATTCGATGTATTTTTTGATGGAGTAGCCGATGTTTCTGTCTTCATAAGCAAAAGTATTGGCATCGCTCTTGGTCAGAATATCATTGTCCGGTTTGGCGATCCGGATATACAATGTCTTGTTTCCTGTTTCAGCCGTAATATTCTTTACGATTGTAAACTGGATGGAGATCTTTTTGACGTCTTTCACTTTTCTGGCAGTCTTGCCCCGTTTGTTCATCGGATTGACGATAATATTGGTAGCATCCAGCTGTGCTGCAAGCGAAACTTTTTCGTTCAGACTTTTCTTTTCCTTTGAAAGTGTGCTGATCTGTGCTGTTGCTGCCGAATATTTATTCTTGACTTCCTGATTTTCTTTGGTCAGTTCTGCATTCAAGCGGTTCAGAGAGTCGATCTGTATGACATAAGTACGCAATACGGCACGTACTGTTTTCAATTCCTTTTTCAGACGCATGATTTCAGCGGCATTGCTGCTCTTGACCTGACGTAATTCTTCCAGCAGACGTTGGGTCTTCAGTTTTTCACTTTCCAGTTTTTCCCGCAAAGAGTCATTGTTGATCTGAATCTGCAGCTCGTCATATTGGGTGGCAAAGGTGCTGTATTCATTCTCCATTTCCTCTTTTTCTACAGCAAACAACTCGCTCATTTCCTTATTTTTCTGTGCTTCATGTACAGCAAAGAACGAAACTCCACCAGCAATTACCGCCAGAATGATAATAACTATAATCAGTTTTTTGTTTTTGTCCATATTGTATGAATGCTATGATTTTTGGCAAAAATACAATAAATCATTGAATAAACGAATAAAACCTTCAGATTAAAAACGTTCTAAACTTCCGCCGGTGAAAATTGGAAGCAGAACCGGGCCCTCCGCCGGGCTGTCGTTTTCTTGCCGGATACCTTGGACCGGTGTTGTTTTGTTCCCAGTTGTACAAAGCAATTTTGCGTATATTTCGCTTGAAAACTAAGGATATTCTGATCGGCTGACATGAGAAAGTTGATTGATTTCCATTAGGCAATCAATCAACTTTCATTAGGAAATTTATCGACTTCCATATGGAAGTCGATAAAAAGCTGAAGAATGTTCGATAAACTTTATCTCATGTTCGGACCTGATCCGTTCGATGGTTTGAGAGATGGATCAACTGTTAGTTAAACTTTTAGATGGTCAGAACGATGGCGGTTAGTGTTTTGTTCCGGAAATAACCAGAACAGCTGGAGGAGAATCATTGGATTGCCAGGATTGGAAATCTAATTTTGGGAAGAGAGATGCTCCTTGTTCGGGAATCCAGTTATTTAGCTTTGTAATAAGATACTCTTGAGAAGAAGGATCTTCAAAGTTGATAGCTTCAATAGCTTTTACGTTACTTGTCGGTTTGTCGTTTTTTCTCCAAATTGTGTTTTGGGGATAATAACAATAGTAAACTTTAAAAGTATTAATGGCGGTATAACAAAGTGAGTAGCAATTGGCAGGTACTCCCGAAGTATAGCAATTATGTATTTGACCAGAATTGCATGAATAGCAAAGCATACCTTGTGTCTTGCTTCTGAGATCACAATTGGCTGCATAGCTGTTAAGTAAATATTTTTGGTTGATACCGATTAGTCCTCCGACATATGAAACGGAACTTTCTATCAGTATATTTTCTGCGGCACAATTGGTGACATATCCGCTATTGTTGGCCAACAATCCTCCTACATATTTTTCTTTTGCTAAACTTGTTCCAATGATCTGTGAATTTTTAACACTGCAATCCGTAATTATTCCAAAGTTTACACCTGCTAATATGCCGGCTTCTGTTGCCTGGTTTACGGTAAGCGTAGAGTTTCGTATATGTAAATTCCTGATTATACCTTTTTCTTCAATATAGCCGAATAGCCCATATCTGATTCGGTTTTCTGGCGTTTGTAAAGTTAAGTTGGTTAAGGTATGTCCTTGTCCGTCGAAGATGTCATTAAAGTTTGTTCTTTCGCTGTAAGAGTTATAGTATATTCCAATTTCCATCAGCTGACTGCATTCTTCCGGAGTAAATTCGATGTCTGCGCACAACTTGTAGATGTTTCTTCCGTTTTCTTCGGTCCGGAATTCATCCAGACTACGTCCTTCGTAAGCTTCTCCGTTGATGAGATGGGTAAAGGCGATGAAATCTGCAGCCGTATGAATCCCTTGTGTGTCAGCATTCGAAAGAATGCGACAGGAATACGACGTACCTGCGGCGAAATGGCTTTCGGGCATGAATGTTTCATAGCTTTTTCCATCAGTTGTTTGTATGCAGATGTCTATTTTCAGATGTTCTGAGGGAGGAATGATCAGTGAATAGTTTCCGTCGTCGGCTTTGTCCAGTGTGACCGACTGCGGATTTTCTGTTGTTTCCATACTCAATGCTCCCGTCCGATGGTTCAGACCGGTTATGAGAACTGAGGGACGGAACGTAATGTTTTGCAGGGTTTGGTTGATTCCTGCTGCTACATGAAAGGTGATACAGGCAAAAAGATGTTTAAATGTCAGGTTGATCCGGTCACCTTTCCGGCAACTTTGCCGGTCGTACAGGATATCTTGCAGCTGTCCTTTTCCGTCATAAAAAAGTTGAGGATCCGTGTCGATATAAGGTGTATAAACGGTAAGTTCGGCTGCATTTCCATTTTCATTCCAGACGTCGGGCAGCTCTCCCTCCCAGAATGTACCGTTGTAAGTCATGAGAACGTTGTCGGCTTCCATCCCTCCGGTGCTGAACAGGGAAAGCCTGCTGCCTGCAGGAAGTGTTGCGGCGGAGGTTCGTGATTCCAGGAAGCCGGAATATTGGTTGCCCGAAATGAGAATGGATGGCGACGGAGTGAAACTTTCATCACTGGAGCATCCGAAAACCAATGAAAGCAGAAACAGGCAGAAAAGGCAGGAGGGTTTTATGGGAAAGTAACTTCTAGGGCATGTCATAAGGCGTTTTTCTTTTAAAAACGCAAAGCCTTATTCAAAGATACCTTTCAGGCTAAAAAAAACGTTGCCGGGCTCTCACAGCCAGGCAACGTTTATGATTAATACAAATACAACTAAACGAGAATCTTCTAAACTATATTAAATAGAAAGGATTATACAATACCCTGAGCCATCATTGCATGAGCAACTTTCATGAAGCCTGCGATATTTGCACCTTTTACATAGTTGATGTAGCCGTCAGGCTCTGTGCCGTATTTAACGCATTGCTCGTGGATATTATGCATGATCTGATGTAACTTCTGATCAACTTCTTCTGCCGTCCAGCTCAGATGCATGGCGTTCTGACTCATTTCCAGTCCGGAGGTTGCTACACCACCTGCATTGACTGCTTTGCCCGGTGCATACATCATCTTGTGTTCGATGAATGCGTCGATAGCTTCCGGCGTACATCCCATGTTGGAAATTTCGCCTACGCACAATACTTTGTTCTGGATCAGCTGAGCAGCGTCTTCTCCGTTCAATTCATTTTGAGTTGCACACGGAAGAGCGATATCTACTTTAACTTCCCAAGGACGTTTTCCGGCAACAAAAGTAGCACCCGGGAACTTTTCTGCATACGGAGCTACGATATCGTTGCCCGAAGCACGCAGTTCCAGCATATAGTCAATCTTTTCACCGCTGATACCATCCGGATCATAAATGTATCCGTCAGGTCCTGAAATAGTAACCACTTTGGCGCCCAACTGGGTTGCTTTCGTTGCAGCTCCCCATGCTACGTTACCGAAACCGGAGATTGCTACCGTCTTGCCTTTGATGTCAATACCCTTTTCGTCAAGCATATGTTTCACGAAATAGAGTCCTCCGAATCCCGTAGCTTCCGGGCGGATCAGAGAGCCTCCGAATTCCAGTCCCTTGCCTGTGAAGGTTCCGGTGAATTCGCGGGTCAGCTTCTTATACATTCCGAACATATAACCAACTTCACGGCCTCCAACGCCGATGTCACCGGCAGGAACATCCATATCAGGACCTACATGACGCCAAAGTTCCAGCATGAATGCCTGGCAGAAACGCATGATTTCCGCATTGCTCTTTCCACGTGGAGAGAAGTCTGAACCGCCTTTTCCGCCGCCCATCGGCAGAGTGGTCAGTGCATTCTTGAAAGTCTGTTCAAATCCGAGGAATTTCAGGATAGAAAGATTGACGGAAGCGTGGAAACGGATACCTCCTTTATAAGGGCCTATGGCGTTGTTGAATTGTACGCGATAACCTAGATTTGTTTGTACTTCACCTTTGTCGTCTACCCATGTCACACGGAATGATACGGTCCGGTTCTACCAGTCGTTCAATGATTTTTGCCTTTTCGAATTCCGGATGCTGGTTGTAAACAGGCTCGATGGAGAGCAGAACTTCCTTTACGGCTTGCAAATATTCCGATTCACCTGGATGTTTGGCTTCCAGGGAAGCCATGATTTGACTGATGTTCATACGTCGTAATGTTATAAGGTTTAACAAAATGAAATCTTTTGTATCTGCAAAGTTATGCTTTTTCGTCGCATGACAAAATGTTTCGGCCGGTTTTTGTACTAAATAATGATAAAATGTATAGTCTCTCATTTCGGTATTGCAAAACTCACGGGAATTTCCGTTCTTTGCATAGAATAAGCTTAAATCCTGCTATATGCTCACAAAATTAAAATTGAACCGCTTCAAAGATACCCAATTCGCCAATCTGATGACGAAACGTATCTTTAATGTCTTGTTGGTTGCCAATCCGTACGATGCATTTATGCTGGAGGATGACGGTCGGATAGACGAAAAGATCTTTATTGAATATATGAACCTCAGCCTGCGTTATCCGCCGCGTTTCACGCAGGTTTCTACGGAAGAAGATACCTGGAGACAACTGGGAAATACAATGTTTGATCTGGTAATCTGTATGCCCGGATCCGACAACAGCGATACGTTTGATATCGGACGTCAGATCAAGGAGAAATATCCGCATATTCCGCTGGTCGTTCTGACTCCTTTCTCCCACGGTATCCGGGCGCGTATGGAACATGAGGATCTGAGTATATTTGAA
>OHET01000648.1_pt1 | contig 12768 bp, 9 predicted proteins | sample 1567351 | NCBI WGS metagenome assembly OHET01 (sample SAMEA3879529, study PRJEB24766) | human gut metagenome | biome: human-associated habitat; feature: feces | place: USA | collected 1985/1987
CACTTCTCCATCATTTTCATAATGACTTTGAAGAAGCGTGTATGCTCCGCGTTCCATCGCTTCACCCCCGACTTCTGTAAATGCCATCCGTCGATAATGTCTCCATTCAGAATCAGACGGTCGCAGTTGACCGTGCTCAGAAAATGGCTGACTTCAGCCACCTTGGAATGCGATGTACCCAAATGAATGTCCGAAAGTACGATTGTCCGGTAATAAGGTCTCAACTCCATAATGCTCTTTTATTTTTAGACTATGCAAAGAAAGCGACAGCTTATTACAGGAGGATGAATACCAGATTACTTTTCGATGTAATCTGCCGGAACAGAAAAAACACGGACAGACAGCCGAAGTTTTTCCTTCGCACCATCTGTCCGTGCTTCCTGCCGAAAGCCGGGATCCGTTATTTCCGGATGGCAGCAATCAGTTCTTCCGGTGTCACCAGAGTCTGTTCACCGGTAGTCATATTTTTCAGGGTTACCTTGCCTTCGTTCATTTCCGTTTCTCCTACCAGAGCAACAAACGGAATATTCTTGCTGTTGGCATAGCCCATCTGTTTCTTCATCTTCGCGCTGTCCGGATAAATTTCCGCACGGATACCGGCTTCTCTTGCCTGCATCAGAACCGGAAGTACATAGGCTGCTTCCGCTTCACCGAAGTTGACAAACAGCAGCTGCGTACCATTAACGGCTTCTTTCGGATACAGATCCAGCTGGTTCAGCACGTCATAGATACGGTCAGCACCAAACGAGATACCGACTCCCGACATGCCGTCCATACCGAATACACCGGTCAGGTTATCGTAACGGCCTCCACCGCTGATGCTACCAATCTGTACATCGAGCGCCTTCACTTCGAAGATGGCACCGGTATAATAGTTCAAGCCACGGGCGAGGGTCAAATCCAGCTCTACTTCCGATTTCACACCCAGACGAGCCACGGTATTCAGGATAAATTCACTTTCCTCTACCCCTTTCAGACCGGTTTCGCTAGCCGCCAATACCGTCTTCAGGGTCTCCAGCTTTTCAGCGTTTGTCCCGCTCAGCATGATAATCGGCTGGAGCTTGTCGATAGCCTCCTGAGGAATCCCTTTCGAAGCCAGTTCGGCATTCACATTGTCCAGACCAATCTTGTCCAACTTATCGATAGCTACGGTGATGTCTACTATCTTATCGGCTTCCCCGATAATCTCGGCGATACCGGTCAGAATCTTACGGTTGTTAATTTTGATAGACACCCGGATGCCGAATTTCTGGAACACGGCATCTATCATCTGTACCAGTTCCACCTCGTTGAGCAACGAATTGCTACCCACTACATCGGCGTCGCACTGATAGAATTCCCGGTAACGTCCTTTCTGCGGACGGTCTGCACGCCATACCGGCTGAATCTGGAAACGCTTGAACGGGAAAGTCAGTTCGTCACGGTGCATCACCACGTAACGGGCAAAAGGCACGGTCAAGTCATAACGGAGTCCTTTCTCACAGAACTTGCTGGCCAGCTTTGCGGCATTACGGCTTAACAATTCCTCGTCGGTCAGTCCCGAAAAGTAATCACCGGAGTTCTGGATTTTGAACAACAACTTATCACCTTCTTCCCCGTATTTTCCCATCAGGGTAGACAGGTTCTCCATCGAAGGAGTCTCAATCTGTTGAAAGCCATACCGGTAGAACACTTCACGGATGGTATCGAATATATAATTACGTTTCGCCATCTCTACCGGCGAAAAGTCTCTGGTTCCTTTAGGAATTCCTGGTTTTGTTGCCATAACTCATTTGTCATTAAATTCTACCTGCAAAAGTACATGAAATATTTGATACAGAAAATCAATGAGACAAACTTTCTGAATGTGAAGACACAAAAGAAAACAAAGTTTCCCAAAACAAAACAGGAGCACATAAAAATTAATCCTTACGTGCTTCTGCCTTGTTTATTCTTAAATTCTTCCGTCAAACAGGTATTACTCCCGGCGGTTGGTGAATATCATGATATAATAAACCAGCGTAGCCAGTGAACCCAAGGCGGCAACCACATACGTATAGGCGGCCGATTTCAAGGCATCCTTTGCCTGGTTATGATTAAAGGCGTTTGTCACACCGGCACTGTTCAACCATACCAGCGCACGGCGACTCGCATCGATTTCTACCGGCAAGGTGATGAAACTGAACAGAGTAGTCATGGCAAACAGACAGATACCGATGAGCAACAATTGCGGGAAAGTATTCAGCAACAGGATACCTCCCAGCAACACCCATTGCACGATGGATGAAGAGAACTGAACTACCGGAACCAAAGCCGAGCGCATCTGCAACGGAGCATAAGCACGGGCATGCTGCACGGCGTGACCACATTCGTGGGCGGCTACGGCGGCGGCCGCTACACTACACGTTCCATACACATCCTCGCTCAGATTCACCGTCTTGTTGGCGGGATTATAGTGGTCGGTCAGCATTCCCGGAGTACTGATGACACGCACGTCGTAAATACCGTTGTCACGGAGCATCTTCTCGGCTACGTCGCGTCCCGTCATTCCGTTGGAAAGCGGTATCTGCGAATATCGTTCGAACTTGTTTTTCAGATTGGCCTGCACCAGATAACTCAGAATGGCCACGCCAATAAATATTACCCAACTTAACATCATAATAAAAAAATTCTTTTCAAATTAATATCCAGTAATCTCTATACAAATACTTTGCCAAGATAAGCAGAAGTGACGATTCCGACAATACGTGTCACTTTATTTTGACGTATATTATAGAATTTGAATGTTCCTATACAAAAATGGAAGATGAACCTTGACATTCCACCACCTTTAGGTAAGACAGGATATGCTTCGGAAGAGTCAGGCCTGAAAAACTCGGTTTTTCGTTTGCCTCTACACGTACCTTTCCGTATCTTTGTCCATTCTAAAAGACAGATTATGATAGTTTGCATTGCCGAAAAGCCCAGTGTGGCACGCGACATCGCCGAAGTGCTGGGTGCCAGAAACCGTAAAGAAGGATACATCGAAGGGAACGGGTACCAAGTGACCTGGACCTTCGGACACTTGTGTACGCTCAAGGAACCACACGAATACACGCCCTCCTGGAAAACCTGGAGTCTGGGCAGCCTACCCATGATTCCACCCCGGTTCGGCATCAAGCTCATCAACGATCCGGGAATCGAAAAACAGTTCCACATCATCGAATCGCTCATGTCGAAAGCCGACCTGATTATCAATTGCGGGGATGCCGGTCAGGAAGGAGAGCTGATACAACGCTGGGTAATGCAAAAGGCCGGAGCCAAATGTCCGGTGAAGCGCCTTTGGATTTCATCGCTGACCGAGGAGGCCATCCGTGACGGGTTCGCACACCTGAAAGACCAATCCGAATTCCAACCTCTGTACGAGGCAGGACTGAGCCGTGCCATCGGCGACTGGACGCTGGGGATGAACGCTACACGCCTCTATACCTTGAAGTACGGACAAAACAAACAGGTGCTCTCCATCGGGCGGGTGCAGACTCCCACCCTGGCCTTGATTGTGAAGCGCCAACAGGAAATCGAGCATTTTGTTCCCAAGCAATATTGGGAACTGAAGACCGTCTACCGCGATACGGTCTTTTCCGCCATTGTCCGAAAAAGCGACGAAGAACTGGCCGAGGAAGCCGAAAAGGAAAAGGAGAACCCTGCGAAGAAGAAAGCTCAACCCGTCGAAAACCGGGGAATCCCTCCCATTACCGACGAACAGACCGGACGTGAATTGCTGGAACGCATCCGCCAGGTACCCTTCGAGGTAACGGACATCTCGACCAAGAAAGGTACGGAAGCTCCGCCCCGTCTGTTCGACCTGACCTCCCTGCAGGTGGAGTGCAACCGGAAATTCGCTTTCTCCGCCGATGAGACGCTGAAAACCATCCAGTCGCTTTACGAGAAGAAAGTAACGACCTATCCGCGTGTAGATACCACCTTCCTGAGTGACGACATCTATCCCAAATGCCCCAACATTCTGGCGGGACTGAAGGACTATGCGGCTTACACGGCTCCGCTGGCGGGAGCTCCCCTGATAAAATCGAAGAAAGTATTCGATAATTCCAAAGTAACCGACCACCATGCCATCATCCCTACCGGTGTACAACCGCAAGGCCTCACCGATATGGAGAAACGGGTGTTCGACCTGATAGCCCGCCGCTTCATTGCCGTCTTTTATCCGGATTGTAAGTTCTCTACCACTACCGTACTGGGAGAAGCAGACAAGATAGAATTCAAGGTAACCGGCAAACAGATACTCGACCCGGGATGGCGGGTCATCTTCGCCAAGGACCAACAGGACGAAGCCAAGGAAAACACCGAAGAAGAGCGCACATTGCCCGCCTTCCACAAGGGAGAAAGCGGTCCGCACGAACCCATGCTGAACGAGAAATGGACCCAACCGCCACGTCCCTATACCGAAGCAACCCTGCTCCGTGCCATGGAAACGGCCGGAAAACTGGTAGACAACGACGAACTCCGCGATGCGATGAAAGAAAACGGAATCGGACGCCCGTCTACCCGTGCCGCCATCATCGAAACCCTGTTCAAACGTCATTACATCCGCAAGGAACGGAAAAACCTGATAGCTACCCCCACCGGAGTGGAGCTGATTCAGCTTATCCACGAAGAATTGCTGAAATCGGCCGAACTGACCGGTATCTGGGAAAAGAAATTGCGTGAAATCGAACGGAAGAGTTACGATGCAGGTACCTTCCTCACCGAGCTGAAGCAGATGGTTACGGAAATCGTCTATAGCGTATTGAGCGACAACAGCAACCGCCGGGTGACGGTGGTAGAAGACAAGCCGGTCTCCATCCCGAAAGCCAAGGAAACCACGGAGACTCCGAAGAAACGGACCCGCAAGTCCACTCCAAAAGCCGCCTCGAAAACGACTTCGAAAACGGGTTCTCCCCCGAAACCGAAGGAAGAACCGGCTACTCCAGCCCTGCCCGAAGGCGATGCCATCATCGGTTGCCGGTGTCCGCTCTGCGGAAAGGGGACCATTCTGAAAGGGAAAACCGCCTACGGATGTTCCGAGTGGAAAAACGGCTGTACCTTCCGGAAACCGTTCTAAACTGAGATACATAGAGAATCAAGGAAATCAAAAAAGGCCTTACCCGGTAACTCGGATAGGGCCTTTTCTTTCAATCCACAAGAACGATTTCTTCCGGCAGGTAGCCGCTCCGAATGCGCCATTCGTTGGGATACAGGTTGTTCACCCGGTTACCGATGTTCTTTCCGAATCCCAGCGGCACTCCACGGTACATAAGCAAGACATATCCTTTCGGCACCGAAGCGTCCAGTGTCACCGCCTCCTTACGCAAGTAAGCAATAGCCTGCTCATACGTCAGTTCCGCTTCCGGAAAAGCCTCCTTCTTCAATGCCGCACTCATGGCCAGCGAATGATGAGGCTGCCAGTCCTTCCCTTTCAGTTCGCCCAGTTCTACACCAGCATGCAAAATGCGGAGCTGGTCTTTCAAACGGTCGTACAAGGCACTCCAGGCTTTCGGCAAAGCCAAACAGACCGTTCCTTCCACCCGGCAATCGTACGCCTCATCTTCGCGAAGCCACTGCTTCACCAAAGAAGGGACCGTAAGCGTCTGTACTTTTTTTCCACCTTTTTCCTTCGCTCCCTTACGCAGTTTTTCCCGTCGGACAGAAGTTTCCGAGACCTCGGCCTCAACGGCCTCTCCGTGTTTACGCAGAACAGCCAGGAACAAGCCTTCGCCCTGCATTCTATGCGGCAGGAAACGGTAAACCGGAAAGGCATTCCCCGTCAGATTGCCCGTAATGTGCCATTCCTCCGGTACCTCCAGCGGAAGCACCTCCGCACCCAATGTTTCGGCTATCCACGCCACATTATCCTCGTTCTCCTCCCGGTTATAGGTACACGTGCTATAGATAAGCAGACCACCCGGCTTCAGACAAGGCCAGATGTCACGCAGGATGCGGCGCTGGCGTTGCCAGCAGGTATCTACGTTCTCCAGACTCCATTCCGATACGGCCACAGGGTCTTTACGGAACATGCCTTCTCCCGAGCAGGGCACATCGGTCAGCATCACATCAAAGGTATTTTCCAGTGATGTGAAATCGGCCGGATCGTTGTTCGTCACGATGACTTCCGGATGTCCCCATTTCACCAGATTCTCCGCCAGCACCTGCGAACGATTGCGCATCACCTCGTTGGCTACCAGCAGACTTCCCTCCGGCAATACGGAGCGGCACAAAGTAGACTTTCCGCCCGGAGCAGCACACAGGTCGAGCATGACGGAAGGTTCCGTCACATACTGCCGGAGCGCCTGTTCCACAAACATGGAGGAAGCCTCCTGCACGTAGTAGCATCCGGCGTGGAAAAGCGGGTCGAACGTAAAGGTAGGACGTCCGTCCAGGTAATATCCCTGTTCCGACCAAGGTACTGCCGACCGGTGCGCCGGTACATGCTCCCACTTGGCCGTGTTCATGCGTACACTCACCGGCGTGTCCTGTTGTTCCAACGCCTCGCACAAGGCGTTACACATCTCTTCTCCCATCAGCCGACGGGTACGTTCCACAAATAATTCGGGTAGATTCATATCGTTTTCTTACATCTGTTCAAGGTGAATGGGTCAGAGGAAATGGAATCTCCGGAAAACAAACGGACGTTTTGCTTGAAACGAACGTTCGTCTTGCATCAAACGTCCGTTTGTTTTGAATAAAACATCCTCGCGTTTTCAACAAAACGCCCAGACGTTTTCCGGGACTCCGCCAATCAAGCCTCGTTCCCGCTACAAAAATACAGATTCCCCTAATCAGTTAAAAGTGAATGGGAGAAATTTAAACAGAGTAACCGGTCAATACACGAAAAAGGTGTACCGATAAAAAACCGATACACCTTTTCCAAATCTTTTTATTGTCAGAAGATTATTCCACTTCACCCAACTGGTTGCCATACTCCATTTCGCCCTGTACCACGAAGAATACATCTTCCGGATCGTACGGACCCATTTCGTTCTTGGCAGCCTCTTTGACTATGAAATCTACGATTTCATCCTGGTCAATGTTGATATAACCTTCTTCATCAGGCTGAGCATCCAGACAGCCGCTGGTGGTATAATACTCCACAATCAGGTCGAGTATGTAATACAGATCGTCGTCTGTAAACTTGTCCTTCAAATCCTGAGGCAAATAGTTCTTGATGAACTCTACCGTCTTTTCATCATCCTCATCTTCCAACAAGAAATCGTCTTCGCTTCCCATAGCCGTATACGTTTTAATGGTTTAACAGATATAATTACTTCAGCAGATTCTCTACCTTAGCCTGTAAAGCAGCCTTGGTAGTAGCGCCTACCTGCTTGTCGACTACATTACCGTCCTTGATAAAGAGGACTGTAGGGATGTTACGAACGCCAAACTGGGCAGGCAGATCCGCATTGTCGTCTACATCACACTTGCCGATATTGACCTTATCCTTATATTCTTCTGCCAACTCTTCGATGTATGGAGCAATCTGTTTGCAAGGACCGCACCAAGTTGCCCAGAAATCCAACACTACCGGCTTGCCTTCAGCCAGAATTGCTTCAAAATTGTCATCTTTAATGTTCAGTGCCATAATTCAAATCAATGTTTTAAAAATTATCTACGGCAAATATACTAATTTATTTTATACTCCAATAGGGGTTGGCTCTTTAAATAATTCATCAGGTCTTTCTGTACGCTGACCTTCAAAGTACGCGACATCAGGTTGACATGCATCTGCCCGTCCTCATCGCGGATGAAGAAGCAGAGTTCGGCATTGCCCGGATGAGCCTTCACCAGCGAAGCGAGTTCCATAATCATCTCGTCGTCCACGGCCGATAGCGGAGCGGTTACCGTCAGTCTTTCGATGACACGGTCCTTCACTTCGGGCAGAAGCTCGATGGTATTGATTTTCACCTCCCACTCATCCTGCTTCCATTGCCGGGGTTGGCATTTGCCGTGCATGAAGAGGAACATCCCTTCGCAGAAGAAATTCTTCTTCTCCACCCATTCGTTGCCGAAGAAGGCGAATTCCGCCACACCGGAGTAATCCTCTACCTTCGCCACTCCGTAAGGCTTCCCGTTCTTGGTATAGCCTTCACGCACTCCTGTCACGATACCCCCCAGTACCAGGTCGCGGTTCTGAAGCGGAGTCAGGTCGCTCAATTCGGCCATGTGCACGTTGCACACGTTCTCCAATACCACGGCAAACTCGTCGAGCGGATGAGCCGAGAGGTAGATACCTACCAGTTCACGTTCCTTATTCAGACGTTCCAGGTCGCTCCAGGCCGGTGCCTTCACGATTTCCGGTGTCGCCACCTCCACCTGAAGGTCGCCTCCGAAGAGAGAATTCACCGCAGCGGCCTTGTCCAGCTGATATTTACTGCCGTAACGTACCAGTACCTCCGAAAAGCTTTCATCCTTGGCATTCTTTACGAAGAAGTCCTCACGCTTAATTTCCGGGAAACTGTCGAAACCACCGGCCAGCGCCAGATTCTCGATGTTCTTCCGGTTGCACGCCGAGAGGTTCACCCGTTGCACGAAGTCGAAGATACCCCGGAACGGACCGTTCTTCTTACGTTCCTCCAAGATACTCTGTACGGCGGCCTCGCCTACTCCTTTCACCGCACCCAGTCCGAAACGGATATCACCGTGGCGGTTCACAGAGAACTTCAGGTTACTTTCGTTCACATCCGGTCCCAGCACATTCACTCCAGTCGCCTTACATTCGTCCATCAGCTTGGTGATTTCAGTAATGTTCGAGATGTTCCGGCTCATGGTAGCCGCCATGTATTCCGACGGATAGTTTGCCTTCAGGTAGGCTGTCTGATAAGCCACCCACGAGTAACAGGTAGCGTGCGACTTGTTGAAAGCGTACGAAGCGAACTTCTCCCAGTCTGCCCAGATTTTCTCCAGCACCTTCGGGTCGTGTCCGTTCTTCTTTCCTCCTTCGATGAACTTCGGCTTCATGTGGTCCAGCTTGTCGCGGAGCTTCTTACCCATCGCCTTACGCAAGGCATCCGATTCGCCTCGGGTAAAATCCGCCAACAGGCGCGAAAGCAACATCACCTGCTCCTGGTACACCGTGATACCATACGTATCTTTCAGGTACTTCTCCATCACCGGGATATCGTACTCGATGGGCTTCCGTCCCTGCTTGCGGTCGATAAAATCCGGAATGTAGTCCATCGGTCCCGGACGGTAGAGGGCGTTCATGGCAATCAGGTCCTCGAACGTGGTAGGCTGAAGTTCACGCAGATACTTCTGCATACCGGCCGATTCAAACTGGAACGTACCGATGGTGCGTCCCTCACTATATAACTTATAGGTAGCAGGGTCGTCAATGGGGATTTCGTCGATGTTCAGGATAACCCCTTTACTCTGCTTGATATTCTCCAGAGCCTCTTTGATGATGGACAAGGTCTTCAGACCCAGGAAGTCCATCTTGATAAGTCCCGTATCTTCGATGACCGAACCTTCGTACTGGGTCACCAGCATCTTCTCACCCGTTTCCTTGTCATCGGCGGTACTTACCGGTACCCAGTCCGTAATGTCATCACGGCAGATGATGGTACCGCAGGCATGCACCCCCGTGTTCCGCACGTTTCCCTCCAGCATCTTCGCATACTTGATGGTATCGCGCAGCACCGGGTCGGACGATACCTCGGCAGCCTGAAGCTCAGGCACGTAGGCAATGGCATTTGGCAGGTTCAGTTTCTTGTCCGGTATTTTATCGGGAACCAACTTGCACAGGCGGTCCGATTCCGAGAGCGGAAGCTTCTGTACCCGGGCCACATCCTTGATGGCCAGCTTGGTGGCCATCGTACCGTAAGTGATGATGTGGGCCACCTTCTCCTGTCCGTACTTCTCGGTCACCCAGTTCAACACGCGTCCACGTCCGTCATCATCGAAATCCACATCGATATCCGGCAAGGAAATACGGTCCGGATTCAGGAAACGTTCGAACAGCAGGTCGTACTTGATAGGGTCAATCTGGGTGATACCCAAGCAATAGGCTACCGCCGAACCGGCCGCCGAACCACGTCCCGGTCCGACAGATACATCCAACTGGTTGCGGGCGGCAGAGATGAAGTCCTGTACGATAAGGAAGTATCCCGGAAAACCCATGGTCTTCATGATGTGCAGTTCAAACTTGATACGTTCCTTCACCTCATCCGTCAGCTGCTCGCCGTAGCGGCGCTTCGCCCCGTCGTAAGCCAGTTTCGCCAGGTAATCGGCCTCCAACTTGATACGGTAAAGCTTTTCGTACCCGCCCAGACGTTCTATCTTCGCCTTGGCAGAAGCCTCATCCATCACCACATTGCCGTTCTCGTCCTGCGTGAACTCATCGAACAGGTCCTTCTCCGTGAATTTCTTCCGGTATTCCTCTTCGGTACCGAAATCCTCCGGAATGGCAAAGGTAGGCATGATGGGGGCATGGTCAATGGAATAGAACTCCACCTGGTCACAGATGTCCACGGTATTGGCCAATGCTTCCGGCACATCGGCAAAAAGCTCGTTCATCTCTTCGCGGGTCTTCATCCATTCCTGCTTGGTGTAAAGCATACGGTTCGGGTCGTCCAGATCTTTTCCGGTACTCAGACAGATAAGCCGGTCGTGAGCCTCGGCATTCTCCTCATCCACGAAGTGCACATCGTTCGTGCAGACCAGCTTGATACCGTATTTCTTCGAATATTCCATCAGTTTCTTGTTCACCACCTCCTGCAGCTTATAAGTCTCGTGGTTGGCGCGGGGTACCGTCGCCTTGTGCCGCTGAAGCTCCAGGTAGAAGTCATCGCCGAACAGGTTCCGGTACCATTCGATGGCCTCTTCGGCCTCGGCGAACTGGCCGGCAGTAATACGCCGGGGAATTTCCCCACCCAGACAAGCCGAACAGACTATCAGTCCCTCGTGGTATTTCTCCAGTTCGGTACGGTCGGTTCGCGGACGCATATAGAATCCCTTGGTCCAGGCCTTCGACACCAGCTTGATAAGGTTATGATAACCTTTCAGGTTCTTGGCCAGCACCACCAGGTGATAACCGCTCTGGTCCTGCTTTCCGTCTTTCAGTTCCAGACTCCGGCGGGCCACATACATCTCACATCCGATGATAGGCTTGAACAACCGCTTCTTGGCCGCTTCCAGCTGTTCGCGGCAGGCGGCCAGTTCCGCTTCCGGATTCTCCGACTCGGCCTTTCCGCTCTCCAGGGCAGCAATCTTCTTCTTCAAGTCCTTGATTTCGCCGTTCGTACCTCCGTTCTTCTTGTTCACATAATTGAAGAACTCCTTGATACCGAACATGTCGCCATGGTCGGTCACGGCTATTCCCCGCATTCCGTTGGCTATCGCCTTATCCACCAGACGAGGGATAGAAGCCTGTCCGTCCAGAATGGAATACTGCGTATGAACATGTAAATGAACAAAATCCTGCATATATTGTATATTTCCTTATGATTTCCCGTTTGAAAAACGTATCAAAGATACCGCCTTTTTCCGAAGTAACCAACCTCCCGGACGGGAAGAACTTATTTTCTCACGTTTTAACAAATCAAAAATCCAGCTTCCAATGAACTTCCCAGCGGCTAAACCAGCAACAACCAGTCACCTAACCACCGGATTCCCGCTATCCCGAGCAGGCCGTTTTGGCCATATCATGCAACAAACGTTCATTTTCTAAGCGTTTTTTTGCAGAGTTTTCAAATTAAATGTATTTTTGCACGATAAATGAAACTGTGTCATGGCCAATTTGAACCGTATAAAGAAACTGAAAAAAATCCGCATACACCACGAAGGTACACACATACTGATTACCAGTGCCATCCTGCTGCTGGCTGTCAACGGCGCCTTGTATTGGGGAATTGAGTGTAAAATACCTTTTTATATTATAGCAGTAGCCAGTATCATACTCTACCTGCTCATGGTGAATTTCTTTCGCTGTCCCATCCGTCTTTTCAAGGGTGAAACCGAAAAGATAGTTGTAGCGCCTGCCGACGGAAAAGTGGTAGTCATCGAAGAAGTGGATGAATACGAATATTTCCATGACCGTCGCCTCATGATTTCCATCTTCATGGATATTACCAACGTACATGCCAACTGGTATCCGGTAGACGGAGTCATCAAACACGTCGACCATCATAACGGACGCTTCATGAAGGCCTGGCTCCCAAAAGCCAGCACCGAAAACGAACGCTCCATGGTAGTCATCGAAACGCCCGACGGACAAACGGTTATGGCCAGACAGATAGCCGGTGCGGTGGCTCGCCGTATTGTTACTTATGCCGAAAAAGGCGAAGACTGCTACATCGACGAACACATGGGCTTCATCAAGTTCGGTTCTCGTGTAGACGTCTACCTCCCGCTGGAAACAGAAGTCTGTGTCAGCATGGGACAGAAGACCACCGGAAACGAAACCATCATCGCAAAACTTAAATAAAGGAAAAAGGGGGAAAACATGGCAAACGTTATCGTGAAGAACCTGCCGAACAGCATCACCAGTTGCAACCTGTTCTGCGGATGCATAGCCAGTTACATGGCCTTCCAGAGCAAGTATGAATACGCGCTTCTGTTCATCGTGCTGGGCGCTGTCTTCGATTTCTTCGACGGCATGACTGCCCGCCTGCTTCACGTATCGTCGCCCATCGGCAAGGAACTGGATTCCCTGGCCGACGACATCACTTTCGGACTGGCTCCGGCTGCCATCGCCTTCTCCCTGTTCAAGGAAAAAGGGATATTCGACCGGGAGGTGGCACAAAGTTTCCGCGACAATAT
>OHET01000656.1_pt1 | contig 12622 bp, 7 predicted proteins | sample 1567351 | NCBI WGS metagenome assembly OHET01 (sample SAMEA3879529, study PRJEB24766) | human gut metagenome | biome: human-associated habitat; feature: feces | place: USA | collected 1985/1987
CGATGCCGCTCTCCGTCACGTTCACGTTGAACTTGTATTCGGTCGTGCCGCACTTCAGCACCATCGCAACCGCGCCTTTCTCCAGGAAACGGTTCGTGTAGGTCTGCACCGTTCTCGGCACGCTCACCGTCTGTGTCCTTATGCCGTCCCTCCACACGCTCATGCTTGCAGGGGTCGCTGTCGGGTCATACGCCACGAAGTCAAATCTCACCTGCTCATACTGGCCGGTTTCAATAGTCGGGGTCAGATGGTCGTCCGCAAAAATGCGTCCGTCACCGAAGGTCAGCTTCGTGCCGATATACGGGGCGTTCTGTCCGGCCTTCAGAATGTCAAAGTAGATGCTCTCACTCTTCAGCGTCAGCTCCGCGCTCGCCTCCATCTCGGCGACGATCTGCACCGTGTGCCGGCCGATGCTCACTCCCGACATCGACAAGGAGAAACTGCCGTTCGTCGTGCCGCTTCTTTTCACCGTCTGCGAGTCCCACTGGTGTCCGTCCAGATACAGCGTCACGGTTTTGTCGCCGCTTCCGCTCACCGCAAAGGGGATACTCACCGCCTCGCTCACGCCGTAGCCGCCCTTGGCGACACACTCGGCTATGTTGAAGCTGCTGCTCAGCGCAAGGGTCACAGCCTTCACGCTCACATAGCTCTGCCTCGTCTGTGTCTTGCCGGTGGTCGGGTCGGTTGTGGTAGCCCTCACATAGATGTCTGTCGTTCCGAGCAGCAGGTATTTCGTCAGATCCAGGGTATAGGTTCCCTTGCTCACATCATGCTGCGTGTCTGCATACATCACGGTAGCGCCTCTCTTCATCTCAATGCTGACTGTTGCCTTCTGGCCCGTGGATGTGCCTTTCTCGTCACCGCTGCTGTACTGGTGGTCATACGTCCATGTCAGCATCGCGCTGTCACCTTCCTTGATGATGGTCTTGCTGACGGCTGCATCCAGCACGATTTTCGTGGTCGAAGCGTCACCGCCTCCACCGCCGCTTCCTGCCGGAATGTCCGCAGACGCTATCTCCGCACCGCTCTTGTTGGTCAGTGCCAGGCGCACGCTGCTGCCGTCGTCACTCAGTTCGGCGTTCATGCCCAAGACGGTGCTCGCCTCGATCTCCATCAGCTTCGCCGCCACCGCCGCGTTCTGCACCGGGTTCGTCGAACTTGCGTTCAGGCTCTCGTCCACCTCAGTCTCGCTGATGGTGATGGCGACGTTGCCGTCCTCGCCAGGCTCCAGCTTCTTGCCGTTCAGCGTCACGCTCTTCACCGTGCCGTCGCCGCCAAAGTCCTCCCAGCTTGCCGCCTGCTCCCAGCTCTCGATGTTCGTGCCCTTGAACTGCTTCGTCTCCCATTTTCCCTGTGCCGTCTCGTAGGTTATGCAGCGTCCCTTCGCACGTGCCTTTCCTTCCACGGCTGCTATGGCGGTCTCAAGCGTATAGTATCCGCTCTCCAGCGGAACCTGCTCCGTCACGTTATAGGTGTTGCCACCGCCGCTTCCGCTTATCTCCACCAGGTTCTCTTCCTCATCGCTCCACACATACACCACGCCACCGCACACATACGCTTTGTCTTTCAGTACTTCCGTGCGCGCATCATTCATATACATGTCTGCGCCTAACCAGTTATTGCAGTATATGTTACCATTCTTCCCGCAGAAGGATTTGTTCACCGTGTCATAGTACACACCGTCTATCTGGGGGTATGATACAAGTCGTATCTCCACGCCTTCCACCAGCCCGTCAAACCGCGCTGTCGCACCGTTCCTCGCAGCCAGTGCCGTGTTCTTGTACTCCGATTCCACGCTTTCTGCCTTTGCCACAGCTGCGTTGGTCTTCTGGGCGGCATCCGTGGCCTTGCTTGCCGCATCATTGGCGGTTTTGGCCGCAGCTTCCGCTGTTGCTGTTGCCGTATCTGCTTTCTTTGCCGATGCGTCAGCCACAGCAGCAGAAGCCTTGGCGACAGTTGCTGCATCCTCCGCAGGTTTCGACAGCAGTTTCAATGGGGCACTCACCACCGTCTCGCCTCTCATGGCAGGGAGGCTCACCACACCGTCCAGCGTGCTCACAGTTTCCAGCTCGTCCACACTCTGGCTGTCAGTCTTTATCTGGTTCACCACTTCCTGGACCAGTTCCTTTTTCTCTTCTTCTGTCAGTGCCATATTCATTCGGTTTTGTTGTTATTACCTATTTGTTCATTCAATCCGTCAATGAAGCCGGGCACACACAGTTGCTCGGCAACAGTGCGTATCAGTTGCACCTCCTCATCGGTATATTCCGTCTCGCCCTCGTTATTGTATATCTTCAAGGCAAGCGCGTGAGCCTTAATGCCGTTCACATGAGTATAAATCATATCGGCAAACTGTTCTCTTACATCAATAATTTGCACGTTCTTTCGTGTGATTGATGCGTACATTTTGAATTGCTGAAAGTTAATCTTTGGCATATTATTACATTCTGACTAATAACTATTTGTATTATATCGATAATCATACCATTCACCACGTGTTTTCCAGCTCAACTGCTGGCAACTGCTGTTTATAAGAATCCAACTTAAACGATATGAAATAATTTCTCCAGTATTTTCATTATATTCAGCATTGTTTTTTAGTACGAGTTCAATCGTACCACTATCAATTTGTAGAATATCTGCATTCCATATATCCCATTCTTTTTCTGAACCAATCTCGTGTTTTTGGCGAAATAAACCGCTCAATATTGAGCTACCATCAGATGTTCTTATTGTTGTTGGGGGAGTCATCGTTCTTGTCTTGATAAAATGCGAATCCATTATCAGAACCCTTGCACCCTCATAGTCCTCAGAAACTGGAAGTACTACACCACTAAATGATGCATCCACATACAAATTCCCATTTAGCTGAAATTCTGAATTGCCAGTGTCTGCATTATAGCCAAGCGGTGTAGCATCGCTTAAATCAATCTGTTTGAACACAGAATAAACATATCCTTTTATTTTCGCATTTTTTGCCTCGATGCTGCCGTCCGCCAATATCTTGAAGTTCTCGTTAGCTGTCACAATACCCTCCAGTTGTATGTTCGCAGCCTTTATCTTCACACCGTCCTGACCTGCACCGATAAACGATTTCAGATTGCCGTCACCGTCAATGGCATACAGACCAGAAACCTTCGAAGTCGTGATAAGTCCAGTCTCCTCAAGCATCTTCTCGTCCTTGTCAAACACGGCAGCCGATATCTTCACCAGCCTCTCGCTCTGCTCAAACAGAGTTTTGTACTTGTACGTCAGTGCCTCAATCTTATCAGTGCTCAGCACCAGCATATACAGATAGATGTCGCCGTCAAACTCCAGCTTGAAGTCGCCCGTGCCGTTCCACAGTCCGCTGCAGGTGTATTGCACATAGCCGTCAGTAGCTGCGATTTCCTCGCTCACCTCCATACTGTTGAAGTCCGCAAACCCCGTCTTGTCAACATTCTCAAAACCAATCTTCAGAGTGCCTGCCTTTGCGCAGCGATAAAAGAAGCTCAGATACACTGGCAAGGCTTCCTTCTTTCCGGCGCTGTTTGTCGGAAAGGTCGGCACAAAGCGTAGATTCTCATGCTTCTGTCGGATATACTTGTTGCGTATCCGCACCACCTTGCGTCCCATGTCTGTCACCACGCTCGCACCGTCACCCTTCTTCGATAGTGCTGCGCCGTTGGCCCATATCCACCTGTTGCCGACGAGGAAGAACACCGTCTCATTCTCCGAGTTCCACTTCTCCAGTCCCGATGCAAACGTCGGGTTGTTCAGATAGCCCTTCTCGCTTAGGAAATCGTTCCTCACGCTGTCGATAGCGCTCTGCACTTTGCCCTCCGTTATCTCAAACCGAGTCTTCACGTCCTCGCCTGTCTCCAGCACGAAGGTTCCCTTCATATAGGCGTTGTCTGCATACAGTCCGTTGCCCCGTGGTTGGCGGTCTGCCGGAAACTTGTCGTCCTTAATGCCGTCCAGGTTACCGAGCCTTGCACGCAAAGCGTTGTCAAAAGTCTTGCCACTCACACCGTCCATCACATCAACTCTCGGCTGACCGTCCTCGGTGGCCGATATGAGCACCATATTCTGGCGGTCGGAGTTCGCCGTGTTGCCCATCAGCACACACTCATCACCCTCCTTCGGTTCCACGCCCTCGAACTCCTCCTTCACCACCACGATGCCAGTTTCCGTAACATCGGTCACTTCCACCCAGTAGCTCCGCATATCCTTGCCCGTGAACGTCTGGCAGCGCACCAGGTCATGCTGTACAAACATATTCTCCTGCTCGAAGGTGATAAGATAGTGCTCGCCCGATTCCTCCACGGTCTTGATGCGTCCGTTGGCCGCGCTCACGCATATCTGACCGCCCACGCTCCTCACCTTCTCGATGAGCAGCTCCAACACGGCCATCGTCTGCCTCACCGTCAGTTTATCCACCGTCAGGTAGGTGCGCCCATCCTCACCTTTCCACAGTTGAAACCCTGCACCCAGCAGTCCGTCCACAAACTGCCCAGCGCTCCTTATGCTGTCCGAGGTCACGGAGTCAAAGGTCACACCATCAGTCTTTCTCACTGGCTGATTCAGATAATCATCAAACTCATGGTAATCCCACTTGTCTGCATTGTCTGCTTCCTTGGCGTGGTCCGCCTCCAGTGCATGTTTCGACTCATCTGCGTTCACAGCATGATCTGCCTCCTTCGAGTGGTCTGCTTCTATCGCTTGGGTGCTGTCCTTGGCATGGATAGCCTCCTTCGCCAGTTCTGCGATGTCAGCCTTGGCCGCATGTGCAGCCTCCTTCACTGCCATTCCACCGTAAGCGGTGCCACTCGTACGCAATGCCGACGTACTACCTTCGTTCTTTGGTTTCTTTATTATCTTGATGTCTATCATTGCTCTATCTCCTTAAGTGTCATTTCTGCATATCCTTCCTCAAGGTTGCGACTGATGCCCTGCACGAAGAAGGTTTTATCCATCATGGGATGGCGATAGTGAGCGAACAAACTCACTATGCCACCATCTGTATCCGTCAACTTCTGCGTCATAACAACCCTTGGTGCATGCCACTCTTTGTAATAGTAGTCCACATACAACTGCTCTGGCTTAGCGCTCACACTCCTCGAATAGTCATATACCGCCAGTAGTCCCTCGCCAGTAAGTGTGTTCAATGGGGTGCTCATCTTCACGCTGTCCGTCACGTCCAACGTCTGGCACTCCGCAGCTGTAAGTGCTGAGTTTATTTTCATTTCGATGTCGTCCTTCACGTTCACAAAACTCTCCTTTGTGTCGCTCATGTAAACGAGGTCGTTGTCGCCCGTATTGTTGACCAGTCCGTTGTCGCTGTATATCTTCACCTCGAACTGCTCCACCATAATACTACTCACATGCGCCAACAGCGGTATCGTCGTACTGTTCCATTTCGTATGTCTGAACCACGTCTTGTGCCGTCTCGTCACCACGTCCCACAATGCGTTTACTGGTCCCAGGATCATAAACTTAACCCTACCGCTCACCTTATCTGCCTTTTTGATTGGTATCGCTATGCCCTCCGCATCGATGCCGAGCTCATAGCTCACGTTATTTTGCAGCCCGAACTTGGTACCAACTATCTTGTCACCGATTTTCGGGTCAAAACCTATCGTAAAACACTGCTGGTAGTATTCGTCTTCATTGGAACACTCCTCCAGCGTCTTGTACTTCCGCCACTCGAAGTCCGTAACCTGTCCTTCTGTGCCTTTTTCCACAACACACTTATCCCCTATTATCAGCATACAAGCCAGCACACCCACCTTTGATATATGGTCGCTGCCGTCTCCGATGGCACTATACTTGAACTCATACAACTGAGGGCCGGTATCTGTAAACGGAACAAAGCCGTGCGCCGTTTCCATATCCCATGCCACGGTCTCATTAGGCGTTGCTGCCTTCCACCACTGCTGCGTGTAGTATCGCCCATCACCGTTGTTTCGGCTCGGTACCGTCATGCCCAACCATTTTTTGATACCTGAAAACAGTGGGTTGTTTCCCCATATTCCACCGTCATAGTTGTATATTGCTTTGTAGGTGTCCGTCAATGCCATCACTGGGTTCAGCACCAGTTTTCCGCTCAACACGATGTAGTTCGTCGTGCCCTCGTCTGTAGGCGAAAAGACACCACCAGTCATGCTACCGTTATACACTGCCCTCGGTATGCCTGCCTTTAGCGAGTTGGTATTAGGATAGGTAGTTGCCTCCTTGTCGTCACAGTTGCCGTTCACACTCACTACCAGGTAGTTCGTCATTTCCACTTTCGATGTCGGGGAGTTGTCCTTTCCGTCCGTTTTCTTCTCCACCTTGCCAAGTGCCATGATGGCAGCACCCTGGTTCTTCGCCAACCAGTTCGGCAGTATATGTTGGTTTCGCCCCTCATTACAGTATTCCTCCATCAGGTTACCGCTCCCGCTCTTTGGGAACAGCCACTGACTGTTGTTCATCATCTGCACATACCAGTCAGTTACACAACCACCACTATAGGAGGTTTCCTGTCCGTGAGTCATTGCGTCAAAGGCATTTATTGCTTTCGAACCCTCACCATCACTGCTGTATTCCGTCATGTACTTCTGCTTGTTGCTGAAGGGACTTTTCAGAAGATCGTTGTCAAGCGGACTCTCTATCACACTCTCCATACTCTCCACCTTGGCAGTCAGCATAATTTTATTGTACACCTCCCCTACGCTTATCGTCGTATCCGTGTCTGTCACCAAACCAGTCACGATGTCCGTTGTCTGCCGGGCCGTCGTCACGCTTGCGCCAGTCAGCAAATCTCGCCAGTAGATGCGTTCGTCGCCCTTCACGCTCTCCCATGAGAACAGATAAAACGTGAACCCATCCTGCACGATGTGGAGGTTCAGGTACTTCAGTATCTCCTCCAACACCTCATCCTGCTGCCATACGTCATCCTCCTCATCACCAAGAAAAAGCAACTCGCTCACCGTCAGCTGCCCGAATATCGCATAATGGTTACCAGCCAAATCATCCACAGCCTTACTCCCATCGTATAGGTAGCGCATGGCATTACCACCCACGATGTCAAGCTCAGCCGTCACTCCGCCCAATATCTCTTTCAGCATCGCCAAGAATGTGCGCTGTTCCGCCTCCGCCTTTACTACATTATACAGTACACCGAGCGAGCCGACATCACGATATTTAGCATATTGCAATGCCGTCAGCGCATCGATGCAGCTCAACTCTATCTCGTCAAACTCCTCGTTGTAGCCCTGCGAATAGCTCTGCGGTTCGATAAACCCGGCAAAGAGACATTCCCCCTCACGGTAGATGTTCACCACAGCGTCACGGCATGAGGCACAAAAGAAGTCCGGCACGAAGTTCCGCGCCAGAAGGCGTACAGTAGCCTGCTGGCAGAGCAAGTGGTCAAACGTATCGTTCACTTGACTCGTCAGTTCCACTGGATCATCAGTAAACGACAGTTCCCCATTCTTCTCACCAATGACAGTTTCCTTAATACGGTCACCACCAGTCAGTATATGCACCTCGATGCGCTCTTCCTTTTGGTTGTAAAAATGTCCGTGCAGATACATGCTCCTTATATTTTGATATTCGTTCCTTTTCTGTTTATTCTCGTCTCGTTGGCAAGCACCGCCACAAGGTCTCTGCCTTTAACCTTCAGCTCGTACACGCCGCCACCTCCGCCGCCATTATTACCGATAAGCGACTTCAACTTGTTCAGCGGTGCTATCACCTCCGGGTTGCTTTTCGCTCCAGCATACTCGCCCATCAGCGCCAAGGTCGGGCCATACACAATACCGCCGTTGGCGAATGGTGTCACGGCAACCGAAGCAACAAGCCCTTGCATCATGGCTATAAATCCAGCTGCGATGCCAGCACCAGCAAACGGTATGTAAGCGTGTGCAGCCATAAACTCTGAAGCTGCAAGTTCGCGGTACGCCATTGCCTCAGCCTTCACTGCCGCCATCGTTGCAACCGATGCCGCCACCTCTTCAGGGGCTGCCGCTACTTTTGCCGTAGCAGCTGTGGTCGCTGCCACTCCACTTGCAGCGGTCACAGTGTTGGAGACACCTGTTACGGCGGTCAAGGCCTGAATAATTGAAATGATGCCGTTGATGCCCTCATATATCTGAATGGCAGCATCGACGACGCCAGTAATCGTGGACCATGCGTCACGGTTGCCTTGCAGCGCATCGGTGAGCGAGGTGACACCATTGCCCACACCCTTGACCGTGCTCCACGACTTACCTAACGTGACATTGCTTTTGCGGATGCGCTTCTCGTAATCCTCGTAACTGCCGATGAGCTTCTGTATGGAGGCTCGCTGCGACTCGTCCATAGGACTTTTCGTGTCAGCCAACATATCCTGAAGTTCCTTGATGCGTTTCTTTACGCCATCAAGCCCAATGGTTTTCAGTTCGAGGGTCAGCGTCTTGCCCTCCATACTGTCGAGCTTCGCCACTTCTTCCTCCATTTCGGGAATGCGCGTGAGTTGTTTCATGGCATCGCGTTTCTTCTCCAGTTCCAACACCGTGCGCTGTATGTCGTCAATCTCCGACGCACTGGCGTTCTTCTGCTTGGTCTGGTAGTAGCTGATGGCATCATCCAGCGAACGGATGGTGTTCAGTCGGGAAATGTCCTCCGGCTTCTTCAGTTCATCAAGAGTATCGTCCCATTTCTTCTTCAGGTCGTTAAGGGCATTTATCTGCTTCTGTATCTCGATGCGCTCTGTCTCTGTAGCGGTTTTCAACAAGTCTGTATAATACTGCAGTTCTTTTTCAAGCTGGCGGTATGTCTGTATCTTGTCTAAACCGACATCAACATGCGAACTGCGTTCAAACGCCGTTTTAAGGTCATTCAAACGCTGTATTTCAGCATCGATTACTGCAAGTTCATCGGCAGAGGCTTTCTCCCTCAATCCCTGTTGATAAGTGATTTCTGCATCGATGTCCTTCAGGGTTTTCAGTTCGGTGGGACGGCTTGCCGCATCTTGCAACTGCGTTATCGCATCCTGCTGCTTTTGCAAGGCTGCGATTTTCTTTGCATAAAGCGCAATGGTCTTGGTGTCCGTTCCGTTGGCAGTTTCCAGTTTGTTCTGGTAGTACTGGATGTTGTTGCCAAGTTCCTTGTAACTCGTGGCATTGGCGATAAGCTTCTTTCCGCTGTATTTGTCCTGGTTCCCCGATTTACCACTGCCGTTTCCGCTGTCTGTTGAGGGGGCGTTCTGTTTCTTATTGTTCTTCAAGGCGGTCTGGGCGTTCGCAGTCTTTGCCTTGGTGTTCGCTTGCGTGGCCTTTGTGTTTTTCTCCAAATCTGCCGTCTGCCTTGCTGTGGTCTCGTCCTTTATGCCGAAGAACTTCTTCACCCATTCCCATGCCTTCTTTATCACGGCACTCGCTTTTTCGAATGCCTTGACAAGAAAGTCCCATACGGCTGATGCAATTTTCTTCACCGCTGCCCATACAGCATCACAGATATTGCGAAAGGTCTCACAGTTATTGTACGCCGCTATCAATGCACCTACAAGTGCCGCTATAGCCATCACGACAATACCGATGGGGTTGGCACTGAGCACAAAATTCAGGGCAATCTGTGCCACCTTCCAAATGTTGGATGCGACAGCCACCACCTTTGCTGCAGCTGCTTGCGCAAGCGTGGCCACCTTCACAGCTTTCAGTCCTACCACCACAGTTTTGATGCCGCCGCTGAGCTGCACCATACTCATGAGGGCGATGCCGCTATTAGCTATCCATTCCACATAAGGTGCGGAAGTACTGGCTATTGAGCCAGCCCAATCCATCATGGCGTGCATCTGGTTAGCGAGCGTCTGACGTAGGCTCTCTCCAGTCGATGCCATATTGTCGAAGGCTGCGTCTATCTCTCCTGCGGAGTTTGCCATCGCTCCAATGTTCTGCGAAAACTTTTCTTTTTGTTCGCCAGTCAGCGAACCGAGTAGTCGCATTGCTTCAGCACTGCCGAACAACTGTCCGTAAATGGTTTGACTCAACTGTCCAGTCTTTGCCGAATACTCCTGTATGCTTGCATCCAAACCGAGCAGGAAGTTCTCTAAACCACCAGCAGCCTGAATACTGGCTGCATTAAAACCGATGCCCATCTCGTTGGCAGCTTTAGTTGCCTCAGCAGAAGGCTTGATAAGTGAGTTGAGCACGGCAGCCAACTGAGTGGATACTTCAGCCGTGTCACCAGTCACACCCGTTGTAGTGGCGAACACTGCCATCAGTTCGTCCATGGAGACACCAAGCTGAGATGCACTACCACTCACACGGGGCAATGCCTGCGCCAACTGCTCAAAGCTGGTCACACCATTCTTGGCCGTCATCTGTATCTTGTCTTGGATGTTTCCTGCTTGATCCCATTCCAGACCATAGTTCTTGATGAGCGTGGAAGTAACGGTCACCGTCTCTCCCAAGTCCGCAATACCACCAACCGCACTACGGCTTGATTTGTTGAGGAACTCTATCCAGTTATCCTCGGGCACGCCATTGGATATAACCTGGTATAAGCCGTTGGCAAGTTCCTCACGCGCAAGCGGTATGTTCTTGCTCAGTTCCGTTATCTGCCCAGTCAGTGCTTCAAACTCGTCCCCACTCTTTCCTGCCATGGTGTTGGCACTGCGCATGGCGGTCTCAAAACTGTCGAAAGGCTCGGCAAGTCCGCCCACCATGTCACTGAGGTCGCGGATCGAGCGGACGGCTGTATCGAACACGAGGCTCTTGTCTGCCATCTCGCGCAGTCTGTTGCCAGTGGCCACAGCGGTATTTCCCACCTCGGAGAGTATGTCGTCAAGACCGTCGGCTTCCACTGTCAGACGTTTCAGAACACCGCCGTCCTCGCTCTTGATGTTTATTCTAAATTCTACTGCTTTTGCCATTGTCTTTTCTTATTTCAGTCCGTAACGTTTCTTGGCTGCCTCAAAGCGTGCATTGAACTCGTCCTTGCTCACCTCCTCACGCTTTTCTTCCTGCTTTTCATCCCAAGGGAACGGTAGAACGTCATGCGCTTGAAGATTGCTTTTTGCATAGGGTTGGATGGCAAAGAGCGCCAACACTCTTGTGCGTTCCCACTCGTTGCGCTCCGCATCGCGCTTGGCTTCCGCCCATCGCTCCCATGCCTTGTAAAACTCAAAAGGGGTACATCGTTCAAAGTCTTCTCTGCTCATCCCGATGCACCCCAATGCCATACCTAACAGTTCCTCGACGCTTACTTCTTTTCCGCCTGGTTGGTCGTTTTTTTTTCTTCACCGCCCATATCCTCGTAGAAGGAGTTCGCTGCGTCGGGCTCCATAAGGTCAGCAAAGCTCTGGAAGTCGTAGTCAAACTCCACCCTGTCTGCATTGCACGCACTTTTCACGCAGCAGTAAACAAACAGTACCAGCTCGGAGATATTGGTTTTCTCCAGCTTGCTCACGTCCTTACCGCTCTCATTCTTGAAGCGCACCATTGCGCCCATGGTAACACGACAAGGGAACTCCTTGTCGCCAACCTTGATTTTTGTCTTTTTCATACGCGATGTTGTTATTCAGTCTGCTGAGTGGTGTCTGTGATACCCGTACCCACTTTATCCACCTTGCCGCAGTTCTGAAGTGTGATTGAATACTTGGCATCGTCACCAGCCTGTGCGTCAAGGTCAAGAGAGGTAATCAGATACTTGCCTTTATATCCGCCAGTGGCTTTACCTGTACGTTTGTCTCCTTCACGCAGATTGTACGCTGCCTCCACTGGCTCACCCTTAAGCATTGCGTCCTTCAACTGGTCATACGAAGGCACCTCATCCGTGCCGTCAGTAAGCACAACACCATCGGCGGTAATCTGTTCGGAGAAACTCTTGATGTAAGACTCCTTCCACTTGCCACCAGAAGCCTCTTTAGTCACACGTTCACCGGTCTCCGCTGATGTGGACACCTTACAACCGGTGGAAAAGCCGAGGGCATTGGTACCCATGGAAAGGATAAGGTCAGTTCCGTCTAAAACACTTTTTGCCATATCTTTCTTGTTATGATTGTTAATACTGTGCCGGTCGCCACTCCGACAATAAAGGCGATGAGAAGCATCTTCCACGGATTTGAACTGCGTTCCTTTTCCGTTCTGGCTTCATTCTTCTGCTGCTCCAATGCTTTCTTGTAGCTCGCCATCTGGCGCTCATAGTACTCGCACTGGCGTTGCAGACTGTCGCAAGTGGCATACACCACGATGATGCCACCTTTGTTCTGCACGGTTGCGCTGGCTCGTCCGTTCTTGGCTCGGTACTCTGCCTTTTCGGGCAGATTAGTCAGTTCCGCCAGAGGTATCTCCAGCTTGGCTTCCTCCTGTGGTACTGTCTCCGTCCATGTCTGACGCACCTCGCTCTGGAGGGTGTCCGCGGATACTTGTTTCACGCTTTCCTCCGTTGCCACGCTCGCTTTTCGGTTTGTCGCGCAGCCCGACAAGAACAGGGCAATCATCATGATGCTTGCAACTGTTCGCAGTGTCGATAGCCTTCCGAAGACGCGCCATCTCGCGTTTCGAGGCTTCGAGGTATCTTCTTGTCTCATTGAGTTCTTCCTTCAATGGTTTCACGATGTTCTCTACCAAGATACGGGTGGCATGCTCGGCGTTGTCCATACGCACCGTCTCGGCAT
>OHET01000657.1_pt1 | contig 12613 bp, 10 predicted proteins | sample 1567351 | NCBI WGS metagenome assembly OHET01 (sample SAMEA3879529, study PRJEB24766) | human gut metagenome | biome: human-associated habitat; feature: feces | place: USA | collected 1985/1987
GATTCTGGACCTGCCTTATAGCGACCACCTGTATCATGCCGACCAGGTCGTGAAACTGAATAAGGTCAGCATCCGTTATGGAGAACGCACCATCCTGAAGGATCTGGACTGGACGGTCCGTTGCGGAGAGAAGTGGGCTCTGAGCGGAGATAACGGTTCCGGGAAATCAACGTTGCTGAGTCTGGTCTGTGCCGATAACCCCCAGAGTTATGCCTGTGACATTACGCTCTTCGACCGTAGACGGGGAAGCGGAGAGAGCATTTGGGAAATCAAGAAACACATCGGTTATGTCAGCCCGGAAATGCACCGTGCCTATCTGAAGAACCTGCCTGCCATCGATATTGTTGCCAGCGGTCTGTATGATTCCATCGGTCTGTACCGGAAGAAGCAGGAAAAGGATGTGGCCATCTGTGAATGGTGGATGGATATTTTCGGGATTGCCGATTTGAAGGACCGCAGTTTCCTGCAACTTTCCAGCGGTGAGCAACGGCTGGTACTGTTGGCACGTGCCTTCGTGAAGGATCCGGAACTGCTGATTCTGGACGAACCGCTGCATGGGCTGGATATGCACAACCGCCGGTTGGTGAAGGATGTCATCGAAGCCTTCTGTCAGCGGAAGAACAAGACCTTGATTATGGTTACTCATTATAAGGAAGAGTTGCCCGATGTCATCGACCATCAGCTTTACCTGCAAAGACACGGATGATGGAGGCTACGTAAAAAAAAAGTACCTGCCCGGGGTAGGTAGGTGGGCAGGTACTTGTCCCGAGGTTAATGGGGATTTATCGGGACCTAGCATGCAGACATGCTTTAGACGTCTAGTCTGGTCTTTTGTTCCAATCACAAAGGTAAGTAGAAAATCTGAAAAAACCTAGGTAAAAGAAAGAAAATAAATCGCTTATCCGATTTTTTGAGCGATAAATGACCTTCGAGGTCTTCTGTTGCCGGAATCGGCGGATTCCCGTTACTCTTTTTCCCTGTTCCTCCGAAACACTCGTTTTCTGGACATAACCCGGTCTTAACGGGGATAAATGTTTGTCGGATAGTCTGTTAGAAGTTCGTGAGCCAATCGTGTCCTCCGTGGAATGGAGGTCGGAGTGACCTGAAAGTTCCGTTTGTTTCTTCCTTGGCGGAATAAATTGTTAGGTTTCTTCTTGCTTCTTCTGTTATTTTGCTATATTTGTCGCTCATATAGAAACACTATGAATAAAATGCTATGAAAACGACCTTATTGCAAAGAGATATCTGTTGGGCCAATCCCGAAGCCAACCGGCAACGATTGGAACAACGTCTGTCCGAACTTCCACCGGCTGATTTATATATATTCCCGGAAATGTTCTCTACCGGATTTTGCACAGACCCTGAGGGGATTGCCGAAGAGAATGTCAGTGAAGGTTCTTTGGCGTGGATGCAGCGGATAGCCAGTGCACGGGGATGTGCGTTGGCTGGAAGTGTCTCCATCAAAGAAAACGGAAAATTCTACAACCGCTTTTATTTCGTCTATCCTGACGGAACGTATTGTTCCTACGACAAACACCATCTGTTCACCTATGGAGGCGAGCACAAGACGTTTACGGCAGGGAAGGAACGGGTCATCGTCACCTATCAGGGGGTACGTATCCTGTTGCAGATTTGTTATGACCTGCGTTTCCCGGTATGGTCTCGTAACCGCAAGGATTATGATATGGTCATATACGTGGCCAGCTGGCCTACACCCCGTGTAGAGGTCTGGAGTGCCTTGCTTCGTGCCCGCGCCCTCGAGAACCAGTGCTATGTGGCCGGTGTCAACCGGGTGGGTGAGGACCCTTCCTGCCAGTACTCGGGTGGTACTGCCCTGATTGATCCCTATGGCCATACTTTGGGAGCCTGTAAGGATGGGGAAGAAGGCGAAGTGACCGCTGACATCGACATGGAGGAGCTGGAGCGTTTCCGTCAGAAATTCCCGGTATTGGACGATGCTGATGCCTTTGAACTTATGTGAAATGAAAAACAACTGAATAACCATGAATAAGAAACTTTTATTAGGAGACGAAGCGATTGCCTTGGGCGCGCTGCACGTCGGTATCAAAGGGGTGTATGCCTATCCTGGAACGCCGAGTACGGAGATAACGGAATTTATACAGAAATCACCGCTGACCGCCGAGCGCGGAATCCATTCCAGCTGGTGTACCAACGAGAAAACAGCCATGGAAGCCGCATTGGGTATGTCGTATGCCGGATGCCGGGCCATTGTCTGCATGAAACATGTGGGACTGAACGTAGCGGCCGACGCGTTTGTCAATTCGGCCATTACCGGCGTGAACGGTGGTCTGATAGTCATTGTTGCCGACGACCCGTCGATGCACTCATCGCAGAACGAGCAGGACTCACGATTCTACGGTAAGTTCTCGCTGATGCCGATACTGGAACCTTCTTCCCAGCAGGAGGCTTATCAGATGATGGCTTACGGATTCGAACTTTCCGAACGGGAGAAATTGCCGGTATTGCTCCGGGTGACTACCCGTATGGCGCATTCACGGGCTGCGGTCGAGGTAGCGGACACGGCGCAGGAGTTGCAGGCTTTGCCTTTTGCCAAGGACCCGTCTTCATGGGTCTTGTTGCCGGCGAATGCCCGTCGTCAGTATGCGGCTCTGGTCGAGAAGCAGTCGGCGCTCCAACAGTTGGCTTCGGCCTATACCCGTCTGGAACAGGACGGTCCTGAAAAGAAATTGGGTATCATCGCCTGTGGTATCGGATACAACTACGTGAAGGAAGCCGAGGAAGGTGCCGGAGGGTATCATGTCCTGAAGGTGTCACAATATCCGTTGCCGAAAGACAAGATACAGGAACTGGCGGCTTGCAGTACGGAAATCCTGGTGGTAGAAGACGGACAACCTTTTGTGGAAGAGCAGGTACCGGCCATGCTGGGTGCAGGTTATGTCGTGAAAGGACGTCTGACCGGCGATTTGCCCCGTACCGGCGAACTGACTCCCGATAGTGTAGCGGCTGCCATGGGGAAAGCCTCAAAGCGCTATTTCGATACTCCGAAGAACCTGGTTCCGCGTCCGCCTGCACTTTGTCAGGGTTGCGGTCACCGCGATGTCTATACGGCCTTGAACGAGGTGGTGAAGGAATACCCTTTGCCGACATCGGTTGTTATACGTTGGGCGCATTGCCTCCGTTCCGGGCTATTGACAGCTGTGTGGATATGGGCGCATCCATTACCATGGCCAAGGGAGCTGCCGATGCAGGTCTTTTCCCGGCCATTGCGGTTATCGGCGACTCTACCTTTACCCATTCCGGTATGACCGGTCTGCTCGATGCGGTCAACGACCGTGCCAATATCACCGTCGTTATTTCGGATAATCTGACTACGGCCATGACCGGCGGACAGGATTCGGCCGGAACCAACAAGTTCGAAGCCATCTGCCTCGGATTGGGTGTGGAACCGGAACATGTACGGGTGGTGGTACCGCTTCCGAAGAACATGGAAGAGATTACCCGCACCATCCGCGAGGAAATCGAGTATAACGGGGTGTCCGTCATCATTCCGCGTCGGGAATGCATCCAGACCCTCAATCGTAAGTTGAAACAACAAAGAAAGAATCAGTAATCATGAAAACAGATATTATACTTTCGGGCGTGGGAGGACAAGGCATCCTCTCTATTGCCACGATTATCGGGGAGGCTGCTACAAAATCCGGCCTGAAGCTGAAACAGGCCGAAGTACACGGAATGAGTCAGCGCGGAGGCGATGTGCAGTCCAACTTACGCCTCTCCGACGGGGAGATTGCTTCCGACTTGATTGCGTTGGGTACGGCAGACATGATTTTGTCGCTTGAGCCCATGGAAGCTCTCCGTTACCTGCCTTACCTGAACAAGGAAGGATGGATTATCACTTCATCGGCTCCGTTCAAGAATATTCCGAATTATCCCGAAGAACAGGCACTGATTGACGAACTGAAGGCACTTCCGCATGTCATTCTGGTGGACGTGGACGCACTGGCACACGAACACAACATGCCGAAAGCAGCCAATGTCATCCTGCTGGGAGCGGCTTCCCGTTTCTTGGGTATCCTGTCGGTAGAAGAACTGCGTGAAAGTATCGGCAGGGTATTCGGTTCGAAGGGCGCGGCTGTTGTGGAAATGAACAAGAAAGCGTTCGACATCGGTTATGCGGCTGCCGACAAACAAGGATAGGGAGGAAGACGTATGAAACATCAAGTATTCAGTGAAGAGTTGGTCGCTCAGGTCGTAGACGAGCTGAAGGTGGCCAACTTGGAACAGGCTACCATCGGCGAGGTGCTGCTGGTAGCTTCCCGTCTGGAAGAGCTGACAGGCATTCCGTTCATCCGCATGGACCAGGGGTCTCCTGGTCTGCCGGCCAACCGTATCGGTATCGAAGCAGAGAAAGCTGCACTCGACAGGGGAGTGGGGTCTCAATACCCTGCCGCTGCCGGTGTGGCAGAACTGAAGGCGGCTGCTTCCCGCTTTGTGAAGGCGTTTGTAGACATTGATATCTCTCCGGCTGCCTGTGTACCGACTACCGGGTCGGTAGCGTCTTCGTTCGGCGCTTTTATCGCCTGTACGCAGCGCATACCGGGCAAGGATAAGGTATTGTTCATCGACCCCGGATTCCCTATCCAGAAATCGCAGTTGCGCATCATCGGTGTGAAATGGGAGTGGTTCGATATCTACCATTATCGTGGTGAAGCTCTACGGGCGAAGATGGAGGAATACCTCAGCAAGGGCGACATTGCCGCCATTGTCTATTCCAATCCGAACAATCCGGCCTGGATCTGTCTGGAGGATTCCGAGCTGAAGATTATCGGTGAACTGGCTACCCGTTACGATGCGGTAGTGATGGAGGACATGGCTTACTTCTGTATGGACTTCCGCCGGGATATGGGTAAGCCGTACGAGCCTCCTTATCCGCCTACCGTAGCCAAGTATACCGACAATTATGTGCTGATGTTGTCCTCTTCCAAGATATTCAGCTATGCCGGACAACGGATGGCGGTCATCTGCATTTCCGACAGGCTGTTCAATACCTATTATCCGGCTTTGGCCGAACGTTATGGCGACTCGGGTATCTTCGGACAGACCCTCATCGCGTCAATCCTGTATATGATTACGTCAGGATGTACGGCATCCACACAGTATGCCTATGCCGCCATGCTCGATGCGGCGGTAGAAGGCCGTATCGATTTCGTGGCAGATACCCGGGAGTATGCCCGGCGTGCCGAACGCATGAAGAAAATCTTTACAGACAATGGCTTCCACATCGTCTATGATTACGATGTGACCCAGCCGGTAGGCGACGGATTCTTCTTTACATTGGGGTATGGCAAGCTTTCCAGCGGACAGTTGCTGAAGGAACTGCTCTATTATGGGGTGAGCAGCATTGCGTTGGGAACTACCGGAAGTGAACAGCAGGGCGTACGTGCCTGCACTTCGCGGATGCGTGAAGAACTTTATCCGGTCATGGAAGAACGGATGAAGGCTTTCCGCATGGACCATCCGCTTGATTGAATAACCTGAATTTTAATACATAGACAAAACACACACTTATGATTTGGAACAAGAGTAAAGAATGCATGAGCCGCGAAGAGATGAGAGAACTTCAAGGCAAGAGACTGCATAAGTTGGTAGACCTGGTGTACCACAACACCCCGTTCTACCGGAACAAGCTTCAGGAGTTGGACATTACTCCGGATGATATACAGACAATAGACGATATCGTAAAACTGCCGTTCACGACCAAGCAGGATCTGCGCGACAATTATCCGTACGGCCTTCAGGCCGCTTCGTTGCAGGAGATTGTCCGTGTGCATGCTTCTTCGGGCACTACCGGTAATCCTACGGTCGTCGGTTATACCCGCCGGGACCTGGACATCTGGAAAGAAGCTACCGCCCGTTGTCTGGCGGCTTACGGCGTTACCCGTGACGATGTCTTTTCGGTAGGTTACGGATACGGTCTGTTTACCGGTGGTCTGGGACTTCATTACGGGGTGGAACACCTGGGAGCGACGGTAATTCCGACTTCTACCGGAAATACGGAAAAGCACCTGCACCTGCTTCGTGACCTGAAGGTGACAGGCTTGGCCTGTACACCGTCGTATGCGCTTTACCTGGCTGAGGCCATGGATAAATACGGCATGACGAAAGCAGACCTTCACCTGCGTGTCGGTGCCTTCGGTGCCGAACCTTGGACCGAGAACATGCGTAAGGAAATCGAATCGAAACTGGGGCTCCAGGCTTACAATATTTATGGCTTGAGTGAAATCTCCGGACCGGGCGTATCCTACGAATGTGAATGCAAGTGCGGTTCTCACATCTGCGAAGACCATTTCTATCCGGAAATCATCAATCCGGATACCGGTGAGGTACTTCCTTACGGTGAAACGGGAGAATTGGTATTCACTACCTTGACCAAGACCGGTATGCCGTTGTTGCGTTACCGTACCAAGGATTTGACTTCGTTGATAGCCGAGCCTTGTGATTGTGGCCGTACCAGCGTGCGTATGACCCGCATCATCGGACGTTCGGACGATATGCTGATTATCCGCGGTATCAACGTCTTCCCGTCACAGGTGGAAAGTGTCATCCTCGAGATGAAGGAATTCGAGCCGCAATACATGCTGGTAGTCGACCGTCAGGGTACCCTCGATACCCTCGAAATCCAGGTCGAGCTGCGTAAGGAATTGTATTCCGACGAAATGGGTATCCTGTTGGGCCTGAAGAAGAAGTTGGCCGACCGGCTGAAGAGCGTTCTGTCCATCAGTGCCAATGTCAAGCTGATGGAGCCGAACTCTATTCCACGTAGTGAAGGAAAAGGCAAACATGTAATCGATAATCGGAAACTTAAATAAAGAAATGGAGGTTACCATGACTATCAAACAGATTTCTGTGTTCCTCGAGAACAAGAGCGGAAGAATAAACGATGTAACCAAAGCCTTGGGAAAAGCGGGCATCAACATGCATGCGTTCAGCATGGCCGAAACGACTGACTTCGGTATCCTGCGGTTGATTGTTTCGGATGTGGAACGGGCGGTGGAAGTGCTGCGTGCGGCAAACTTCTCGGTGGTACAGACCGATGTCATCTGCATCAGTTGTCCCAATGTAGCCGGTTCGTTGGCGGTTATCCTCGAGCACCTGGCCGAGCATCAGGTATTCATCGAATACATGTATGCGTTTGCACAAGGCGACAAGGCCAACGTGGTGATTCGTCCGACCGACCTGCAGGCTTGCCTGGAGGTGCTGAAGACCGATCAATGCGATGTGCTGACAGGTAATAACCTGTAAGTTCCTGTAAGATAAACGAAGCGTCCTGGAAGAATGGCTGGGTAACAGTTCCTTCCAGGACGCTTTCGTTGTATCGGCTGAATCAGTCTTGTGAGAATTCCTTGATGCGTTGCTCTTCTTCCAGCCGGCAAATCAGCAGGTATCCGTCTTTTTCTGCTACGATATAGCCGTCCAGCCCCTGCAGGACTACTTTACGCTCTTCGCTGGTATGTACAACGCAGTTCTTGCAATCAAAAAACTTCACGTCCTGTCCTACCTGGGCATTTCCATCCGTATCCTGTTGCAGATGAGTATGCAGTGAGCCCCAGGTGCCCAGGTCGCTCCAACCGAATTCGGCAGGAAGTACATAGATGTTGGAAGCCTTTTCCATGACGGCATAGTCAATCGAAATCTTGTCGCAGGTTGGGAAAAGACGTTTCAGCTCTTCGGCTTCCCGGTCGGTATACAGACTGGGGGACAACTCATCCATTACTCCGGCGATTTGTGGCGCATATTGGCGGATGGCTGCTGTAATCGTATGTACATTCCATACAAAGATTCCTGCATTCCACAGGTAGTTTCCTGCGGCCAGGTATTTCTTGGCGGTTTCCAGGTCAGGCTTTTCACGGAATGATTCTACCTGGTGGATTTCCTGGTCGGGCAATTTTTCTCCTGAACAAATGTATCCGTATCCTGTTTCAGGCCGGTTCGGTTTCATGCCGAGTGTGACGATGGCTGTTCCCGTTTGGGTAAAGTCCAATGCCACTTTGATGCAACGTCTGAATTCTTCGACATCAAGAACAAAAGCGTCCGAAGGAGCGACTACGATGTTTGCCTCAGGATGACGTTGCTTGATTTTCCAACAGGCATACGCGATGCAGGGAGCCGTATTCCGGGCTTCCGGTTCCGACAGGATGTTCTGTTCCGGAATCTCGGGTAACTGTTCTTTTACGATGGAAGTATATTTTTGAGAGGTCACTACCCAACGGTTTTCCATCGGGCAGATACCGTTGAAACGATCTGCGGTCAGTTGGATAAGGGTTCTACCACAACCCATAATGTCGATGAACTGTTTGGGATATGCAGGGGTACTCATTGGCCAGAAACGACTGCCGATTCCTCCTGCCATGATGACGAGGTGATTATCTGCCATATTAGAAACTGAGGATAATTGTCTGCTTTGTTGTAGATGTTTTTGGGTCAAAAATCAGCTTATTATGCAAAGCTAATGTTATTTCTGCGGATTGCCAAGGAATCGGTCGTTTTTTCCATTCCCGGAGGAAAAGGATTTTTCCCAGGCTGTTTTTTGTAGACGTATCCCGTGAATATATGCCGGTAACTCTGTATCTTTGTGCTGTAGTCGTGTTTGGTGGAATCTATGTTCGAACGCTTGTATGTTTAAAGAGAAAGTATATCAATACATAACGGAGAAGCAGCTTTTCCAGCCTGCGGATAAAGTGCTGGTGGCCTTGAGTGGAGGCGCGGATTCGGTGGCTTTGCTGCGTGTCCTGCTGGAGTTGGGATTTTCGTGTCAGGCTGTACATTGTAATTTCTGTCTGCGAAACGATGAGTCCGACCGTGACGAAGAATTTGTGAGGGCTCTGTGCCGGGAACGGCAGGTGAATCTGGAGGTCAGGCATTTCGATACGGAAAGTTATGCGAATACGCATCGGATATCCATCGAAATGGCTGCCCGTGAGTTACGTTACGCCTGGTTTGAAGAAATGCGTTGCCGCATGGGGTGCGATGTCATAGCAGTAGCTCACCATCGGAATGATAGCGCAGAGACCCTGATTATGAATTTGTTGCGCGGAACAGGTATCCGTGGATTGAAAGGAATCGCCCCTGTCAACGGAACCGTTGTCCGGCCGTTGCTGGGAGTCGACCGCGACGAGATACGTCGGTACCTGGCTGAGTTGAAACAGGCATACGTCACCGACAGTACGAATCTGCAGGATGAATACATGCGGAACAAGATTCGCTTGAACATCTTTCCGAAGTTTCAGGAAATCAATCCTTCGTTTGTAGAGTCCCTTTTGGAAACGTCAGAACGGTTGACGCAAGTCGAGGCCGTTTATCGGAAGGGAATCGATGAAGGTCTGAAGCGTGTCCTGAAAGACGGCAGGCAGATGGCTATCGGGGCCTTGTTGCAGGAGGTCTCGCCACAGGCGTTGCTTTACGAGTGGCTTCATCCGTTCGGATTCAATGCTAGCCAGTTGAAAGATATTTTTCAAGGGTTGAACGGTCCTTGCGGACGATGGTATCAGACGGCGGAATGGAGATTGTTGCGTGACCGTGAACTGCTGATTCTTTCGCCTAAGGAAGCGGCAGACATTCATTACCGGCTGGTAACGGAACGTTTCCCGGTGGAAGGGCCTTTCAGCGTCCCGCACGTACCGGATAAGGCTTATTTGGATGCCGATAAGGTTACGGCGCAGCTATCGCTCCGTAAATGGCAATCGGGCGACCGTTTCATCCCCTATGGCATGAAGCATTTCAAACGGGTACGTGATTACCTGCGCGACCGGAAATTCACCCGTTTCGAGAAAGAAGAGCAGTATGTGGTGACCGCAGGCGATACCATCGTCTGGCTGGTGAACGAACGTACCGACCACCGCTTCAGGGTGACGGAACAAACCCGAAATGTTCTTGTACTTTCGGTCGAAAAACACGTGTAATGTACTCAAAAGGGCCGGAGAAGTAAGGAAAAGGCACTCCATACATTAAAAAACATAAAAAATACGGATGAAAGTATATATAATTGAGCGATTTATATTTACTTTGAGTGATTTAACATTTTAATATTGATGGTAGAATGAATGAACTGATTGCTAAAATTAAGGAACTCAGCGCAGCTTTTATAGTTGATGCTGGAATGCAGGCTGAAAAAGGAAACAAAGCTGCAGGTACTCGTGCTCGCAAGGCATCTCTTGAACTTGAAAAAGCCTTGAAAGAATTCAGAAAAGTATCTTTGGAAGATTCCAAGAAATAATTGTTTCTACTTTTGAATGTAATTGAAAGAGGTTGTATCTTTCTTCCATAAGGAATGATACAATCTCTTTCGCATGTAAATAGGTAAACAAGCGTATGGACCGGAAACGATATGTCGGATGGATTGGCGCGGGCCTTGTGTGTGCGTCAATGGTGGTTTCTTGTACTTCTGCTGGTCAGAGGCAATCTTTGTTGCATACGGCCGATTCGTTGAATCAGGTTTCCTACGCGTTGCGTTATAAGGATTTGCCCAGGGCCGCACGGGCTGCCGGGCAGGCGTATGAATATTCTGCCGCTTCGCCATCCGTACGGGCAGAAGCCTTGAACAACATGGCTTTCTGTGCCTTTATGCGTATGGATTTCGAACAGGCCATCCGCTTGTACCGGAAAGCTTTATCGGCCAGCAACAACGAAGTGGAAAGTCTGATAGCCGATATCGGGCTGATGAAAATCTGCCAGCGTACATCGATGAACAAGGAGTTCTATGATTACCGGAACAGCGCATTGCGGCGGATCAGACGGATACGGGAGGACCAGATTTCTCTGGAGAATGATGCCGTCAGAAAGCGGATGGATTATGCCCTGTCGGAGTTCTATATCGTTTCAGGTATCTATTATTATTATTTGCAGCAGGAAGATGAATCATTGGCTTCCATAGAGGCCGTTTCGCCGGATTGGATCAAGGCCGATTCGGCGCAATGGCTTTATTATCTGTACATGAAGGGGTCCGGTGGCATGTACCGTGGAGCGACAGCTGCCGAAATAACAAAGGGGGAGTTCAGTTGCCTGGTGGAATGCCTGCAGGCCAGTCATGCGCAGGGGTATATCTATTTCGAGGCAAATGCATTGCAGGCGATGGCCGAGCTGTTGCTGTTCCGTTCGAATCGGGAGTTGCTTTCCAGGGAGCGCGAAGGTTTGATGCGACTGGTCAACCCGAATGATGTTCCGCTGGATTCTTTGCCTTTGCGTTTCGCCCGTGAAGCTTTGCGTTTGTTCAAGCGCTACGGAGACTGGTACCAGATTTCGGGGACCTATCGTACCATGGCCAGTTACTATAATTCCATGGGTGAACCGGAAAAGGCCTTGCGGAACCTGGCCGAGGCCTTGGGGTATGTCAACCGTCACCATGAAAAATATTACCATTGCGAAGATACCCTCGACCGGTTGTTTACTTTTGTGCCCGGTCAGGAACGGTCTACCGAGCTGACCTGGATTAATGATGAAGGTATCAAGACCGTACCGGAATGGATTGCCCGCTTGCGGGAGCAGCTGAGCCGGACGTATGCGGCTATGGACCGTAAGGTGGAATCGGATTTCAACCGGAACATTTACCTGGATATTCTGGATTATACCCGTCAGGACAAGGAACTGGAAAGCCGTTACGGGATGCTGGAGTCGGAATCGAGCCAATTGAACGGCTTGTTGTTGCTGGTGGGAATCAGTTTCATCCTGTTGGTACTGGTTTTTGTCTTCCTGAACCGTTACTGGAGAACCCGGAATACCCAATACGTAAACGAGTTGAAGAGGGTGCTGGAGGTCTGCCGGAAGATTACGTCTTCGGTCCCTCCCCAGGCATCGGGGATGGAGGAAATCAAGGAAGCCGTGTGCCGGACGGTGCAGGAGGACCTGCTTGCCATTTTCCGTTCCGGCGAACTTTGGATAGAGGTGGCCGGCGACGATACCGAAGCGCGTCCCGATTGGACTAAATCGGAACAGGTGGTCAATTACGCATTGGTATCTCCCGGAAAACAGGACCCGGTGGGTACCTTGTGGCTCCATCCGCTGACACCCCTTCGAAAGGAAGAAAAGGTACTCGTCAGACTGCTGGTGCCTTATCTGGCCTGGACGCTCGAGAACGGGCAGAATCTGGTCTCCTTGGACGATGAGCGGCGCAGGGTGGAGAAGGAGCAGTATGTGCATGAGAAGCATTTGGTGGAGAACAAATGCGAGAATGAGGTGAAGAAGACATGCCTGGCTTTGGTGACCGGTATCTTGCCGTACATAGACCGGGTTGTGAATGAGGTGAACAAGTTGCGGACCTTGCCTTCCGCCCATTATTCCCTGAAAGCAGGGAAACTGCAATATATCGACGAACTCATCACCCGCATCAATGAATACAATGATATCCTTGCTTTATGGATTAAAATGAAACAGGGTAGCCTGAGCTTGAATATAGAAACATTCGGGTTGAACGAGCTTTTCGATCTGATACGGAAAGGAAGCCGTGCTTTCGAAATGAAACAGCAACAACTGGAAGTGACACCAACGGATACCTATGTGAAAGCTGACAAGGCGTTGACGCTGTTTATGATAAACACGCTTGCAGAAAATGCCCGTAAATATACTCCAAAGGGAGGTA
>OHET01000658.1_pt1 | contig 12582 bp, 9 predicted proteins | sample 1567351 | NCBI WGS metagenome assembly OHET01 (sample SAMEA3879529, study PRJEB24766) | human gut metagenome | biome: human-associated habitat; feature: feces | place: USA | collected 1985/1987
AGAAGTCATATGATAAAGGATATTCTTTCGCCGCACAGGGCGCAGCTCAGCGACCACACCGAGCTGCGTGCGCAGAAGAACACCTCGCGCGGAGTGTCGATGCTCGGCGGGAATCTCGTCGGCAACGCACGCACAGAGAAAAGCGGCATCAATGCCAGAGTATATAAAAACGGAGTTTACGGCTTTGCTTCAAGCGCAGAATACTCGGAAGAGAGCATTAAAAGCGTACTCAAAGCCGCGAGCGACAACGCCGTGTTTCTGAGTTCGAGAGTCAGCCACGAGGCGAAAATAATAAGACCGATTCCCGCCGGGATAAAGACGATGAACGGCGACATAAACGACTGCGAGCAGAAAGTATATATTGAATTTGCAAAAGAGATCGACGAATATATCGCAAAGAAATATCCCGATCTCGTCAGCCGCTCGATAAGCATCAGGGCGGATTCGATGGAGAAAAGGCTCTGCGTCAACGACGGATTCGATTCATATTCGCTCGTGCCGAGAAGTTTTGTCTATGTTTTTCTGACCGCCGAAGCCAAGGACGGAACAAATGTTGAGCTTTATAAAGTATTCGGCGGGCGCGGATTCTTCACCGAAGTATTTTCCTCCCCTGATGAGCTTTTCGGCGGCATAGATGTGCTTTATGAAAACCTTATGAAAAAAGCTGATGGCATATATGCGGACGCGGGATACAGAGATGTCGTAATGCATCCGAACCTCGCGGGCATACTCGCGCACGAGGCGGTCGGTCACACGGTTGAAGCAGATTTAGTGCTCGGCGGTTCGGTCGCGGCGCACTGCATGAACAAGCAAGTCGCAAGCGAGCTTATAACCATGGTCGACTTCGCTCACACCCTGCCGGACGGCTCCTCGGCTCCCCTGCCCGTTCTTGTCGACGACGAGGGCACGCCCGCGGAGGACGCAATTCTCATAAAAGACGGCATTCTCAGAGGATACATGAACAGCCGAGAGAGCGCGGAGCATTTCGGAGTCAAGCCGCAGGGCAACGCGAGAGCTTATGCATTCTCGGACGAGCCGCTTATAAGAATGAGAAACACCGCAATTCTCCCCGGCAAGGACAAGCTCGAAGATATGATAGCTTCGATAGATGACGGATATTTTCTCACGGAGACCAACAACGGTCAGGCGGACACGACCGGAGAGTTCATGTTCGGCGTCTGCATGGGATATGAGATAAAGCACGGCAAGCTCGGCAGAGCAATAAGAGACACGACGATATCGGGCATAGCGTTTGACATGCTCAAGACTGTCGATATGCTCTCAGATGACATGGTGTGGACCTGCTCGGGCATGTGCGGCAAGAAACAGCCGATGCCCGTTGGAATGGGCGGCCCTGCCGTCAAATGCAAAGTAAATATCGGCGGACGCTGAGAAAGGAGCGATAAAAATGACTGATATATATGAGATAGCGGAATACACACTCAAGGCGCTAAAAAATTGCGGCGCGGATGCGGCTCAGTGCATCGTCGGCAGAAGCAAAAAAGATGAGCTGAACGTTGACGGCGGAAAATTCAGCCTGATGCGCTCCACATTCAACACGAGCATCTCGATGAAAGCAATAAAGGACGGCAAAAAAGGCGTCACAAGCATAAATCAGGCGACAAAAGAAGCGATTGACGAAGCTGCGGCTCAGTGCATCGCCGCGGCGGAATCTTCCGTTCCCGATGAAGCCGAGCAGATAGCGTCTTTCACTGCAAAAGTCGAATACAAAACCGGGGTTTTTGAGCCCGATCTTAACAAGCTGTTTGACAGAATAGAGGAATTCATGAGCCAAACTAAAAAAGAATATCCGAAAGTCATTCTCGAGCAGCTTATCTCCGACTATGAGCACAGCGAAAAGCTCTACATGAACACCAACGGAACAAGCCTCAGATATGAGCACGGCGAATACTCGTTCAACACGATGTTCTCCGCACATGAGGGTGAAAAAGCCTCGTCATTTAACGGATATTTCTGCGCGCTCGACAATCTCGACAAGCCATTTATGGATGCTGGTATGCAAAGACAGCTTCTCGAAGAGAGCGAAAAGCAGCTCAACACAGTCTCGCCGAGCGAAAAGTTCGTCGGCAAGGTAATTTATTCCCCCGACTGTTTCAACGAGCTTTTGCAGACGGCGCTCGAAAATTTTGCATCATCCGGCGTACTTATTGACGGCACATCTCCCTGGAAAGACGCGCTGAACACAAAAGTCGCGAGCGAAAAGCTGAATCTCAGGAGCGTTCCGCTTGACGACAAAACGGTAGTCGGTCAGCGCTTTACCTCCGACGGCTACCCTGCCGAGAACATGGACATCATTGTTGACGGCGTTCTCAAGACTTTCATTCTTTCGCAGTACGGAGCGAACAAGACCGGGTTCCCGCGCGCGCTCAACGGCGGCAATAACCTCGAAGTTCTCCCCGGCGACAAGACGCTCGAAGAAATGATATCCGGAATAGACAGAGGTCTGATAGTCAACCGCTTCTCCGGCGGCCAGCCGTCGTCAAACGGAGATTTTTCCGGCGTCGCGAAGAACAGTTTTCTTATCGAAAAAGGAAAAGTCAGCAGTGCAGTCAGCGAGACAATGATAAGCGGCAATATTATCGACATGCTCAACAACATCGTCGCGATATCCAAAGAGCAGACCACGGACGGACTTTCATTCATGCCATGGGCTGAATTCGACGGAGTCACGGTATCTGGCAAATAAGAAAAAATTTCCTGCGGCTTTTATGTATTTTAAGCCGCAGGATACACATAATGATACTGGCAGCCGGAGCTGATATTATTTCGGGCGCTTTTAAGTGAAGAAACTATTGTTTATTGTCTTTTCAACAGCGCATTTCAGCATTTGCTGCCTTTGACGGAGTCGGAGCTCTGCGGGTGTGGTTGACAGCCCGCAGACCCGGCTCTTTCGCGTATATAATAAGAGGAGCTTTAAAAGCTCCTCTTATTTTTGTGCATATTATTTTTGTGCATATTCAGCATCGTTGCTGTTATCGGCAGTCGCAGGAATATTATTTTCCTTTGTGCGTTCGAACGTTATATCTTCCGAAGCATTCGTTATTTTCACAGCATTTTCAGGATTCTTCTCAATATTTGTCAAATCAAACTTTGATGTTTGTTTTGAATTGAAATTATTTCTGACCTTCTGAATTCTTTCATCGGTCTGTCTTATGGATTTAAAAAACACCAGAGACGCTATTGCGGCAGAAGATTTTATATTTGAGAGTCTTTCAATATCGCGGTAAAGCTCCCAATAATATTTTATCAGCTTGCTCTTGCGCGTGGATGAAACGGAACCGGCGCGGACGCGGTAGCTTGCGAGAACTTCGTCGAGTCCGTAAGCGCGGTCGCAGTCGTGCATTATTTTAAGCCAAAGTGCAAAGTCGTTGCGCTTTTTTATATCGGGGACATAGAATTTTCCGAGCTTTTCTGCGTTATAGACAACAGTCAAATTGCCTATTGGGTCGCCCTGATAAAGCATTGAAGAATAATTTACGCTTTTCGGCGCTGAAATGACGACGCCCATATGCTCGCCGCGCTCGTTTATTTTTTCATACGCGGTGTATGTAAAATCATATCCCATTTGCTCCATGAAGCTTATCTGACGGCTCAGCTTGTCCGGATACCAGATATCGTCGCTGTCAAGAAATGCGATATAATCGCCCTGCGCCGCATTTATCGCCCTGTTGCGCGCCGCTGCGGGACCGAGATTGATATCGGTTTCAAGCAGGTGTATTCTGTTGTCGTCTGCTGCCATACTGCGCACCGCATCAACTGTACCGTCCGTGGAATTGTCATCGGCAACGATAAGCTCCCAGTTACGGTAAGACTGATTCTGTACAGATTTTATGCTCTCTGATATATAATCCACACAGTTATACGCCGGCATTATAATTGAAACCAGCTTTTCCACCACTCAAATCTCCCTTTTGCTTTGCGGCTCTGCCGCACGCGCCCGATTGGCGCGTATGTTATGTCTACATTTTATCACATTTTGTCATGCTGTTCAACCGACAAAATCAGGCAAACTGTGGATTATTTGCCACGTTTTTTCCATCAGCTCATGAAGTGCTTAATATAATAGTACAACAAGCCATACGTTTTTTCAACGCGCATAATATACAAAAAAACGCCGCCTGATTTTACATACAGATAAGTGCCCGCACGATATTGAAAAGCCTATGTTCATAGCGTATAATTGAATAAACCCATGTCAACGGAGGAGAAGATATGAAAAATCCGGCAAAGGCAAGCGATTTAAGTCTCATCGAGCCTGTCATAAGTAAATATAAGAACACCTCAGGCTCGCTTATAACCGTCCTGCAGGAGATTCAGGATATTTACGGCTATCTGCCCGAAGACGCGCTGTGCCATGCGGCAATAGAAATGGGCATTGCCCCGGCGACCGTTTTCGGCGTTGCGACATTCTACGCGCAGTTTCGGTTCACGCCTGTCGGCAGGTATTTTATAATGCTTTGTCAGGGTACGGCGTGCCATGTCAACGGCTCCGAGATGATAGAAAAGGCCGTGTTTGAAACGCTCGGCATACATAACGGAGAGACAACGCCCGACGGGCTTTTCACACTGAAAACAGTCGCCTGCCTCGGCTGCTGCTCGCTCTCCCCTGTTATGATGATAAATTCCGAGACCTACGGCAGTCTGACTCCGCAGAGGGTCAAAGAAATAATTGCCGAAAAGGCAAAGGAGGCAAATGCCGATGTATAAAATTAAAATCGGAGAAGGCAGCTGCGGTATATCGGCGGGAGCCGGAAAGATACATAAACTGCTCGACGAGAAGAACAGCGGAAATTATACGGTTCACTCAGTCGGATGCATCGGAATGTGCTTTCTTGAGCCTATTGTTGATATCTATAACGGCGATGCGCTCACAGCAAGGCTCGTTAAAGTAAGTCCTGATGATGTGGATAAAATTATAAGCTTCACAGAAAGCGGCAACATGTCGCAGATAAGCTCTCTTGTTATATCCGACGAGGACAAGGGCTTTCTCGAAAAGCAGACCAGGATAGCCTTGCGCGGGTGCGGAATAACCGAGCCGGAGAGCATTGAAGATTATGAAAAGCACGGCGGATATACGGCGCTTTCAAAAGTTTTGAAAACAATGACACCCGAGCAGGTCATTGAAGAGATAAAAACTTCCGGGCTCGCCGGGCGCGGAGGCGCGGGCTTCCCGACATGGTTCAAGTGGAACGCCGCAAGGCAGAGCGTAGGAGACGAAAAATATCTGATATGCAACGCCGACGAGGGCGATCCTGGTGCATTTATGGACAGAGCTGTTATTGAGAGCGACCCGCATGCTCTGATAGAAGGTATGCTCATCGCGGCGTATGCTATAGGCGCAAAAGAAGCAATAGTCTATGTCCGCGCCGAATATCCTCTGGCTATAAAAAGGCTTCGCAACGCAATTAAGCAAGCCGAAGAAAAAGGCTATATAGGCGAAAATATTCTTTCTTCCGACTTCTCATGCAAATTCAGAATCAAGGCGGGCGCGGGAGCATTTGTCTGCGGCGAAGAGACAGCTCTTATTGAATCCCTTGAGGGTCAGCGCGGTATGCCGCGCCTCAAGCCACCGTTCCCTGCGCAGTCGGGATATATGAACAAGCCGTCGAACATAAACAATGTCGAGACATTCGCGAATGTAACATGGATAATCAACAACGGCGGAGAGGCGTTTGCCGCCATCGGCACTGAGACCAGCAAAGGTACGAAAGTTTTTGCGCTGACAGGCAAGATAAAGCGCGGCGGACTCGTTGAAATACCGATGGGCAAGACGCTCAGAGATGTTATTTTTGATATCGGCGGCGGAATACGCGGCGGCAAAAAGTTCAAGGGCGTTCAGCTTGGCGGCCCGTCCGGCGGCTGCATCCCCGCACGGCTTGCCGACACGGTTATAGACTACAAGGCTCTTTCGGCAACGGGCGCGATAATGGGCTCGGGCGGAATGGTCGTTATGGACGAGAGCACCTGCATGGTGCGCATGGCAAAATTCTTTCTCGATTTCACAACAAACGAGTCGTGCGGGAAGTGCGTCCCCTGCCGCATCGGTACTATGCGCCTCAGGGAGACTCTTGAACGGATATGCCAAGGCAATGGCAGAGACGGAGATATCGAGCTGCTCGAAGAGCTGTGCGCTCAGATAAAGGACGGCTCGCTCTGCGGACTCGGTCAGACGGCTCCGAATCCCGTGCTCACCACGCTCAGATATTTCCGCGACGAATACGAGGCTCACATAAAAGAACACCGCTGTCCCGCTGGAGAATGTCCGGAGCTTATAAGCTATCACATAGACTCTGACAAATGCCGCGGATGCACGCTGTGCAGCAAGAAATGCCCGGTCGGCGCGATATCCGGCGAAGTGAAAAAGCCGCATAAAATAGACAGCGACAAGTGCATAAAATGCGGCAGCTGCAAGGTTGCGTGCCGCTTTGACGCGATATTTATAAAATAAGGAGGTGTGACGATGAAAGAGTATATTACATTGACCGTTGACGGGAAAAGCGTAAAAATCGAGAAAGGTTCGACACTGCTCGAAGCCGCAAGGAAGGCGGGCGCGGATATCCCGACTCTCTGCCATGACGAGCGGGTCAAGCCATACGGCGCATGCGGAATGTGCGTTGTAGAGTGCAAGGGCAGTCCGAAGCTGATGCGCTCCTGCGCCATTGAAGCCGCCGACGGAATGGAAATTATAACGGAGTCAGACAGAATAAACAGGGCGAGAAGATTCTCGCTCGAAATGCTGCTTTCGGATCACACCGGAGACTGCAAAGCCCCATGTTCTCTCGCCTGCCCTGCGGGCACCGACTGTCAGGGTTATGTCGGACTTATCGCAAACGGTGAAAACGCACAGGCTCTGTCGGTAATAAAAGGCAGGATTCCCCTGCCCGCTTCCATAGGCAGAGTATGTCCGCATCCGTGCGAGAAAAAGTGCAGACGCGGACTCGTTGAAGAGCCTATATCTATAGCCGCGCTCAAGGCTTATGCGGCAGACCGCGACCTTGAAAGCGGAAATATATTCATGCCTGAGGTTGCTGAATCAACGGGCAAAAAGGTCGCGATTATAGGCGGCGGTCCGGGCGGAATATCGGCGGCATATTATCTTGCGATAAAAGGACACGGCGTCACTGTTTTCGATATGATGCCGAAGATGGGCGGCATGCTCCGCTACGGCATACCGCAATACAGACTGCCGAAAGAAGTGCTTGACAAGGAATTGGCGCTCGTTGAAAAACTCGGCGTTGAGTTCAGAAATAATATAAAAATCGGCAGAGATATTTCTCTTGATACGCTTAACCAAGAATACGACGCGGTAATTGCCGCGCCCGGTGCATGGTCGAGCACAAAAATGCGGGTTGACGGCGAGGATGCCGAAGGAGTATTCGGCGGAATAGATTTTCTGCGTTCCGTGATACTTGGCTCACCCGTTGATATCGGAAAGCGCGTAGCCGTATGCGGCGGAGGCAACACGGCGATGGATGCCTGCCGCACGGCAGTCCGCCTAGGCACGGAGAAAGTTTATATCATATACCGCCGCACCCGCGATGAGATGCCCGCAGATGCACTCGAAATCGATGAGGCACAGGAAGAGGGCGTAGATTTCAGATTTCTCACAAATCCCGATAAAATATTGACACAGGACGGCAGGGTCTGCGGAATAAAACTTCAGATAATGGAGCTCGGCGAACCCGACATTAGCGGCAGAAGAAAGCCGGTTCCGATAGAGGGAAAATTCGAAACTCTTGAAGTTGACAGCGTGATAATGGCTATCGGTCAGAGGCCGGAGCTCAGCGGATTTGAAGAGCTTGACAAGACCTCTCGCGGCACGATAAGCGCAGACGAGAGCACATTCAGAACGAATATAAACGGCATTTTTGCAATCGGCGACGCCACAAACAAGGGCGCAGACATAGCCATATCCGCTATAGGTGAAGCGCAGAAGAGCGCAGCGGTTGTTGACAGTTATCTTCGCGGCAATATTATCGGCTACAAAAAACCGATACTTGTCGAGCGCGAAATAAACAAGAGCGACCTTGCGGACAGAGAACATATCGCGCGCGAAAAGATGCGCGTTCTCCCTGCAGAAGAGCGAAAACACAGCTTTGACGAGGTCGCACTCGGACTCACTGACGAGCAGGCGCGACGCGAGGCTTCGCGATGCCTTGAATGCGGCTGTCTCGACTATTACAGGTGCAAGCTCATAAACTATGCGAATAAATACAATGCTGAATTCGAACGCTTTGCGGGTCAGAAATCGCCTGCGAAGAAAGACACCGGGCACAAATACATCCTGCGCGACTCGGGCAAATGCATTCTCTGCGGACTTTGCGTGCGTGTGTGCTCGCAGGTCATGGGAGTCGGCGCAATCGGTCTTGCCGGCAGAGGCTTCACAACTGTTGTATCGCCGGAATTCTATAAATCGCTCGGGGATTCGCAGTGCATTTCATGCGGACAGTGCGTATCTCTCTGCCCGACGGGCGCACTTGTTGAAAAAGTTCCGTTCAAAAAGAATGTTCCGCTCCGCGAAATTTGCACCATGACGCACTGCACCGGCTGCGCCGCAAAATGCGCGATAAATGTTTTTTCGAGCGGCAGTTCGATAACGCGGTGCGAGCCGGCAAACGGAAATATCATCTGCACATACGGCAAGTTCGGCTTGAGCAAGCTCGCCAATGTGGGCAGGCTGAAGGTCTGCAAATCAAGCGAAGAGACCATTTCTCTTGAACGCGCCGCGGAAATAATATCAGAGAAAGCAGCTTGCTTCTCGCCCGCCGAGATTGCCGTCACGGTGTGTGAAAATATGACAGACAACGAGCTTGAAAAAGCCGCAGAACTCAGCCAAAAGCTCGGCTGCGCTCTTGTTGACATGGGCAATATTGACCGGGATATCAGTGCAGATAACTGCGAAAGATTTGAAAAAATCTTCGGCACGGATTTTTATATCGGTGCAAACCGTGAAAAGACTGTTTCTCTCAGCGCAGTTGATTCGGGTGCGATTGATTTTTCAAAAATCAAGGCTGTTATCTCATTTGGCGGCAAGACTTCCGAGGGTAATTTTGATTTCGCCGCCGTGCAGTCGGCAAAAGAAACAGGCGATGTTTCTTTACCGCTTGCGCTGTCCGTTGAATGCAGAGGTACGCTCGGCAAAACTGAAATTTCACCCGCGCTGAATCCGACATACAGCAACGAAGAAATAATCGAAGCGATAACAGCAAAGATAAAATAACTACAAACGGAGCCGCTATATTTCAGCGGCTCCGTTTTTGCATAAATACACACATAAATTCATAGGATAACACCGAGGTGATATTATGAAATCATCGCGGCTCAAGCCCTTGATATTCTTGGCTATTCCGCTCGCGGTCGGCGGTCTTGCGGCACTGTTTTCAGCGGGCAGCATGGACAAATTTTCCGCATTGAATCAGCCGCCGCTCTCCCCGCCCGGATGGCTGTTTCCAATCGTCTGGGGCATATTATATATTCTCATGGGCACGGCATCGTATATAGTCTACAGCTCGGATGCGCCGGAGATAAGCAAGCAGAAAGCACTCGGACTTTATCTCGTCCAGCTCGGGTTCAATTTTCTTTGGCCAATACTGTTTTTCACTTTCGGGCTCTGTACCGCTGCGGCGGTTCTTATCGTTATTCTCTGGGTTCTCATTCTTTTGACGCTTCTGTATTTTTACAGGATATCAAAAACCGCAGGCTATCTGATTATCACATATCTTTTATGGGTGACATTCGCGGCGTATCTCAACATCGCGATATGCATTATAAACTAAAAACAAACCTCCCGCAGACTTTTGTAAGTCACGCGGGAGGTGTTGATTTTATCAGAAATATTTTGGCAGATAATCACCGTGAGCCTCGATGAGATCATCGCACAGGTGAACGATTTCATCTATTGACAACTCGGACGAAGTATGTGGGTCGAGCATGGCCGCCTGATAGATATAATCTTTCTTCTGAGTCACAGCCGCCTCGATAGTAAGAAGCTGGACATTTATCATCAGATTGTTCATTGCGGCGAGCTGAAGCGGCAGCGGCTCCTGACGGCAAGGCTGGATTCCGCATTTGTTCACGAGGCACGCGACCTCGACGCAGGCATCGTCAGGAAGATTGGGAATGAGTCCCCTGTTTATGACATTGCCGCCTATCTTATAGGGATTGTCTGTAACAATGGCTTCCATAATATAAGATGCATATTCCTTTGTGCGCTCATGTGAAACCTTGTCGTGGATATAATTATCTTTCTCGTTCTTCCAGTTCTTTATCTGCTCGACACAGCGTCTCGGATACTCATCAAGCGGAATATTATATCTCTCGATAAGCTCGGGATACTTTGCCTTGATAAAAAAGTTATTATATTCGGCGTTGTGCTCGCTCGACTCAGTGCAGTAATAGCCGAAGCGCTTTATGTATTCGAATCTCACGAGGTCGTTATGGTTCGTAACGCCGCTTTCGAGCACTTCTGTAGCTCTTTTTCTTATCTCGGGATAGAGATCTGTGCCGTCCGCATCCTCTATTTCAAGCAGCCAGCCCATATGGTTTATTCCTGCGATGCGCTCGCGGATAGGCTCGTTGTATTTGATATCAAGCTTATCGAGAAGTCCTCTCGAACAGGTCTGCACGGAATGGCAAAGTCCGACCGACTTCACGCCGGAATACCTGCCGAGCCAGCCTGCAAGCTGAGCCATGGGATTGGTATAGTTAAGGAAATATGCGTTCGGGCAGACTTCTTTCATATCGTCGGTGAAATCCTTGAGGACAGGAATAGTGCGCAGAGCTCTGAAAATTCCGCCGATGCCGTTCGAATCCGCGATAGTCTGGCGAAGTCCGTATTTTTTTGGCACTTCGAAGTCGATTATCGTGCACGGATCGTAGAGACCGACCTGGATGGCGTTTATAACAAAATCAGCCCCGCGAAGTGCGTCCTTGCGCTCCTCGACGCCGAGATATTTGCTGACCGACGCGCGGTTCTCGTTTATATTCCTATTGAGCGCCGTGACCATTAGATAGGACTCTTCGAGTCTCTCGGGGTCGATGTCATACAGCGCGATATCGCACTCACGCAAAGCGGGAGTAAGCATAATATCGCCAAGGACATTCTTTGCGAACACGGTGCTTCCGGCACCCATAAAAGTTACTTTCATAAAGGACCTCTTTTCTGTTGTTTTTTATCCGCTTTTATTATAACTGCTGTTTTTCCCGATGTCTACATATATTTAAACTCCGCCGCAAATTTGCACGATCTGCGGCGGAGTTTCTGTTCAGTTGAAAATCACCTTGCGATTTTATTTGTCATCGTAAGGACTGCCTTTTGTTACGCCCGTTGTTCCGAACACAACGAGCACGACCGCCAGAGTCACGGTTATCACCCACGGTCTGATATCGCCGCCGTCAAAAGCCATAACAAAGAAAGCCACTATCGCCGCGACACCTATCAAAAGCTGAACGGCAGACGCTATCTTGTACCAGTTAATTTTCATAATTATCCCCCAATTGAATTTCCGTGGTTTAGTATAGCATACCAATGAAGCGATTTCAATGAGTTAAAAGGCAAAAGCGGCAAAAAAATTTAAAAATGATGATTTATTCATCAATATATGTATTTCCGGTCATTAAAATTATCTACAATATATCTTACCACTGCATCGTGAAACTCGTCCGGTGCGGACTTATTTTTCCATATGTTTTTATTCGCTTTATTGACACTTTCATGCATCTGCTCAAGCTGCTCATCGTTTAGAGGTAGTTGAACTCCCGAAAAATACTTTTCAATGATATCAGAAATAACATCCGCTATCTTATCGGCGCCGATTTCGCGCAGGGAATCGATTATCTTATATACTCGTTCAGATGCAAAAAGCTCCTGAACATCATCAACAATGTCGTTCCAAAATTCGAGGCAAAGCGCCAATGTCTGTTCATTGTGGGGCAACCGTTCAATATTTTCATTAAAAATCGCGTCAAAAAGCTTGTCAAAATGAAATGACGGCAACTGCTGCATTTGAGCATCTGCGCAAATATAAAATTCGCAATGCGCTTCTGTTCTCCAACCGCCTCGAGTTCTTAACACAAGATTATATTCCGCTTTGTTTTCGTTGCGAATAACTGCATTTTGTTCAAAAGATCCACCGTCTATATAATATATCTCAGCCCTCGGAACTTCTGCTGAAATGGTCCTGCCGTTTTTTAACGCACCTATATACTGACCGTTGATATAAATTTTATATGGCAAAAGACTATCTGCAAGGGCGGGTTTTCTTTGTATGTTGAAACGCACAGTTTTTTCTAAAAATTTTTTTGCCATTTTATTCTCTCCATTTGTTTTTTCACTAATGAGGAAAAATTGTGATAGTTTCTTTTCGGAGTTTACACGATTGTTTATGTTATAACTTTACACGATTTTTGTTTTTTGCAGTTTATACGATTTTTGTTCTAATCTTTTTCTGTTTTCCTTTGATAAAAAATAGAAGCCGAAAGCCCTTATGTATCAAGGGTTTCGGCTTTGGCAAATGACTCTAATTTTGATAGAAACCCGTTAAGGGGGTGCAATTACGGTTT
>OHET01000662.1_pt1 | contig 12556 bp, 19 predicted proteins | sample 1567351 | NCBI WGS metagenome assembly OHET01 (sample SAMEA3879529, study PRJEB24766) | human gut metagenome | biome: human-associated habitat; feature: feces | place: USA | collected 1985/1987
CTCCTGCGGATTTCATTAGCGTATGCTTCCACCACGTTCTTATGGCGGACACCAATAACTACAATCTCATCCTTCCATTCGCCCACCATGTCACAAACCTTCCGAATTTTGACCGGCGTATTCGGGCTGTCGTATTCCTCCACAGTGTTGGGTGCAGCGGAGATACGGAGCAACAAAGTAATCTGCTGGATCAGCGCCATCATGCTATCCTTGCGACTATTCCCGGTAAGGGCGAAGTACCGCTGGCGCATGGAGAAAAACTCTTCCATGGCCTTTTGATAGACTTCACGCTCTGCCATGTCGTCTCCGGCCTTGTATGCATCGAAAATCTCTTTGCCGGTGATCTCCGCGAAAGTCCGGGTGATGACCGAGTAAGAGAGGAGCTTGTTCAGGACATCCGCATTGTAAATGTCCTGGGTTTTCTTACCCACTCCGAAAACGGTGATCCGCTCAGGCAGATGGGATTCAGCGAACAGACTGTATCCAGCTTTATAAGCAGGGAAGGGCTGGCCGTAGTAAGGATTACTTGAACAGTTCAGATATTCCTCACAGTCATCCTTCTCATAGCAATACAAATCTTCTGCCCAGGAGAGCATATTGTAAGAGTTGTTATAAAGCAGCTCAAGCTGAGGCGCACATTCCGAGATGTTGTTCCGGGTGACAGTGCCGGTCATTTCCAGCTTAAACCGCACTCTCCGAAAACAATCCAACACAGCCTTTGTGCGCTTGCTATCCGGGTTGGTCATCTCGTCGGACTCATCGAACACCAAGCACACGTTCTGGTTCCGCATTTTGATATGGCGCTTGATCTGCTTACGGTACTTGGTAAGCATATTCAAGGTGATGATAACGAACTCCCCATCCTGTACTTTGTCGAGGTCGGCGAGGCACTTTATCATCCGATAGTTGGTCATGCCATAGTTTTTGAACACCAGATCCCAGTTGTTCTTGATGGAGATAGCAGTGGACACCACCCACACGTTACGAGCGCCCTGACGCTCCATCCGATACCGGCCTGTGGAGATGCCGGCCAGCGTCTTGCCACCACCCTGTTCCCACTGTAACAGATGATAACGCTTCTGAAGAACGAGGTTCAGGTCGTGCTTCTGGGTGTTATTGAGGTAAATCCACTCCTCGTTCTCATTGTCATAAACGGTAAAGTCATCCAGGAACTGAGCGATCCCGGCGTCCTGTTCCATCTCGGTAAAAGGTTTCGTCTCTCGCTCATAGTCGCGCTGCTTACGACGAATAAGGCGGGCATACTGTTCAAGACCTGTATCATCCGCTTGTCCAGAGGCAAGGGCATAGAAGGGAACGAACTGTTTCATGCCGTCGCTCATGCTGTTCTGTGCCTTTTTGCTGTACCCTTTGTAAATCAGCCCTCCATCCTGCTTGACCAGTCGTACCACATCCTGGCTGGGCTTCTTATGCTGAGACTTGATAACACGACGAAGATAGGCCAGTACCTTAGCTTCCGTAATACGGATTTTTGCCCATTCCTCATACTTCATATCCTTGGGTTGTTCCTGATGGCGGAACTTGTAGAGATATTCCTGACACTTGGCATATTTGTCTATCAGTTTGGGGTTGGACTTGATATGGAACATCAGCTTCCGCACTTCATACTCGAACGCATTATCGCTCCCACCCATCGACACCAGCTTAACGCGGGCACTGTTGCTCCGCATCCGCTCTCTGGCCGGGGCAACGACTTCCTTACGGACGATCTCAAGCAGCTCTGCCGCGTTATTCATGTCGGTCAGACTAAACCAGTTGGCGCTGTTCAGAGCATAAGGTTCTCCCTTGTCGGCAGTGTCCAGCTTCTTCTGCCAAAAGAGTATCTTGGTAGCGTAGCTATCCACGCCAAGAGATTTGAACGCATCCTTCTGGATGGAGACCTGACCCAGGAAAGAGAAATCTTTTGCCAGTTCGGAAATTTTCGCGCCGTCCAAATATTCGTCGGCCAGGAAAGACGCCGGCACCACAATCGCCATAATGCCCAGAGGCTTCAGCAGCTTCGCCGCTTTCAGGCAGTAGTACATCTGAGAGATGATCTCGCCACCCTCCGTCTCCCATTTCAGATTGAACGGAGGGTTGCCCACTACATAGTCAAACCGCATATTCGGCTGATAGAAACGGATATCACGGTGTTCCAGATTAGCGGCGGGGTAAAGATAGTGCGCTACTTTGTGGGACTTGATGTCCAACTCACAGCCGTAGAAGTTTGCCTCCAGCGGCATGAAGTTACAGAAGTTGGCGATGCCAGAGGTGAGGTCTGCTACCGTTTCGTCCATAGCAGGGGACAGCGCCTCCATGATAAACTGGCAAAGAGCGGGAGGCGTAAAGAACTGACCGTTCTCGATCTCCTTCTTAGCCTCCGCATACTCATGATAGTTGGCAAAGTCAGAGCGTTTCAGGCCATGCAATCCACCGTCTCCGGTATAGGCATTATAGATATCCTCGCGGGAGATCCCAGACTGTTCGGCCAAATCCTGGTCTACCAAATAGAGGATCTTGTCGTTCAACTCCTGTCGGGCTTCCTGGGGAATCGGTTCATTAAGGTATTGATACTTCATTCTTTCACCTGCTCTATCTTTCTTTTTCTGGAGAGAGGCTTTTATGCGGAGTCCTCTCAGAACCGCGCCCCTCACTTCTATTACAGAAAGAAAAGGGGGATTGCTAACCGGTCAAGCTCTTTTTCTTACCTGATACCACTTTGTAACGCAGTCTCCAAAAAGCGGGCAGGCGCGAGAACAAGGATAATTGACGATCTTCTTTTCATCCAAAAGACAGGGCATACTGTCTCTGGAGGCTCCAAGATCAATCTCACTTTGCCGGAGCAATTTATCCGTAAACCCATTGACATACCTGTTATCATCTCTCACTTGGGCTAACTGAAATAAGGTGTAGATACGCTCCGAAAGATTGGGGTCACGTGTGGCATATTGCTGAAGAAGCTGGCGCAGCTCATATCCGGGCTTGTCCGCGCCCGCCATATAATCAAACAGCGCCTCTCTCAAAATCATTTCCATCAGCTTTCCGGTGTAGTCTTCCTTCGGACAAGCGCACTCAGCGCTCATGTATGCAGCGATGGCCTCCAACGGCGGAGCATTTTCGCCCGCGAGTTTGCAATGCCCCTTGCAGCACATGATGATATTACAAGTTCTCTGTTCCATAACCTACCTCCTTTTTGCTCAGATAGTTTCTTGTAGCCCTCGCTACACCCTCCAAAAAGCGGTTCCACTCCATGTTATATTCACCTGCCGGCCATTGGTGGAAGTCCCGAAGCATAGGCCAAACTGTGGCAGAAATTTCCACGTCGTTCAGGAGTTTTACCAATGGTACAAAATTGGTAATCCTCAGCCATGCGTGGCAAATATATAGCACCCGTTCCTCCATGTTGGTGCGCGGATCAATCTTTCCGGTGGAGTGCGTTTCTGAAAAGTAGTCGTTATGCTTGATATATAAGTCGTCACCTTTTAGGAATAGCTGGCACTGACATATTCCCTCAAAAGGGACAGAAGCGAATTTCCTAACGCCTCTGATTTCTTCCGGCTTTGGGAGCTTGCCGCCAGCGCAAAGCACTTGGTATTCCGACTTTGGGAAAAGAAACTGTTTACAAAACGCAGCCGGATTAGATAGGGTCTTAGTGATTGGAGCGACCAGTGCCCCGGATTTCCAGAATTGATACTGGCACAAGTCGTACCACATTCCGTCGCTGATATCTCGGGAAAGCATCGCCAAACAGATGCCCGCCGACGTATTAAACCTGAGAAGATAAACGGTAGAACCTTTGCGTTCCGCCGTTTTACAATCGTTGGCGGCAGCAAGCATCCGCTCAATGTACTCCACATGAGATTGGTCGGTATGTTCCGTAATTGTGGCGTCCGGGTAGCTCTCCTGGGCTTTCTCTTGGGTGGGATAGTAGAGCAGCAAAGTGTGGCCGTCTGCGGTTTGCACCTTAAACCGTTTCAAAATTAACACCTCCAAAATTTTCGTCTCCCGCCTTAATTACAGACGGGAGACGACGGATGCTAACCTCATCTCTCAATGGTAGCGAGAAGATTTTAGATATGATCCATTTCTTTGCCCCGTTCCACCGTTTCACCCCGGAAGCAGTGACCGCAGTATTCCCAAATACCATTCGGCCACTCTCCACCGACCTTACGGAAGGTGGCATAGGTGCTCCGCCATTTGCCGGTCTTTTCATCCAGCTTGCTGGAGTACGGCTCGCCCATCTGAGAGCACCGGGCACTCATACAAACAGGTGGCAGACAATCCATTGCATTGTCCACTACGGCCTGAGTCACAAAGTCACCGGGCTTTGCGGTGGCGTAGTCGAAGTCATCCTCATCTATGACTTCCTTTCCGTCCCAGACCTGCTTGGGCTTGGGAGCGATGGTGGACACGTCCAGCAGATGAGCGCCAGAGATATTCCGCTTGACCTCCCACACCTCATCCATGTCGCCAACTAAGTTATACAGCTCCTTATGGCTATGGGCGACATTCAGCCGTGACCCAGGCAGGTTATTGGCCTGCTCCGGGAGAGGCACGCCATTGACAGTAGCATGGTAACTGGCAGTGATGTAGGAGATCACCTTGAGGAAGTCCGCCATGTTGCTCACACTGCTCATAGCCTCCATAAACTCAGGCCAAGTATGGTCGCAGGCTCCAAGGCCGAAGCGTTCCATTTCAGCCTTGTCGCCGTTATATTCCTCGGAAACGATATAGCTGTCATTCAGATCGTTCCAGAAAATCACTTTCCGTCTGGTCATGTCAAACTCTCCCCACATCGAAAGTATAGTTGCTTGTAGCAAGTCCCCAGAATTTCGTATCCTCGCGTCTCTCACCCGAATATACCGCATTGATACAATAAATCTCGTTCCCTACCATAACATCCATGCTTCTTCCTGTTTTGCAAACAGTTCTCAAAACTCGTTCTGCGAGACATTTATAGATGCCCAGAGACAAGAGCTTTTCAAGTGCGTCTTCAAAACTCATAACATCCTCCTCCTGTCAAGGACGGCACGGCAGCAGAAATGCCGGCTCGTCCCAGTTGACACTATCTCGCTCGTCACGTCCACACCGCTTATACACCAGCAGGCACGGGTACGGCGTCCGCATTGTGTCGCTGCTCCCCATATAGATGTTACGATACGGCCCGACAGCCTCCAAGATATCCAGATAGCGATAAGCGTCGAAATAGCTCGTCATAGGAGCGCCGTTCTCATCCTCGGTGGTAACGGTAATCTTCGGGAAAAGAGGCTTCATACCTCTCCACTCACGGATGATCTTTTTGCAATCATCCACAGTGGGCGGCGAAACAACCAACGAAGCGTTCGCGTCCTTGAGATAGTCCTGAACGTATTTATCATACGTTTCCGTCCGATCACCTACGGGGATTCCCTCGGGCTGTTCCGCAAACAGCACCACCATAGTTCCATCTGTTATGGCAAAATGCTTCTCGCTGGGATGAACACCAGCCAGAGCCTCCGACTGGGTTTCGTCATATCGGGTCTGCTCCCGCCCTACAATCCGTTGTAGGGCGGAGAGCTGCTTCTTTGTCAGTTTCATGCCGGGTTCCTCCTCAAATACTGTCCCACAAACTCCTGGACAAAAGCGGCACTGCGGAACTTGATATCCACACGGCCATTTTTGAACAGCTTGATATTTTTGACCTTGCTCATGTACGCGATCTCAAACTGGTTTTCCTTGGTATCGTACTTGAAAAGCTCCGGGAACCAATTTGCGCCGTCCTTGAACTTCCCAGTCTCATAGTGTGCCAGCGCATTCAGAATGGTTTTCAGGGACTCACTGGGCTTATACTCAGGGACAGGACTGCTCATCCATTTGTTTTCATCACAATATACCCACGATCCGGTCAGGCGGAGCACATCGTTCTTGATCTCGAACTCTTCCACATACGGATCGGAACTCCAGTTTCTGTGATGAGACGCGTCCCAACACAACCGGAGAAACTCATTCATGGCTCGCTCTTGGAATGAGAATCCGCCCAGCTGTACAAAGATCTCATCCACAACCTGTTCATACCGGAGAGGGAGAGTACGCAAGGACTGTTCAAACTTATTCTTTTCAACCTTATAGGCGTCCAGCTTTCCCCGATAGGAGGCGATCTCGTCTTCGGTCATGTTCCGATATCCGCCCCAGGGCAAATCCGGCTCCTTCGGGCCGGTGGGAATAAGATGCTCCTCAATCTCGTGCTTGTCCAGCTCAACACTGTACTTGCGGCTGAAATAATTGACGACAGCCGAAATGAATGTGCGGTTTCTCTTCTTCATGGTGTCGTAAACACTGTCTACGTCACAATCGTTTCCCACATACCGGTCGATAAAGTCGTCGTCTGCGGTCAGGATTCCAGCCTGCTCTGCCTTGGCTGCGGCCATCGCCTCAGCAACCTTCTGGAGCGCCGGCCCAGCCTTATCAAAGGCTTCCTGCTGGCGGAGACAAAACGCCTTGTCATCCTCGGAAATTCTGTTGTCCGCCTTGATCTCGACGGCGGAGAACTTCTCCATCAAACTCATCTTTCTTCCTCACTTTCATTTTTGTTGTATCTACGAACAACGGTATCGGAGTATTTGTTGGCGTGCCTCACGGCCACGTGTTCCAAAGTCAGCTTCACGGCCACGATGACAAGCCCAAAGAGGATTTCCATATCAGCCACCTCACTTTATGGGGCGAGGCTTTTTATAGTGGAGCCTCCCAGACCACTACATTTTCAGAATGAAACTGTTATTTGCTAACCTTCCGCCCGAAAGTTTTTGTTGAACTGTTCCTTATAGGCAGCAACGCCGTTCCAGTCGTCATATACAACCTTCTCCGTCTGATCTCCCAGCTGGAAAACCAGGTTGGGTCTTGGCTCTCTACCATCTTCCCATACCCGGCGCTCTCCACACACATACCACTTGGCAAAAAGCTGGCGGGCGTGTACCTCACGCAGATAGTAACGCTGTGTTTCGGCACCCCGATAAACCTCTCGGCCTGTTCCGTCTTCGATGCCGACAAACATAACCTTGATGACTTTCTCAGGATTGTGTTCCAGATCGTTGTACCAGGAATTTTGAGAACACTTCATAAACCACTCATCGCAGACCGCAGAGTGCTCCAGCTTTGCGTTCTGTTCGATGTAGGCCAGCCCCAGCCGGTCGAACTCATCCTGTTTCATGAAGGACTCTGCCACGTGTCCGGCGTCATCCTGGCATATCAGCTTTACACGGTCTGCCAGACACGCCTCGGCGTTCATTCCGACGGCATTGAATTTTTCGTAATCCTGTGGGGTTATGACAGCAACCGTAATCTTCACACTGCTACCTCCTTATACTCAAATCTTAACGGTTCCACTCGGGCTATCCAAAATACCTTGGAACACACTCACCAGACCGACAGCCACATTCTTCTCACGGCTGCCTTAATAGCAAGGTCTGGTTCCCCGCGCTCCCTTGCATTCTGTTCGATATCAGATTGGGATTTCGCGTGCTGTTCCAGAGCACGAATGATTGTTTCTTTTTCGATTCTTGTCATTCCCAGGTGCTCCTTTCAGGGGTTCCGTTCATCGGCAAAAACATAGTGGGGAGAATAGAGGCTCCCAGCATTCTTGATGTAGTATCTCTTTCGGTTGAACGTGATGTACTGTCTTCCGCCATCATCTATGATCAGCCTTAACTTTTCTGTAATACCATCAGAAACAAGTAGCTTTGCATAGGGGAGAACTCTCTTGTTCCCAAATATCGGAATTGTGTAATCGCATATTTTCTTAATGACTAACATATCTCTGTCTCCTTAATATCGCTTGACCCGCACTTTCAAACCGTATCTCTTGGCAAGCTCGATCATGTGCTTGGTGCCACGACTTTCACCGTTCCAGAATGCGGCCAGAGCGTCGGCGTTCTGTGCCATCTGCTCATTGCGTAGGTATCCAGCTCGCTTGCCGTATAGCTTCCACTGGGCGGGGTAGTAATCAATGGTGTATCCCTTTTCCATGGCATACTGTTCACCCAGCGTATCAGCGCCCTTAGCCTGTCCACAAACAACGATGATCTCATCCGTAATATTGCAAAGCAGTTTATCCATGGTCGCTTTCAAAAGCTGGTAGTCATCAAAGTCTCGCCCTCCGGCGATGATAACTCGAAACACATTGACCACCTCCTCACTATATTTACAGACCGTTAGTGTTTCTTGCTAACCAAAGCAATCAACTTTTCCAGCTGCTGTGCAACTGGATCAGTGATCGTCACCAGTGCATAATCCCGTTTGTAGTAAGGTTTACGGTGCTCTTTATCAGTGTACCAGCGGTATGTATGAATGTTGGATTCCGCGTACTCCCGTCGTGCCCAGGCTGTTATACGTTCCACCTCGGCAACAAACACTCCGCCGGATTGACTGTTACTCTTCCGATAGACTCGGAACATATATCCATATTCACCCTGGCCTGCAATACTCGAATTGGCCTGCTCGTCCAAAGGAGCGGGACGTAACCGCCCCAGCTCCACCAGCTCATAAACATACTTGGGGATTTTCATGCCACATCCTCCTTCTCGAAATAGAACGGGACGCCGGCTTGGAAGGGGTAAATCGTAAAGTCGTGGTCACTCCACACTCGCATTGCATGACGGCAAGGCTTATCCTTGGGAAGAACAATCCGCTTCTTGCCGCCAAACATGATTTCGATATGATCGTCGGCGTATCGGTTCTCAACTTCCAGCAGCTTGAAGATATAGGACTTCGTGGTTTCCTTGACTTCCATGACATACCGATAGGCTTGAAAGACATTGCCATCATGCTCGGATTTGTAACGTCCAGGCCGTAACATAAACACACCTCACTTTTGAATAACTAAGGGAGTATAGAGCCTCCCGTCTTGAATATATGAGCCATCGTTAATGAACTCGAATTTGGTAGCATGGACTCTATTGACCTCGGCCATAACCTGCTCCCAAGTGAGGCTCCCACGATCAATGTAGATTTTCCAAAGAGCGCCGCCACCGACAAATTCATACTCTTTGAAAATTACATGAGGGAGACAGCACATTTTCAAACAAGTATCCAGCCGGTCAACATCTCTCTGGTTCTGATATTTAACGACCATCAGCCGTCGCTTTTGGCTTATGCGTTTCATATACTCACCTCCACACTGTATTTACAAATCGTTCTGTAATTTTGCTAACCAAAAAAAAGAGACGGGATAAATTTCTCCATCCCGTCTCGTTCTGTTCTTATCGTGCGCCAACGCCTGCCAGCAGAGAGGCCATCTTGTCCATCATGGCATGGCCGTCCATGATCCGGCCCCAGTTGTTCTCCTGGTAGTTGGAGGTCATGCGGCGGGGAGCGGTATGTCCAACCATGTCGCTCATCGCGTTCAGTGCGCCCCAGGCAGTCCCCTTGAACTTGAGAATGTCCGGCGCAAAGTAGCAGATCATGTACTCTTCACGGGCTTTCGTCGCGTTCCGCTTTTCACGCTCGCTCATATCCTCCGTGGCCGGGAACATCTCGTCCAGAATTTTGGCGATCTGCTCATCGGTGACGGTCTTGTTCGCCATCTGGTCGGCGTACACAGCCAGCTTGTCCATGTACTTATTCGCCATGTCCAGACACATCCGCGCCTCCTGGAGCTTGGCCTGAATGTCGCCGGTATGCCGGACAGACCACGCACGCTTTGCGCCATTCAGTGCGATGTTCAGAGTGTTGTTGCAAACCACCCGGATAGGCGTCATACACACGCGGATAGCGCCGCTGCCGTCGTGGGTGTTGGAGAAGCACAGATACGGCTCGGTCTTATCGCCGACGATCTCCGTATCGGGCAGTTTTGCCAGCAGCCAAATCTTCCGACCACCCATAAGGCTTCCCGCCGTCTCATAGTGAACCTGACCCTCTCCGCCAATCAGAGCGTCGGTGAACGCAAATGCCTCCGCATTCTGCACCACCTGATACCGGTCACTGACCACGCCCAGCACCGCACCGTCGCTACTCCGCACATTAGCGAAGAAGTTATCCACCTTGCGCCCGCCGCAAACCTGAATGGGCTTGCGCTGCACAGTCCAGTCCAGACCAGCCAGCCGAAGTGCATCGGCACTGGTCGGCGCTTCCTCAACCTGAGTACCCAGGCCATGCCAGGGTTTCTCGCGTCCAGCATAGAACATACTCTCAACATTCGCAGACATTTTTACGTACCTCCTAAATTTTGTTCTCGTTTGTTTTTTTTCTCCGGTCACTATACTTACAGAAAAGAACTGCGTTTTGCTAACCGTCTGTTTAATTATCCCAGATATCGTTGATATCAAAGGAAATGCGGACGTGCCCATCAACGGCAGAAATCACCGTGCCGTCGGCCTTGTTCATGATGGCCGTGAGAGCCACTGTTTCTTCCTTGTTCAGAGTAGCGGCAGGGGAGAAGTCCAGCCAGAGAATGGCGTGCTTCTCTTTCATGTTCGGGTCATACCCGTCGATCATCCGCACGTCATCGCACATATTCATAAACTCCACCAGGTCGCTTTTGACGGCCTGGTAGAGCTTGATCTTGGAAAAGTTAGCACGTGTTCCGTTGAAGTTTTCGTTACGATCGTGCATCTCTGCGATCTCTTCAGGGGTGTAGTTTACGCGCATCCTTTCTTCCTCCTCAACTCCATGTACTCGGGGTAACTCACCCCCATCAACTCGGCGGCGGCATGAAGCGCCTGCTTCTTATCTCCCAACGGGCCAGCAGGCACCTTGGGAGTCTCGATCTTGTGGGGGTACCAGCGGGAACTGCCCTTCTGCTTGGACACATCATAAGTAATGCTCATATGTTCCTCCTTATAAAAATGGTTTCTTACCAAACAGCACGCCAGCCGGGAGACTTGACCAGCTCATCCAGCTCGGCCTCTTTCTGGTCTGCCGCTTCCTGTTCCCCTTCGTCCGGGAAGTCGGAAACATCCAGATCATACACATCAACGCCCACATCAGCGTTAGAATGAACCTCTTGTACCAAGCCACCAGCAACACGAACGGCCACCTGCACATCCAGCTCCTTCTCCTCAATCCGCCAGTTGGTAGAATCGGGATCATTGCGGATAACTGCGGTATCCTCGCCACACTCGCATTCCTGGTCGTCGGTCAGGTTTTCAGCATCAACATTCCAGGATGGAAGCTCGGCCTTAAACTGCTTGCGCATCTCGGCCCGTGCTGCTTCCTTATCCAGAAACAGCTGGACGGTGGACTGATTGCTCGCGTCGGTATCCTGCTCGTTTATCAGCACAAAAACCTTCATCATTTGTTAGCTCTCCTCTCAGCACGGTTATTGATATATTCCATCACAGCCTCATACAGCTTGGGGGACGCGGTGAAAAGAAAGACATCGTACATGGGATTGTCCCGGTCGGGAGCTACCTTGTAAGGGGTGAAACCCTTCTCAATCAAGAAACTGCACATTCTGGCCCGCTTGCATACATAGGTTTTCTGCTCGTTGGCGTTGTTCATCTCTTCAAGTCCTTTCAAAAAGTTGTTTAGAATTGCTTCACTATAATTACAGAGCCAGGGCGAGTTTTGCTAACCTCTAAAATAAAAAGCCCGCCGTAAAAACGGCGGGCAATCTATTAGGCCACGACAGATTTCAAGCGGGCACGGGGATTAGAGGCAAGCTGATACCACGCCTCACCATTTGAAAATCTGGCAGTACACACATATTCCTGGAATCCATATGCCTTGGCAAACTCGGCCAGCTTCCGGTTGATCTTCCGAACTTCCGACGCATACTTCCGATAGGCTACACTCCGACAGCAGTCAAAATAGTAATGGCAGTCATCGTTGGAATAATCCTGATCTTCGGTCAGATCGTGATTGATTTCCACATAGAATTGGACACCAGAATAGTATCCGCTTTGGAGCTTAACTTCATGGAACAGCAGGCCACGATTGAAGTCCAGCAGTTTGTCCTCGATCTCCTGGCGCTCGTCGTAGGCCGCGCACTCATCATAATACTGGTAGTCTTCCAGCTCGTTACACTCGCAGAACTCACATTCCGTATCGTCTGCGCTCAGGATTGCGCCGCATTCCGGGCAGCGCTTGGCGTCCTCATAGTAGTCCTTGGCGAACAAAGGGAAGTCCCTCATGGTACAGAAATTAGCAGCGCTCATTTTGTCATCCTCCTTAAAGTTGGTTGCTTGTGCTTGTACTATAATTACAGATAGCCTCCCAGTTTTGCTAACCGGGAGGCTACTTTTTTATTTGCCGTCATCAAATTCCCCGGCGTCGATCTCGTTGGAGATGGAGAACACTTCATAGGCGGCTTCATTCAGGCGTCCGATAGATGCAGTTGCGTGCGGCTCGCGGTTTTTGATTGCGTCCGCCTCAGCCTCCAGCAAGTCCTGGACAAAAGCCAGAGCCTCGCCCACATCAGCATCCACCACAATGGTGGTGCTATGCTTGGCCTTGATCTCATCGAACTTCTTTTTGCTCATGTACATTAAAACTCGTCCTCCTTCACAAGGATTTCCCCAATGGATACCTCTGCGACATAGTTGAAGTCCAGCTTTTCCAGCAGCCGCTTCATGACCTCGTGGCGACT
>OHET01000681.1_pt1 | contig 12247 bp, 7 predicted proteins | sample 1567351 | NCBI WGS metagenome assembly OHET01 (sample SAMEA3879529, study PRJEB24766) | human gut metagenome | biome: human-associated habitat; feature: feces | place: USA | collected 1985/1987
TTAGCGTAGCGCTGCTACGCTGCGTTTCACTCCCGTTAGCCAGAATGAAAAATTCGCTTCGCATTTTGGCGCATTCTCATTTGGAAATAGTATAAATCAGCAGCACGTTGGGGCGGCGAAAGGGATTCATAGGTTCTTCCTCCGCGGTATCAGAATTTCTCAAATGCCACGCCGTCGTCGGGATTCAGGACGCTGTTGTCCTTGATGTACTGTACAATCTCGTCCACATACCCGAACGCCAGCCCGACGCAGGTGTCCGCCGAGCCGTAATAGATGGCAATACGCCCGGTGTCCGCATCCTGAACCGTCGCGCAGGGAAAGACGACATTCGGCACGAAGCCGCTGACTTCATAGGGCATTTCCGGCGTCAGCAGATAATTTTCGCACCGGTACAGCACCTTCGACGGCTCGTCCCGGTCAAGAATCGCGCCGCCCATGGAGTACACAAAACCGTTGCAGGTGCTGGCGACGCCGTGGAAGAACATCAGCCAGCCCTCGGTCGTCTCAATCGGACACGCGCCCGCGCCGATTTTCACCGCTTCCCACCACATCGGGCCGCGGCTCATCACATGCCGGTGGCGTCCCCAGTAAATCAGGTCGGGGCTTTCGGAGAGGAAGATGTCCCCGAACGGCGTATGTGCGGAGTCCGACGGGCGCGACAGCATCTTGTACATGCCGCCGATTTTCCGCGGGAGGAGCACGGCATTGCGGTTATAGGGGATAAACGGGTTCTCCATGCGCGTGAAGTGCTCGAAGTCCTTCGTTTTCGCCATGCCGATAGCCGCGCCGTGGAAGTCCGTACACCAGATGATATAGTAAGTATCTTCCACCTTCACCAGACGCGGGTCATAGGCGTAGTTAGGCATCCACGGCTCGCCGTTTTCGTCCACGAACTGCACGCGCTCGCGGTCTACATTCCAGTGAATGCCGTCCTTGGAGCGTCCCAGATACACATGCGGCACGCCATTGACCTGCTCGCCGCGCAGCACGGCGATATACCCATCCTGCCACGGCACGACCGCGCTGTTGAAAATGCGCCCGATTTTCGGCGTGGGATTGCGCCCCATGACGGGGTTTTCGGTGTAGCGCCACAGCACCGCACCTTCTTCAAGGTCGGCCGGGCGCTCCTGCCACGGGATATTCGGCAGGGATTGTCCATTAATTATCTTAATTTCGCTCATAAGGATCGTCCTTCCTGCTTAATTTCGCGTTTTTTACAAATTTTCTCCGTTCGTTGCCATAACCTGCTGATACCAGTATGCGCTGTCCTTCAAAATGCGCTCCTGCGTCTGATAATTCACATAAACCAGACCGAAGCGCTCCTGATACCCATGCGCCCACTCGAAATTATCGAAGAAGCTCCAATAGAAGTAGCCCAGCACCGGCACACCATCCGCCGCTGCCTGACCCAGCGCGCGCAGATAGCGGTGCATGTAGTCCTGCCGATTCGGGTCATGCACTTTGCCGTCCAGACTGACCGCATCGTGGGCATCCATGCCGTTTTCGGTAATCAGAATCGGCGTATGATAGCGCTCATAGAGGAAGCGCGGCCCCCAGTACAGCCCGTCTTCATTGATGGGCCATTCCAAGGCGTTATGCGGATGACCCGCCGGGTAGCGCACATGCTCCGGCTTGCCGTCCGCTCCCCTGCGCCACCACTGCCCTTGATAGATGTTCTGCCCGTAGAAGTCCAGCGGCTGATGGATGGTCTTCAAGTCCTCCTGCCAGCCGTCAGGAAGGTACTGCTCGTAGCCGACCAGCCCATCCGCCGGGTACTGCCCCAGCATCACCGGGTCAGAGAACCACGCAATATTCCACGCAGGCCCGACTTTCTCGTCAATATGGATGGTGAAATACTCCTTGCGGGCGGCGGCGATGTCCTCCGGCGAATTCGTATACGGCACGCACGGGTCGCCGCAGGGGGCATAGCCGACGCGAACGCCGGGAACGTGCGCCCGAAGCACCTGAACCGCGCGCCCGTGCGCCAGCATCAGATGATGCGCCGCGCGAACGATGTCCGCCGCGCAGCATTTCAGCCCCGGCGCGTGAACGCCCAGCGCGTACCCTGAACCAATGATGCACTGCGGCTCATTGATGGTGATGAAATCTTTCACGCGGTCGCCCAGCGCATCCGCGACGATGGTCGTATAGTTTGCGAACCATTCCGGCATATCAGGACTCAGCCATCCGCCGCGCAGGTGCAGCGCATAGGGTAAATCCCAGTGATAGAGCGTGCAGAAGGGGCGGATGCCGTTTTCCAGCAGGCAGTCCACCAACTCGGAATAGAACGCAAGTCCCTTTTCGTTGACCGCGCCCGTGCCGTCGGGGAGGATTCTTCCCCACGAAATGGAGAAGCGGTAGTTGCGAATCCCCATCTTTGCCATCAGGCGGATGTCCTCGCGGAAGCGATGGTAGTGGTCAATCGCCATATCGCCGTTCGAGCGGTCTTTCACCGTGCCTGGTACGTGCGTGAATACGTCCCAGATGGATTTGCCCTTGCCGTCTTCATTCGCTGCGCCCTCAATCTGATAGGAGGACGTTGCTGTTCCCCACAGGAAGTCTTTCGGAAACTGCATACTTTTGCCCTTTCTCCCTTACGGGATGTAATTCTTCCAGATATTCGCCGCGCGCGCCGGGTCGGACACAAACAGGAACCGATCCGGGTCTTCCTCGAACTGGCGGTAAATCGACTTGCCCTTTTCCAGCCCCAAATCGCTGTAATCGCGCGGAGGCTTGATGGTCAACTGACTGGTATGATAAGCGGGATTGGGTGTCCAGCGAAGTTTGCCCTCCGCCGTCAGCAGCGGAAACCACGCAATGCCCCCATGACGGCGGACGTCGGCGTACTCAAAGCCATAATCGCGGTCGCACCATGCGCCGAAAGTCAGCGGCTGCTTGGGGTCAGCGCTGATGGTAGCATGAACCCACCCCGGCGGCACAATCACCACATCGCCCGCGCCTGCCTCAACCGCGAAGCACCGTCCGGGGTCATCCTGCCCCGATTCCTGCATATAAATCACAGCTTTGCCTGTCCAAATTTCATAGACCTCAGGCGTAGACCACCCGCAATGTGCGGAAACCTTATGGATATGCCCCTGACTGCGGATGGGTTCATCGCCCAACTGCCCGGCGGCATACGTCACGACGCCATAGAGGAGCATCCGCTGCTGCATGGCGGGCAAGTCCGTCTTGCGCCCGACGTCCATCATGATGGCATAGACGTTTTCCGGCCCATCGCAATTCGGGTCGCGAAGGCTCTTGCGGACGCTATCGAGCTTGCGGAACTCCGTGCCTTTATCGAAGCAGTCAGCCCCCAGCCGGAAGCCCTCATCCACCGACAGCGGCGTAATATCGAATCCGGGGTCAAAATCAAGTTTCATGGTGTTTTTCCTCTTCTCAAAATACCGTTCAGGTTAAACAAAATGGTTGCTGCATGAAAAGTCAAGTAATAAAAGGGATTTTTCAGCCGCGGAAAAAATCAAGAAACATGGGAGCGACCGCGCCGAAGGTTTCCAAAGGGCGATCGGAAAGCCCTTTGGTCGCCTCCGCAGAGGCGAAATCTCCTGCAAGAATGAAAAATGTCAGCTTTTTTGAATAGCCAGAGTTGATTTTTCTATCAAACTGGTCGTTAGCATAGTTCCAGAGGGCTTTCCGATCGCCCTCTGGACTCCTTCGGCGGTCGCCTCCCATGTTACTTGAACTGTACTTGGAAGGTTTCTTAGTTACTGGCAGGGACGCTTCGCTGCCTGCGCCTTTGTTGACTGTTCCCTTTGAGTAGGTTTGACGAGGAACAGTTGGGGCGTTGCCCCAAACCCTACCAGAGGCGCTGCCTCTGGACTCCGCAAGGGGGAATTTCCCCCTTGACCCCTTTCGCGCGATTGAGTTGACTTCACTACCATAATTCTTCCGCGTGTTTAGCCTTTTGGCGCTTCGCCTAAAACCCTTTTCTATACTCGCACAAACGCCTTTACCGTCGCCAGACGCTTCCCAACGCTCTTCCCATACGGTGCAACCGTATACCTTCCCACCGCCGCCGGAACAATAAACGTCTCCGCATAGTGCACCACAAACGGCGCAAATTTCCCCTCCGGACTCTCTACCACCGCTTCTTCACCTTCCACCAGATTCAGCACATTCACGCTTCCGCCCGTCTCATGCTCCACCTTCCGGTCAAACCAGTGCCGCCGCGTCTCAATGAACTCCCGCTCGTGCAGCCCGGTGCGTTCCTCGCGGATGCCCTCTTCCTCGTGAATCACCTCCACGCGGTTGACAAGATTCTTCTGCACCCATTCCGTATCGCGGTCGAACTGAATGTTCTTCATGCCATGCGCAAGGTGAATCGGGCGCGGGCGTCCATCCAGCCCAAGGCGCCCCCAATCCCAGAGCTTGAAGGTGAAGATATAGGGCGTCGCGCTGATTTCCAGTACCATGCAGTCCTTGCCGGAGCAGTGTATTGTTCCGGCGGGAATCAGGAAGTGGTCGTGTTTTTTCGCCGGAATAACGTTGACGAAGCGTTCCGCGTCGAACTGCCCGGTCTGCTGACTGTCTTCCAGCGCTTTCTGGAATTCTTCCGGCTGAATGCCCGTCTTGCAGCCCAGATAGACATGCGTATCGGCGTTTTCCGCCGCGTCGAGGATGTAGTAGCTTTCGTCCTGCGTGTAGTGCATCCCGAACGTGTCCTGAATGTACTCGGTCAGCGGATGCACCTGCAAGCTCAGGTTTCCGCCGCCGATGGTGTCCAGAAAGTCAAAGCGAATCGGGAATTCCGTGCCGAAGCGCGCGTGAACCTTGTCACCCAAGAGCGCTTTCGCTTCCTCATGCACCAGATTGATGGCGGGTGTCTCCACAACGATGCCGTCTACATCCAGCAGGAGGCTGTTTTCCTCCGGCACGCCATCGAAGCTCCATGCGTAATTGGGCTTTTCCGGGTCAAGCCCGCAGACGGACTTCATCCACTGCCCGCCCCAAACGCCGGGGTCGAAATACGGCGCAACGCGGAAGGGCTGCGTGACCGCCTGTTTGAGCGCATCGCGGTAGCAGTCGCCGGTCATCATGCGGGGCGTCTCGGCGTCGTTGGTGTCCAGCAGGTAGTCAATATGCGAATGCAGCGTCCGCTTGTGGCGGTCGAGGACGCGCCATTCGATGAAGTAGCCGCGCTTATATTTGCGCAGCGGGTCTTCGCCATAGTTGTCATTGAGCCAGTTTGCCAGTTTGCCGGAGCGGAAGCGCAGCTGGATTTCCCAGCGCGCCATGTCCGCATACACCAGTACATCGGGATGCTCGCACAGCAGCGCCGCGCCGACGCCGAACACCAGCCGGACACCGTGCACCAATGCGATTTCCTGCTGAAGCACCGCTACCCGTTCCATGTCGAAGAACTGCTCGATGCGGTAGTGCGCCATGATGCCGAACACACGGTCATCGGTCAGGTGGTCTTTCAGCATGGCATTGACCTGCTCTTTGGGGAGCGTCGCCTGTGCCGTGCAGAAGACGTGCGACGGGTTCAGCTGCTCTGTCAGCGCGCTCAGCACGTCCGATTCCCACACGCCGTGATAGCAGTCCACGCAAACGACGGCGTCAGGCTTGCCCGCAATGGCTTTGCGCAGCTGTGCGCCGATAGCTTCCCAGCCCTGCCATGCGCTGACGCCCTTTGTCCGCACATGGAGGACAGGACGCTTGTCGTAATTGCTTTTTCTCATGCCTGCCCCTCCTGAACCAGCGTCGGGACGCCGCCGACGTTCATCAGCCGCGCGGTGAAGCCATGTTCGGCGATGGACGCATAGTCATGTCCCGCGTCGGACGGCCAGCACGCGCCGACGCGCAGGGGCGTATCGCCCGTATTGGCGAGGCGGTGCGCGATGTAGCCGGGGATATAGTGGAGGCTGCCGGGCTGCATCGGCTCGAACCAGCACTTGCCGCTTTCATCCATGAGGATGAGCACGCCCGTGCCCTGAATGCACCAGTAATATTCGCCGCATTCCCGCCGCGCGTGATAATGTCCCTTGGTCATGAAGTATTCGCCGCCGACCTGACCGGGCATGACGTTGCTCGTGCCGAAGAACAGACCGCCGGGCGTGCCGTCTTTGACCGCCATATGGCTCTGAACTTCATAGACGATGGTCGCAGGGTTCATTTGGGCGCGGGCGGCTTCGTCCTGAAATACGTTTTTGAGGTCGCCGAGTGTCCGTTTGGATTCGCTGATATTGTCACCGCTCAGGTAGCCGCTGAGCAGGTCAACCATCGTTCCGTTCATGGTGAGCTTTTTCTCCTTTGTTTGTACTGTTTCTGCATAGTATTGCGCTTTTGGAGCAGAGGATTTCGCCTCTGCGGAGGCGACAAGGGGGCAATAAAAACAAACGAAGTTTGCAATCGCCCCCTTGATCCCTTCGGGTCGCCACTACTGGAGTTGTTTTTTTCCCGAACAAAATAACTGTTTGGTGACTTAAATCGTCACCGGCGCATCCAGCCCAATGCCGTCCACAGTCAAAATCGGGCGCTCGGTCGTGTGCGCGGTGAAGTCGTCGAAGCCGATGCGGAAGCGGCGAGACCACTGTACCCGCGTCTGCCAGCGCTCGCCGGGGAGGAGCGTGCGGAAGTTGTCGTCGCGCACCAGATTCCATTCGTCCGACGCATCCGTGATGTCCGCAAACAGCACGGCTGTGTCGCCCGTGTTGCGCACCTCAATGACGGCGCTGTCCGGGGATGTTTCCAGCGCCCGCGCGGTCAGGTGTCCGCCATGCAGGGATGCCGCCGCACGGTAGGGGCGATTGTTCTCGCAGGAGAAGTAGTATTCATTGACGGCGGTTCTTTCGCCCAACCGCACTGTCAGGCGCACCAGCACCAGTTCATCCGCCGTCTGCGGCATGACGAACGCGACGTCGCCCACGCGGTTGACCACAGCAGCCGCCAAGTGCGCTGTGCGGGTTTCTTCGGCATAGGTCGCGCCGTCCAGACCACGCACAGACCACGCGACTTCCGCGTCGCCCGCAATGCCGCTGTCCGTCAGCACTGTCAGGGGAAGCTCCACCGCCGTTCCTGCTGCGTAGTCCAAGCGGCGGTAATCCAGCGTTGGATGCAGGGGCGCAAAGGCGTCCTTCGTCCAGTAATACGCCTGTTTCTCATGCCCGTAATAATCGACAATGGACGTGCAGGAGAGATTCGGCCACGGCTCGCTGAGCTGCCAGATGATGCTGCCGCTGTTATGCCACTTGCGGCGCTGGTTGCTCTCCAGAATGAAGCGCAGCCCTTCCGCCTGCATCCACTGGCTGAGGCGGATATAGCGCCGGATGTCCTCCACATGCCCGAACATGGTTTCCTCGCGGTCGTAGGTGCACCACCAGTCGCCGTGGAAGCGCCAGAGGTCGTTGTCCTTCATGCGCTCCGGCTTCGTCGGGCATTTTGACAGCGTCCGCACAACGGTTTGCATACTGCTCATGCCGTCGCAGCCGAATTCGCTGTGCAGCAGACTGTCCGTATCGCCGAAATAGCTGTACTGCCGCCCGTTGCCCTGATACTGCCACCAGCCGTGCACATCATGGCTTCTGCCCGGTGTGCGAGAAATGTGCGCTTCCGGGCCGGAGGGCGACGTCGGCACGAACATCCGCGCCGGGTCAAGCGTCCTAACCAAGTCTGCCAACATCGCGATGTTCTTGTTTTCCAGCGTCACGGGCTTGCGGTTCTCGTCCATCAGCTCGTTGCCGCCGCTCCAAATGACCAGCGATGTGTGATTGCGCTTGACTTTCAGCGCGTGAACCGCTGACTGCCGCAGAAGTGTGAGGAAATGCGGCAGTTCCGACGGAATGTTGTCCACGCCGGAGGAGGACTGAATGAATTCCTGCCAGACCAGCAGACCCAGCTCATCGCAGAGGCGGTAGAACGTTTCCGTTTCAATCACGCCCCCGCCCCAGACGCGCACGATGTTCACATTCAGCCGCTTCGCTTGATGCAGCTGATATGACACCTGTTCCGCCGGAATATCGCCGTAGATATGATCCATCGGCGTGATGTTGACGCCCTTCATATAGACGCGCTCGCCGTTCATGATAATGGTATAGGGGAGCGCACCCGTCGGGGCGTCCTCATTCTGAATCATCTCGAAGTGGCGGATGCCCTGGCGCATCGTCCGCTCGTCCAGCACGGTTTTGCAGCTTCGGAGCGTCAGCGTCACGTCATAGAGCGGCTGTTCGCCCAGCCCGTTGGGATACCACAGTTCCGGTGCCGGGATGGTCAGCGTTCCAGCGAATGCGCCGTCCTGCACGGTCAGTGTCGCAGCGGCTTTTTCCACGCCGTCTTTTGCGCAGCGTACCGCCACCGTCAACGGCAGATTGCCATCCGCATGGGTCGTGCCGGAAATATGCAGCAGCCCCGTGCCGTTCGCTGCGTCTGAATGCACATAAAGGTCGTCCAGCGCGGCTTCGTCCTCCAAAATCAGCGACACATCCTGCCAGATGCCCAGATTGACCAGCCGGGTGCTGAAATCCCACTTATACCCGAAGCGGCTCTTCTGCGTCGAAGTCTGGCTTGTGCGCCCAATCTGCCCCATTTCGTCCGGCGCATGGAGAATCAGCACATCCAGCACGAAATGCTCCGCCGTCTGCAGAAGGTCGGTCATGTCAAAGGCGAAATCCTCATACATGCCCTCGTGTTCGCCCAGCAGATGCCCGTTCAGGTAGACCATGCAGGCATAATCGACGCCCTCGAAGTGCAGGAGGGTCTTGCGGTGCGCGGGAATGTCCCGGCGGTCGAACTCGCGGCGGTAAATCCACCAGCGGTTTTCTATCCACTCGCACTTCAAGCTGTTCATGTCCACATAGGGGTGATCGATATAGCCTGCCTGATACAGCGCGCGCGCCACGCCGCCGGGAACTTGCGCGTCCATCCAGCCGGTCACGCCTTCCAGCGGCTTGCCGGTTTCCATGCTCTTATCGCGCAGCGGCACATAGGATGCTGTGCCTTTGAGCTGCCAAGTGCCGTTTAGGGAAATCTGCTCACGCATGTGTTCGTTCTCCTTTTTCCCGTCTTACCTGATTATCCAGAATTGATACACAGAGATTTCGCCTCTGCGGAGGCGCCGCCACTTTTAGGGTTTTCCCCCATCGGTTAACGCCAGAAATATCTGCTTATACCGCAGCTCGACTTATTTGGAAGTGATATTTCATTCCCACCGCATCGCGCGCCCAAGCGCGGTCTTTTCCGCTTCCGACGGCAGGGGCGCTTCGTGAATCATCGTCGTCAGACGCTGATGCCACGCAACATCCCGCCACATGCCGCAGAACTGCGGCGCGGCGAAGTTGCTCGTCGCCATCAGCGCCCACTGCCCTGTCTGACACGCCGTCTCTACGCCCAGCGCGCACAGGTCTTTCACCCAGCCCCACGGGAGCATCGGGAAATCCTTGTAGTCTGTGATGCCCCAGCATTCGGTCGTCGCCAGCGGAAGCCCTGCGGCTTTCGCGTCCGCCGCAAGCGTCTGAATGCCGTCCACAAGCAGCTGCTTCCAATATTTTTCCTTGCCGTGGTACACATCCAGTGCATGGTCAGCCAGCAGGTGATACGCTTCCTCGGTGAATCGCCCGTCCTTCGCCTGACCGACCTCGTGATAGAACTGCTGCTTGTTCAGCTTCGTCATCCAGATATGGTGCTCCGCCAAATCGAAGAAGGAGAGGTCACGTTCGCGGTAGAAGTGCGTATTCTCGCCGTCGAAGGAGAAGCAGTACGGCAAATCAGGGTATTCTTGACGGACGAGCGCAATCGCCGTGCGCATATAGTCCATCGCGGCGTCGGTATGCCAGCAACTCCACGTCATCCACGGCGGGTCATTGCGGAAGTACGGCGCCCAGAAGTCGCCGGGGAACTCATTGCAGAGGTCAACATAGAGGATGGTGTCCATCAGCCCAGCGTCCGCAATCAGACGAAGGGTGTCAATCCAGCATTTCGCCATCGCCTGCGGGGTGCTGAGCGCCATGCGGACATTATCAGCGTCTTCGCGGAACCAGCTGCTGAGGGCGACCTTGATGCGGCGCGCGCGGCAGGCTTTCAGGAAGTCGATGAGTGCAGGAAAGAGCCGAACGCGGACTTTATAGGGGCTGCCCCAGTCATTGGAATACCAGACAGGCAGGAGCAGCCATTCTTTTTCAGGGGCTTGGGACAGCAGGTGGGGGAATGCGTCGATGCGGACGGCATCATAGCCGCGTTCTTTGACACCGTCGAGGGTAGCGTTCCAGTCCTCGAAGCCTGCGCCGTCCCAGCGGCGTTCAATCCATGAAAAATCCCACATGGTGATGGCGAGGGGGTGAATCATGTGTTTTGCCTCCTGTTGATGGGGTTGGGAATGCCTCGGTGCAGCATCGGAAGGGGCGTTCGGTGCTGGACGGAAGCATTCGCAGAAGGGTGCGGTATTTGCGGGAAATAAGCAGCTGGTTTTTGCTGTAGCCTTTTAGATTTGGCGTACCGAAATCGAAAAGCAGGGAGCTTCCATTCTCAGAAAGCTCCCTGCTGCCTGAAAATGCAGACGGGTGATTGCGGGTCGAGCACTGACCCGTGGATGGATTACTTCAGGAATTCTTCCGTCAGTTCCGCAGCCAGCTTGTCGCCTTCTTCGCGATGTTCATTCACGAAGTCGTTCCAAACCGTTTCCGGATCGTCAGAGATGACCGCCTGAATGATGATATCGCGGATGTTGTTGATGACGGCAGAACGGAAGGAGTAATACGCTTCGTTCTTGGTGTTGATCAGGTTATAGTCCGTCGGAGCGAATGTTGCGTTGGATTCCCACGTCTTCATGTTCGTGGTGAACAGGTCATTGATGATGTAGGAAGAGTATGCGGGGTTGCCGGGGAGGTAGACGTCCAAGCCTTCGAGGACGAAGTACTTCTGGAAGGCGCGCTCCTGCACGATGTAGTACTTGCTGCCGGTGGCGGCGATGTCTGCATCGGTGTAGTTCAGAACGACGTTGCCGTCCGCGTCGTAGTCCCAGTCTTCACCCTTCACGCCGTAAGCGTAGGTTTCAATCTGTTCCTGTTCGAGCAGCCAGTTGCCGACCGCCAGCCAGCGATCCATGACTTCGTCGCGGCAGTTCGCGGAGAAGGCGAACGCAGCCCACCACTCGTCGATCTGGCTGACATGGAACGTGCCGTCGGGCGCTTCGAGGCAGATGATGCCGAGGTCTTCGTCGGTGAAGCCTTCGACGTTGGTCGCGAGGGTACGGGCAGTTGTCTGCAGGATGGTCGCGCCGAGGTTGCCGTACAGGACAGCAGAGCGGCCCGCGAGGAAGCGTTCACGACCCGCGTTGTTGGAGTCGTTGTAGCTGTCCATCGCCAGCAGACCGTCGTCGTAGAGGGTCTTAATCTGCTTGATGGCTTCCAGAGAGGAGGGGTCTTCCGCGCTCCAGCAATACTGGCCATCCACGATGTCGAAGGAGCCGATGCGCTGATTCCACAGCTGCGCCAGCATCGCCCAGTGCTTGCCGCCGTTGTCCAGATCAAGCGGAACGAGCTTATCGCCCATGTGGCCCGGATCCTTTTCCTTCACGTCGCGCAGGTATGCCACGAATTCGTCGTAGGTCAAGGTCTGGACAGGCGCCCAGTCATAGCCCATCGCCTTCGCCCAGTCGCGGCGATACGCGAACATGTAGGTGGTGTAGAGGTTGACGGGGTTGCTGTTCTTAATCTTGGGGAAGGTGTACAGCTTGCCATCGACGCGGAACTGGTCGAAGCAGGTGTAGCTGTTGATGAGCTTTTCCAGATTCGGGTACGCAGACATGTCGTCCGGCAGCGCCTTGAACACGCCCTCTTCCACCCATTCGAGGTACTCATCCTTATTCAGGTTGTACCACGCGATGACTTCCGGCAGACTCTGGGTGTATGCCAGCGTGCGGGTGGATTCATCCCAAGAATCCCACGCGACAAGCTGGATTTCAAAGTCGAAGTTGAACTTCTCCATCGCCTGCTTCACCAGCGGCCAGTTGAACATGTCGTCCGAGCCGTCGATGGTGAAGACCTTGAAGGTCAGGTGTTCGGCGTAGGGATTCTCTTCCGCCAATGCGGGCGTTGCAGCCAGCATGATGGGGAGAATCATTGCCAGAGACAGAACCAGAGACAGGAACCGTTTCATGTAGGAATACCTCCTTTTTATGTCCTATCATCCTTGCCGGATGAATAGAAATCAACGGAAAGAGAAAAGTGCTGTTCCGACCTTATACTATTTCCAGATTCACCTGCGCCATCTGCTTGCGCCTTTTCCGTTCTGGCGT
>OHET01000685.1_pt1 | contig 12220 bp, 7 predicted proteins | sample 1567351 | NCBI WGS metagenome assembly OHET01 (sample SAMEA3879529, study PRJEB24766) | human gut metagenome | biome: human-associated habitat; feature: feces | place: USA | collected 1985/1987
CCATCTCATGTACGCTGCGCCAGAAAAATCATGTGCTGCTTTATGAAATATCCAATCCAATTCCACCGGTTTCGGTAAAAAAAGCCGGAGATATCCACGGATATGGGCTTGAAAATGTCAAAGAATGCGTAAATAAAAATAGTGGTTTTATCTCTGTTAAAACCGAAAATGATATATTTTGTGTCTCTATAACACTAAACGTTTAATATGTCTTAAATCCGCGATATCACAAGCCTTCCATCCTGCACATCAACCCTGACCTTATTAGACTCTATCCCCGCTGCCTCAAGCATCTCATCAGTGAGTTTTATCCTGTGCGCCTTGTCCAATACCGTATATTCCATTGCAGGGTGTTTCTTCAATTTCTCCGTACTTACCTTTCCGTCAGATATAAGCACTGTGCGGTCTACACGACCTGCAAGTGCCATATCGTGTGTCACTATGATGATGGTTATACCAAGCTCTTTGTTCAGCTTATGAAACAGCTCATAGATTGTATCAGCAGTCCTTGTATCCACAGCTCCGGTCGGCTCATCCGCAAGCAGTATGTCCGGCTTATTTGCCAGTGCCACCGCTATCGCTGCGCGCTGCTGCTCTCCTCCCGATAGCTGAGCCGGAAGCTTATCCTTATGCTCCTGTAATCCCACTGCATTTAACAGTTTAAGGGCATAGCTTTTATTATTATCCTTGCGTTTTTTTATAATTTCTCCGTGTTTTAAATTATCGGTATTACCTGAATTTTCAAACATCATCACTGCCTCGACATTCTGCAGCACAGTCAGGTATGGGAACAGATTTTTGGCACTTTTCTGCCACACAAAGCCCACCTTGTCCCTGCGGTATCTCACCATTTCAGCTTCTGTATATGTGGAAATGTCTTTTCCGTCAATAGTGAGCACTCCAGCCGTTGGAGTTTCCAGTCCTCCTATCATATTTAAAAGGGTGGATTTTCCGCTGCCGGATTTTCCTATTACCGCAAGCATCTCCCCTGTTTCCACCGTCAGGTCAAGCCCCTCCAGTGCCATCACCTTTTTATCGTCTGTCTCATATATTTTTACCAGTCCATCGCAGTTTATCATCTGGTTTTCCCCCCTTTTAATTTAAATTACTATGCCGTCACTAAGCTCAAACACTTCATCCCCCAGCTCCATCAGGTTCGGATCGTGCGTGGTCATAACTATTGTGATGTCCTCATCGTCTATCAACTCACGGAACAATCGCATGACTTCAAATCCAGAAGCGGTATCGAGTGCTCCTGTCGGCTCATCCGCAAAGACCACCTTCGGGCGATGAACCACAGCGCGCGCTATCGCAACTCTCTGCTGCTCACCTCCCGATAGTTGTTCCGGCATATGATCCATGCGCTTTGAGAGTCCGACACGCTCCAGCAGCTCTGATACTCTGTCATGCGTATTCTCATTTATCACATCGTTTTTTGCATCTCCAATGTCATTATCCATATCAGTCAAATTCTCCCGTATCTGACGTTTATTTTTCGCAAGTCTAAGGGCAAATTCCACATTCTCATATGCCGTCATCGTGGGAATTAGTGCTATAGACTGGAATACAAATCCCATCTCATACCGCCTTAGCATTTCCCGGTCTTTCTCGGTCATCTGCTCGAGATTTTTATCCAGAAACTGCACACTTCCCTCTGTCGGCATATCAAGCGCACTAAGGATATTAAGAAGTGTGGTCTTTCCGGAGCCGGAACGCCCTTTTAAGATGGCAAGTGTTCCTTTTTTTATCTCCATGGATACTCCGTCAAGTGCGTGGACTGTTGTACCATCTCCCGCCTTGAAATATCTTTTTATATTTTGAGCAATTATCGCATTTTCCATATGTCACGACCTCATTTACCATGCTATAAAAACTTTCTACCGACTACCACAAAATCATTTTTATCTGCTAACTATCTTCTCCAAGCCTTAGTGCCTGTGCTATCTTCATACTCTTAAGCAATCTGCTGATAACCACATAGCATACGGCTACAGCCACGAAAAGTACTCCTGCAAGCTCCAGCATATCAGATTGATAAATATATACATTTACTCCGATATTGTGTTTCTGCGGCAGATATATGATCGATATGAGCCTTACAAACATCGCTGTTGCAGTTATACCTATGCCTGCTCCCGCAAGAAGCGGCAGAAATGATAAAAATATCTGCTCGTTTAAAAGCATTGCTTTTACCTCTCTCATTCTCATTCCCATTGCGCGGTATATACCAAACTGCAGCTCCCTCTGTTTTAGTGTCATAACCCAATACAGCAAAAATCCTACTGAGCACACTATCAGTGAAAGTATAAAACTTAATGTAAACATACCGTTTGTGATCTGCACTGTGGCTGAGTTTTTATTCTCGTCTATAAGCTGCTGCGCGGATGTTAAATTTTTGTATATATCATCCACCGTTTTTCCTTTTGACAGGTTCATCCACACACTGTACGGTGTCATGCCGAACTTTTCCACAACCGTTGCATAATTTGCAACGATCAGGTATTTCTCCTGCTCGGTCACATTTCCTTCTACATCTGTCTCATAGGTGTAACGCTCGTAGCCCGGAAAACCTTTTACTATGGCACATACCTTTGCATTCTCGGATGCGTAGATCTGATCATCATCGACAGCCTCCGGTACATACCTTGAGTAATTTAAGCTGTCACCAACTTTAAGTCCCAGAGCTTTTGCCAGATTTGAGGAAATGATGACTCCGTCCGGCTCTTTTGCCAGCTCATTCAGGTAATTGAACCAGTGCGCGTCATTAATATCATCATTTTGGTCACTCTGCAATTTCGCAGTCTCACCGAATTCTTTTGTGTTTATCGCCATAAGATATGCATCCGAAACCGAACCACTGCCTGCGGAAATGTCTACCCTCTCGTCCTCAAGCACACGCGTGACACCGTCACAGATGCCCTCATTTTTGAGCGACTCGTATTTACCGAAATCAGGCTCGTCATACATCCAGTTTACAGAGCCATCTTTATTCTTCTGTATCCTGAGTCTGAAATCTTCGTTGTATATCGCATCACAGCCCACATTGTAGACGATCCGTTTTTCCATATTGCTGTTCATGGTGCGCGCCATATTCGCGTCAAAAATACCGCCAGCCACTGTCATGATAAGAAATACTGCCAGAAATCCCTGATTGTATCTGGTTCGTTTCAGCTGTAAAAATGATGCATACATTGCCGGAGAAAAATGCTTTTTAAAGAGCCTGTCCACAAGCAGAATAATAAGTCCGGTAAGTCTTACGCACAAAAGTGCCGCTGCAAATATAAAAAGCGAATTGTCCAGTATCATGACAGGATCTATGCTCCTGTTCTCAAGAACAGATATCGCAAGCGTACTCTTCTGCTTGTTGTAATTGTAAAGCAGATATGCTGACAGAGCCAAAAGTATAACGTCTATAAAGCATTTCTCCCAAAGAGGCTTTTTCTTTGATATTCGTCCCCTGCTGCGCTCTGATATGGCATCCTTTGATTTTTTCCACACCGGAACTGTGATAAACAGCACCATGATAACTGCCGCTGCCACCGCATAGACAAGCATCTGCCATACAAATCTGTAAGTGCCTATATCCTTTGCCGTAAATCTTAAAAATCCGTCTGTAGATGCGGCAGCCCGGCACATTATATATCCGAGTACTATTCCAAGTACACAGCCCGCAAACGCTATTATTCCCGACTGCTGCAGGTACAAAATAAATACCTGTAATTTTGTCGCACCGCGGCTTCTTAAAACAAGTATGTCATTTTCCTCGAGCGAAAGTATCTGTGCAGATATCATTCTTATAAATAAAATCAAAAGCACAAGACACGGCAGCTCCAACGCCCAAAGCATCAGCTTTATCGTCTTCTGCTGTGTAAAAAAGCGCTCCAGCGTATCACGGATGTTGTCATTGTAGAGCTTGTCAGCATCCTTAAACTGCTCCATATAACCGTCATAAAGTGAGGCATTTTCCGTGTTGATCTGCCTGTAATCCAGCATGAGAAAATCACTGTAGCTGATATTGTCCTCGCTGTAATACTGCATCATTTCGTCAAAAACATCCTGCGAAACAAATATCACATCGCCCATATCCGAAAGCGTCTTGGCCCAATATGGATCGTTTATATCTTTTTCACGGCAGATCTGTGATATGACGAAAGAAATTTCCTTTTTCCCACTGCCATCAGGTACATGTAAATAGATTTTTTCACCTGCTACAAGTCCGTAGTGATCCATTGTCTTTTCGCTTATACTGCATTCGAATGTGGCTGTGTCAGTCTGAGATTTTACAACATCCACGTACTCCGAAAGCCCCGGCAGATATCCTATTGTAAAATAATGGTTAAGTCCTCCAAACTCTGTATCTGCGCGTCCTCCTGAGAGTGTGATAAGCTGCTGTGAGGAAACCTTGTTTATATCCACATATTCAGTCCACTTCTTTTCGTATCCTGACAGCTTATCAAGCACTGACTGCGAATCAGGATAATCTGCCACCGCATATGTTCCCTCGCGGCTCATCTGTGCAGGAAACTCATTCTGCTGTGTGGCATGATCCGTAAAAAGTCTGTCGAGTATCTGATTTCCCGCACCCTTTTCAAACATAGGGTGGCACACAAAAAGTGCTATAAACAAAGCCACTCCCATAAGCAGACACAGATTTAACCATTTTCTGTTTTTTAATTTATTAATTACGAAGCCAAACATATTTCATCGCCCTCATCAATACCGTAAAGCACAAGTGTATTGCTGCCTGATGTATAATCGCTCAATATTACCGGCTGCTTTACCACGCTGTCCCCATCAATTTTCCACACATAGTATGATATATCATCTTTGTCCATAGGATTGACCTGCTTGTGTATGATCGAAGTCGGCACCACTACCACCTTTTTAAAAGAAACATAAGAAAACTTTACAGCAGATGCCCTGGTCAGATCATCCGGTATTCCATTGTCAAGTTTTATATAAAATGCTGCATTTCCATATCCCGAATCTGTGTTTCCGGTAATATGCACACCTTTATCATCCTGATTTATATATCCCTTTTGAGCAACACTACCGTAACCGGCAAAACCGATACAGCTTCCGTAGATCGTTGTACCGTCCAGCTCAAGTGATACGCGCTCTCCCACATCTGCTATATTGTCCTTATATACTTTATAGCTATTGCTATCCTTTACCTGAACCAGCAGTACGTCCGTGGAATTTCCGGTTATCTGCAGGATATCTGAGCCTTCCTCCACATTATCTCCTGCCTTGACACTCACCTTTGAAACTTTTCCGTCATTTTTGGCATATATTGAAATATTTCCTTTGCCGTCATTTCCTGCGCTTATGCTGTCATATGCTGACTGTAGCCTGGAAAGCTGATAGATGTGGTCTGCACAGGCAAGTTTTTTCTGCAGATTCAATAATTGTAAATTCAGTTTCAACTGCTGCTCATCATATGCTGTATCCGGCTTTTCATCCTGCCGGTTATTTTCTTCTGCGCTACTACCACCTTCAGATAAATCTTTTATCTGTTTATCGTAATCAGCAATCTTCTGCGCATAGGATTCATTCTCCGAGTCGATCGCATTTTTCGCCTCTGTTATGGCAGCTTTGCCCTCTCCGGTATCCACCACGTAAAGCAGCATCCCCTTTTCTACCGTATCGTCCTGCTTCACATTGACCGATACGATCTGCCCTTCATAATCACAAGTTTCGGTTATCGTCCCTGCGTCAGATCTGCTGTAGCGCACACCGTAGTTTGCTATATCAAAATCAGACCTTGTTACCGTATATTTGCTATACTTTGTCGGAACCTGATCTGTAGAATTATAGTAGACCAGCTCCCCCTCTTTTAAGCCCTCTGTGACCTGTGTATAGTTTTCATCAGACTCACCTGTTGTTATGATGCGTTTCTCGCGGCCGCCCTCATCATTTTTCACATAGACATATCTGGTATCGCCTTCCTTATAGATGGAATCTTTTCCCACGACAAGTGCCTGGTCCGCTTTTGTCTTTTCAAAATATACCGGATACATCTGTCCTGCCGTAAGAAACGGCTTTTCCCTGCTTTCCACGCACACATCCGGATAGCGGTTGTTTATCTTCGAAAGTACCAAAACCTCTGATGTATATTGAGACTCGGTGACATCATATTTTTCGCCATCGACTATCACATATTTCTTGTCATAATCACTGTATTTGTACTCATTTATGGCTGTATCTTTTATATCCAGCACAAGGTCATCCGTATCTGAGACAATGACTATATTCTCGTATGCCGCAGCAGACCTTCCATCTGTCAGCTTCTTAGTGTAAGTGACAAGACCGCTGTGGGCTGCCTTAAGCGTTCCATCATCAACGATCTGCTGATATAAAGCCATCTGCTCATTGATCTTTTGCACGCGGTATTCGTGAAGCTGCTTATCGTACCGTTCATTTTCCTGTTCTGTGGCAATCTGCGTATTGTAATCATCTTCTGTGCTCTCTTTTTTCTCAATCTGTTCTGTTGAAAATTCGTCCGTATCCGCAGCCTGACTCTCCCATAATTTGATCTGCGTATCCGAGATCTGAGCGGATATCTCATATGTCTCATTCTCATGCACCAGCGCATCCTTACATTCCTGCAACTGTTTTTTTGCCTCATCCACATCACAGACAGCAAGCACATCCCCTACATTTACTGTATCTCCCGGCTCCACATATATCTGTGAAATGTTTACGTTGGCACTGTAGTAATTGCAGTAATCCCTAGGAACTGCGGTAGCCATCAGCACCTGTATGGAGCCAATCGTACCGTATTCCACAGGTCTGTAGGCTTCATTTAACGCTACAGGTTCTTCAAGCTCTGGTATACTGCTTTCTGTCATTTTTCCACAGCCGCCTGCCACAAACGATACACATATCCCCAGTACTGCCAGTTTTTTTATTGATAAAATGTTTCTGATCTTCACTGCAAAACCACCTCATCCCCGCTTTTAAGTCCTTCTGTGATGATCCGGTAGTCTCCCACCTGATCTCCGACACTTATCCATACCGCCTGTCTGTATCCATTCTCATCCAGTGTGTATACAAAATACCTGCCATCCTTCTCATGTACTGCGTCCTTTTGCACATACACAGCATTTTCTATAGCAGGGCGCGTCACTTCCATTGAAAAAATCTGTGCATCCGATACTGCCGACATGTCCGATACCGGTTCAAAAACAAGCTTTTTATCGTCCACCTCTTTTACCTTAAGTTCAAACTCTATATCAGATGCTGTTGCCGTGTATACATCACCTACATTAAAGTCATAACCTTCCGGTCTGTCAGCTTCGTAATTGCCGTTTCCGCTGATTTCTGTTATAAGATTGCTGCCCGGTTCAAAAACCCCCGCCAAAAGCGAATTGTTCATTGCTGTGATCGTGCCATCCTCGGATGCCGTGATCTGATATCTCGACAGTTTTTCCTCTGCCTCATCAAGATAAAGCTGCGCAACCTCTGTATCCTTATCAAGCTGGGCAATATCGCTTGAATAATCCTGAGTATCATCGATTTTCATAATAGCCCTGTAGTGCTCTGCCAGAAGCTTATTCTGACTGATCTGCCCGCTGTAGTCCTCAATCTTTTTCTGTATCTCCCCAGATTTAAAAGCCACCAGTATATCACCCTTTTTCACATGATCACCCACTGCCACATTTACCTTTTCAAGCGTAAGCTCCGTGTTTGTCGCACCATAGGAAAACCTGGTATAGCCCTGCGCGCTCAGACTGATGGTAGTCTGCGGTGTGAGTGAACCGCTCTGTACCGTAACTGTCTGGTATGATATTTTCTCGTAGGAAGCTCTGTCCGTCTGTGCAAGCTCCTTTTGTGCCGCCCCACATCCTGAAAATAAAATAGAGGTAATTGCAGTGGCAAGTGTCAAACGCCCTATATATTTTTTCTTTTTATTAATCATATATTTTCCACATCTTTTCCAAATAAATATGAACCTGATCTATTATCTAAAAATGTAACTCCATGTATAAACTTTATTGCAGCCAATAACAGTATCTTATATTAGATCATCTCTCCTTATGATCGTGCCGTCTATCGCATTCACATACACCGGATATCTGTCGTAGCCCTTATCCTGTTTTGACAGACACCATGCCGGAACATAAGTATATTTATCCTTGTCAGATGCATCCTTCAAACGGATATATCCGAGCTTTAGATTGTTGTAAGTGTGATTTTGTGTAAAATCATACTGCTCTGAATTCTTTGTCATGTCATCCTTGATGATCTCTTTTATAGTGTCCATTGACAAAAGTTCTACGTTTTTTGACTCATTTACAATATCAACCGGGTAAGAAACAGTAAATTCCGTCACTCCCTGATCCGTCACAATAAAGGAACTGCTGCCATATGGCATAAAATCATCATAGTTATCGAGTTTCTCCCATATATCCATATTCCGGGTGAAATCGAGTGACTTGCAAAACGCTATGCCATCCACACCCTCGCCATAATCTATGATATATCCCCAGGCTGTATCCTTTATAACGCTCTCTTTATCATCAGTTTTTACGGTATCATCGCCATCCTCTATCACTCCTGCGCTCCACTCGTAGTCTGAGGTTCCTATATATACCTGTGAAGCCCTGCCTAATTTATTTTGAAATTCTTCTGCCTTCTTTACAGCTTCGTCTTTGGTTAATACACACTCGTTGTCATATCCAGAGGTAGTATCTCCACCTGTAGAATCTCCATTTAAGCCCCCTACACCCTGCTCCTGTTCAAATGATGGTGGTCCGTAATAGCCATACTCACTGCTATCATATGATGTGCCCTCACTTCCTGCTTTAAGAGGCTGTGCTGAAATATATTCAAGCGAACCGTCCTCAGCAATTCCAAACCTAAGCTCACAGAAAACATTACCAATATATCCCAGATACTCATTACAATCCGTATAGTCTGTGGCTATTTCACGCGTATCCAGTGCAGATGGTTCTGCCTTTTCATACTGTTCCAGCAGATCATTTTCACTTTTCATCACCCTGCTGACGTCCTCTTCTGTGGTAAGTCCCTGATCAATTTCGTACTGATATCCGGCAATCGCATTTTTTACAACTTCCATACTGTGATATATCTCTTCTTTCGTATAATGAGGTATGTCGTGATAATATACGCTACTATCGCCAAAATAAGCCTCTATCACACTCTTTTTGAAATCGGCATCTACCTTTATATTTTCCACCTCAACAACCGACATGCTTTTGCAGTCCGGCAGGGTAATGTCTGCTGAAATATCCACATCCACACTTTTGTCCGATGTCTCAACAGAAAAGCTGTCATTCCATTTCGTACTGTCGTCAAACGCGCTTATATCGCTTCCTGCTTTTGTGTTTATATTTTCAGTTTCCATATTGTAATCTACTTTTTTTCCTGAGCAGCCTGTGAGTGAGATGATTACTATCGCTTCAACGATCGTCATAGCCGCTGCGAGTATTCTTGTGTGTTTTCTCATATGCCAATCCTCCCTGATATGTCACATTTTTTCTACAACATAATTATTCCTGTGAAAGTACGGTCCGATGTAAACATTCTGTATCTTAACTCAGATCGTCCGGATGTATCACACTTCCGTCAATCGCGTTGATAAATACAGGGCATGCATTTGTAGTGTCTTTCTGCAGCAATTCCAGACTCCATGCCGGAATATAACTGTATTTTTGCATATCAGTCCGGTTGTTTACCCTTATGTATGCAAGTTTTAGAGTGTAATATTTTACATTTGTATCCAGTACATATTCCTCAGCATTGTTTTTAAGCTCATCCCGGGCAATATCAAATATATTTTCTAAAGGAAGCATTTCTACATTTTCCTGTTTTCTTACTATACTTACCGGGCAGTCTATAAAGAAAGTACCTATACCATATTTATCAATATAAAAATTGTAGAATTCATTATCAAAAGTATCCTCTATACTATCACCATATTTCATATTGTATCCGCTGTAATCCATCGGGTTTAAAGCATCATCAAATAATATTTTGCCAACTCCGATATTGTAGTAAAATCTATAACCACTTACACACTCATGTATATCATCTTCCTGATACACATGATCGGCTCTTTCGTTATATCCACTCCATTTCAGCTGCGAGCTCTCAGTCTGCGGGATGGATGAAAAACCTGTCTCTTTCAAAAAACTGTCTATCATATTCCCCGCTTCTTCTATTGTGATACCCGATTCATTTTCCTCCTGCGCGATTTCCTCTCCCGATGTATCCTGTGAATCCGTGATATCATTTACCGTATCATATTCCATGAGTGAATCCGGTCCAAAGTGTTGCTGCACATATCCATCGTTAAATATATTGCTCCACTCGTATTCATTACTTCCTGTCTTTTTGGTATATCCTTCAATCGGACCTGCGCCAATTCCCGACAGCCATTCATTTTCATCACCATCTGCAACAAAATTCACGTTATACCAGGTGTTTCCTTTTTTCCCTACAAACTCATCACATGAATCATACTCTGTAGCTATAGTCCATTCATCCCCGGCATTTTCCAGATAATGCGTATACTCCTTCAAAAACTCAGCTCTGTTTCCTGTGCCAGATGTATCAGTTGGTGTTGTTGAGGAATTTATGGAATCAATAAGATTTTGAAGCTGTGTTTTTGTCCAATGTTCCTTATCATAGTAATAAATCTGTGACTCTCCAAAGTATGCCTTCAATACCTTTTCCTTGAGCTTTGCAGAATAAGGTATCTTTTCCACTTCAACTACTGACATTGTTTTACAATCAGGCAGTTCCACTTTTGCACTTATATCTATATTTACATTTCCAATTTCTGTCTGCACGGAAAACTCATCGCTGTAGGTCTCATCTGTACTAAAATCCTTTACATTGCATACAGCACTTTTTGTCAGTTTTTCTGTATCAGTGCCATAATCTACCTTTTTGCCGGCACAGCCTGCGAGTGATGTGAGGATAAGTGCCTCGATGAGTGTCATAATTGCTGCAAATAATCTCATATTTCGTGAAGATATGTTACCCCTTTTATCCATATGCGGTTCTCCTCCCTTTTTGTTCTTTCCCGGTGACTATTCAGAATAGTTATCTTCCATGTTGTTATAATGAGTATATATGTCAGTTGTAAACTTTTTGTATCATACATTGCATTTTTTTAATAAAAAGTTTTTGTCTGCTCCATAAAAATTCCACCGCCTTCTTGACGTGCAAACATACGTTTGCTACAATGTAAATATTCTTGACTCTTAAGAAAGAAGGCTGATTATGAATACAGATATTACAAAACAACTGGAAATGGTGCTGTACAGAACCGAAGATGATAACGTAACAGTCAGTGCCTTGATAAAAGATGAAACGATATGGCTGACACAAAAAGCCATGGCTGAATTGTTTGGTATTGACAAGTCGGGCATCAGCCGCCATTTAGCAAAGATTTTTGAAACCGGTGAGCTTGATGAGGAAGTGGTTGTTGCAAAAATTGCAACAACCACTCAGCACGGAGCAATGCAGGATAAAACGCAGACTATTCCTACCAATTATTATAATTTGGATGCCATTATTTCTGTAGGTTACAGAGTAAACTCTATTCAGGCAACCAGGTTCCGTATATGGGCAACCGGTATTTTGAAGGAATATATGATAAAGGGCTTTGCTATGGATGATGAACGCCTGAAACAGGGTAAAACAGCATTTGGAAAAGACTATTTCCGTGAATTGCTGGAAAGAGTACGCTCCATCCGTGCCAGCGAACGTAGAATATGGCAACAGATAACCGATATCTTTGCAGAGTGCAGCATTGATTACAATAGAGATTCTGATACTGCATATCATTTTTATGCAACCATACAGAACAAATTTCATTATGCTATTACCGGTAAAACAGCGGCTGAAATCGTCTATAATCAAGCTGACCACACCAAGGAAAATATGGGCTTGACCACATGGAAAAATGCTCCAGATGGTCGTATTCTCAAATCTGATACCCCGATTGCCAAAAACTATTTGGATGAAAAACAGATTCGTCAGTTGGAACGTGCTGTTACAGGATATTTTGATTACATAGAGGATTTGATTGAACGTGAAAACGTCTTTACTATGGAGGAATTTTCAAAAAGTGTGAACGAATTTCTTGCGTTCCGCAGATACGATATCTTGAAAGATAATGGATGTATTTCTCATAAGCAGGCAGTGGAGAAAGCATATCAGGAATATGATATTTTTAACAAGACAC
>OHET01000696.1_pt1 | contig 12128 bp, 7 predicted proteins | sample 1567351 | NCBI WGS metagenome assembly OHET01 (sample SAMEA3879529, study PRJEB24766) | human gut metagenome | biome: human-associated habitat; feature: feces | place: USA | collected 1985/1987
CCATCCACTTTGACCGCCTGATACCCGGACTGGAATTTCAGTTGGAAAGCATGACCATCGGCAGTCTGCTCAGCCTATGGTTTCAGACCCTTGTTGTGGGCCTGACCATGAACATCCTGTCTATCTGCATCTTCCTTGTGACCTACGGCCGCATGATTGAGATTTACGTTGTGACCGCACTGGGGCCTATCCCGCTGGCGACCATGGGCAGCAGCGAGTGGCGCAGCACCGGGCAGAACTACTTGAAGTCTTTGCTGGCACTGGGTTTCCAAGCGTTCCTGATTATGATTGTCGTGGGCATCTACGCGGTGCTGATACGCAACATTTCGGGCGCAACGGACATTGCCGGGGCTATCTGGGGCTGCATGGGCTACACCGTGCTGCTCTGCTTCTGTCTGTTCAAGACCGGCAGCATCAGCAAATCCGTGTTCGGTGCCCATTGAGAAAGGAGCGTTTGAATGGCGTATGTGACCGTTCCCAAAGATTTGACCCATGTAAAATCCAAAGTCTTATTCGGGCTGACCAAGCGGCAGCTGGTCTGCTTCGGCGGTGCGCTTTTAACGGGCGGACCGCTTTATTTTTTGGCCCGGAACTATCTTTCCAACAGTGCAGCGGCCCTGCTTATGATTTTTGCCATGCTGCCGGGGCTGCTGTTCGCTCTGTTCGAGCGGCACGGCCAGTCCCTTGAAGTGGTGATTCGGCAAATGATTCAGTGCTGTTTCCTGCGCCCCAAGGAAAGGCCCTATCAGACCAACAATGCTTACGCCGCCCTTGTGCGGCAATACCAAATGGAACAGGAGGTAAAGGCCATTGTCCAGAAAAACGATACCCCGCGAAACCGAAAAGCCCAAAAAGCTCACCCGCGCCCAGAAAAAAGAAATTGATGCCGTTATCCGCAAGTACAAGGGTGACGGCAAGCCCCGCACGGCACAGGCCACCATCCCGTATGAGGCCATCTACCCGGACGGTGTGTGCCGCATTGACCGACGCACATTCTCCAAGTGCATTGCCTTCGAGGACATCAGTTATCAGCTGGCCCAGCCGGAAACAAGAACCGCCATCTTTGAACACCTGTGCGACCTGTACAACTATGTGGATGCTTCCATCCATGTGCAGCTTTCGTTTTTGAATCGCAAGGTTGACCCGGTGCAGTACGCAAAAAGTTTTGAGATCGCACCGCAGGGAGATGATTTCGACGACATCCGCGCCGAGTACACGGCCATCCTGCAAAAGCAGCTTGCCAGCGGCAACAACGGCATTGTGAAAACCAAGTACCTGACGTTCACCATCGAGGCCGACAGCCTGAAAACGGCGCGGGCCCGGCTGACCCGCATTGGCCTTGACCTGCTGGGCTATTTCAAGACCATGGGCTGCGTGGCGCACGTTATAGACGGGCAGGAGCGTTTGGAAGTTCTGCACGGCATCTTCCACCCGGACGGGGAACCGTTCCGCTTTGACTGGGACTGGCTGGCACCCTCCGGCCTGTCCACCAAGGACTTTGTGGCTCCATCCTCCCTCTGCTTCGGCACGGCCAAGACCTTTGGGTTGGGCGGCAAGTATGGAGCTGTGAGCTTTTTACAAATCCTTGCGCCGGAACTTTCGGACGAAATGCTGGCCGACTTCCTCAAAACGGAAAGCGGCATTCTCGTCAATCTCCATGTGCAGGCCATCGACCAGACCGAGGCCATCAAAACCATCAAGCGGAAGATAACAGACCTTGATGCCATGAAGATTCAGGAGCAGAAAAAGGCTGTCCGTTCCGGGTACGACATGGATATACTCCCCAGCGACCTTGCCACCTACGGTGAGGACGCCAAAAAGCTGCTGAACAAATTGCAGACCCGGAACGAACGGCTTTTCATGCTGACTTTTTTAGTGCTGAATGTGGCCGACACCAAGCAAAAACTGGGCAACGATGTGTTCCAAGCGGCAGGTGTGGCCCAGAAGTACAACTGCTCTCTTGTCCGGCTGGACTACCAGCAGGAGCAGGGCCTTGTGTCCAGTCTGCCGCTGGGCATCAACCAGATAAGGATTCAGCGCAGCCTTACCACCTCCAACGTGGCGGTGTTCGTGCCCTTTGTGACGCAGGAACTTTTCCAGAGCGGGGCAGCCATGTACTACGGCATCAACGCAAAATCCCACAACATGATCATGCTGGACCGCAAGCAGGCCCGGTGTCCCAACGGCTTGAAGCTGGGCACGCCCGGCAGCGGCAAATCCATGAGCTGCAAGTCCGAAATCGTCAGTGTGTTTTTAACGACTGCTGACGATATTTTTATTTCAGACCCAGAGGCCGAGTATTATCCGCTGGTCAAGCGGCTGCATGGGCAGGTCATCAAACTTTCGCCCACCAGCAAGGACTATGTGAATCCTCTGGACATCAACCTGAATTATTCCGAAGATGACAGCCCGCTGGCCTTGAAGTCGGATTTTGTGCTGTCGTTCTGTGAGCTGGTCATGGGCGGCAAAACAGGTCTGGAAGCGATTGAGCGCACCGTGATAGACCGTGCCGTGAAAGCCATCTACCGCCCCTATCTGGCGAGCCCCTGCCCGGAGAATATGCCCATCCTCTCCGATTTGCACCAAGCCCTGCTCGACCAGCACTTGCCGGAAGCGGACCGGGTAGCGCAGGCACTCGACCTGTATGTGTCTGGCTCGTTGAACGTTTTTAACCACAAAACGAATGTGGACATCCACAACCGGCTCGTGGCTTTTGACATCAAAGAGTTAGGCAAGCAGTTAAAAAAATTAGGGATGCTCATTATCCAAGACCAGATATGGGGCCGCGTCACCCAGAACCGCAGCCAAGGCCGGGCTACATGGTATTTTGCAGACGAGTTCCACTTGCTTTTGAAAGAGGAACAGACCGCCGCGTACAGTGCCGAGATTTGGAAACGCTTCCGCAAATGGGGCGGTGTGCCCACGGGTGCCACCCAGAATGTGAAGGACCTTCTTTCTTCCCCGGAGATCGAGAACATTCTGGAAAACAGCGACTTCATCACGCTGCTGAATCAGGCATCCGGTGACCGCAAAATCCTGTCGGAACGGCTGAACCTCTCCGCAGACCAGCAGAAGTACATCGACAATTCGGAACCGGGCGAAGGACTGCTGATTTTTGAAAATGTGGTGCTGCCGTTCTCAAACCCTATCCCGAATAACACCCAGCTTTACAAAATTATGACCACCCGGCTCAGCGAGGTGGTGGAGCTATGAGCCTAACGCATTTCAGCTTGTTTTCCGGCATAGGCGGTATCGACCTTGCCGCAGAAGCAGCGGGTTTTACTTCGGTCTGTCAATGCGAGTGGGCAGCCTTCCCCGCCGCTGTGCTGGCAAGCCACTGGCCGGAGGTGCCCCGATTTCAGGACATCACCACCGTAACAAAGGAGGCTTTCTTTGAAAAAACAGGACTTCGCACCGTCACCCTCATTTCAGGTGGTTTCCCGTGCCAGCCGTTCTCCACCGCAGGGCGGCAGCGTGGCTTCTACGATGAACGCTACCTGTGGCCCGAAATGCTGCGGGTCATCCGGGAATTGCAGCCCCGTTGGGTGCTTGGAGAAAATGTTGCTGGCTTCCTCCGTATGGGGCTCGACAAAACGCTCATTGACTTGGAGCAGGCAGGTTACGATGTTCGGGTTTTCGTATTACCTGCTGCTGCCGTTGGCGCGTGGCACGAACGGAAACGGGTATTCATCATCGGCTCCGCTGCTTCCCACACCCCTTGCCAGCGACACCGGGGATGTGGGCAAGGGACTGGACATCCAAATCTCTGCGAACGGCAGCTACCGCAAGATGAACAAGGATGGCAAGGCGTGGACGGCGCGGCTTTCCCATGTGGTCTACCGCATGACCCCCACCACGCTGGAAAAGCCCTACCTCAACCCGGACTGGGTAGAGTGGCTGATGGGTTTCCCGCGCAAATGGACGGACATTCCCTTTGGGACAAAGAGCCTGCCGACATCCCGCGCCTGACCGAAGATGTGCCGAACCGCAGCAAGCGGATGAAAACACTGGGCAATGCAGTTTCGCCGCCGCAGGTGTTCCCGATTCTCAAATACATTGCGGACATTGAAACGGGCCGCTGTCCGATGGGAGGTGAAGAACTTTGAAAGAATTGCAGGCAAAAGCCAAAGTCACCCAGACCATGACCCGTGACGGTCTGGTGGTAGAAAATCAGGCGGACGGCACTGTGGAGAACGTTTCCAGCCGGGAGGCGGAACAGGATTATTCTACGGATTCCGAGGGCAAGACCGAAAAAATACTGGAACGCACCGAGGACGTAAAGGACAAGCACAAGGCAAAGAAAAAAGCCAAACAAGCTGCGGAAACTGCCGAGAGTGAAGATGGTCTGCACCGTTCCGCCGCCCGTCTGGAACTGACCGAAGAAGAACGGACAGACCCGGCATTGCAGCCGTTTATTCAAAAAGCGGAAGCGAAGGCTGACAAGCTGGATTCAGCCCGCGCCGCTCTGCCGAAAAAGCGCGTCCCAGTCAAGAAAAAAGTCTACGATGCAGCCAGCGGCAAGGCAAAATCCACCCTGCGTTTTGAGCAGCAGGACAAAGGCCCGCCCAACCTGAAACCAAACCCGGCCAGCCGGCCGCTGTCGGAAGTATTGCTGTTTGCTCACGGAAAAATCCATGAAGTCGAACACGAAAATGTGGGTGTAGAGGGCGGCCACAAGGGTGAAGAACTGGTGGAGCATCAGACCGCCAAGGTCATCCGCAGCGGCATCCGGCACCACAAGATGAAGCCCTACAAGGCCGTGGAAAAGGCAGAGCGTCAGCTCATGTCTGCCAATGCAGAATACTTTTACCAGAAATCCTTGCGGGACAATCCGCAAATTGCGCAGTCTGCCAGCAACCCCATTTCCCGGATGTGGCAGAAACGGCGTATCAAACAGCAGTATGCCAAAGCTGCACGGCAGGCCGGCCAAGCCGCCGCGCAGGGTGCGGCCACCACCGCAGAGAACGGTTTCCGGGTAACGAAGCTGGCAGCCGAGGGCGGCGAACGGGTAGCCGAATTTGCGGTCCAGAACTGGAAAACCATTCTGATCGTGGCGGTGTTCGGTCTGCTGGCTCTGCTCTTGATAACGGGTTTGCAGTCCTGCACCGTGATGGCGGGCACCGCTGGAACCGGCGTGACGGCATCCTCTTACTTTTCCAAGGACAAGGATATGCTGGGTGCAGAGAAAGCCTACGCCAAGCTGGAACAAAAACTGCAACGGTATCTCGACACCTACGAGGCCACCCACAACTACGACGAGTATCATTTTTATCTGGATGAAATCGAGCATGACCCCTATGTGCTGATTTCGATTTTGTCTGCGCTGCATGACGGCGTGTTCACACTGGCCGAGGTGCAAAGCGAGATTGAAATGCTCTTTGAAAAGCAATACATCCTGACCGAGACCGTGACCATGCAGATACGCTACCGTACAAAAATGATGGTCATTATTGGCCCGTATGGTGTGCCGCAAGTTATCACCTACCAAGAACCGTATGAATACTACATCTGCACGGTCAAGCTGAAGAACAAAGATTTGTCCCATTTGCCCGTGGAAGTGCTGACCGAAGAACAACTCAGTGCTTATTCGCTCTATATGCGCACGCTGGGCAACCGGCCGGATTTGTTCGGGCAGGCACAGTACCCCAATGCGTCCACCATCAAGCAGCCCACCTATTACGACATTCCCCCGGAAGCCCTCAAAGATGATAAGTTTGCCGCCATAATGGAGGAAGCCACGAAGTACATCGGCTACCCGTATGTGTGGGGCGGCAGTTCGCCCAGCACCAGCTTTGATTGCAGCGGCTACATTTCGTGGGTGCTGAATCACTCCGGCTGGAACGTGGGCCGCCAGACCGCACAGGGCCTTTACAACCTCTGTACCCCTGTTTCGACGGCGCAGGTCAAACCGGGCGACCTTGTGTTTTTCAAGGGAACCTACGATACCCCCGGCGTGAGCCATTGCGGCATCTATGTGGGCAATTCCATCATGCTGCACTGCGGCGACCCTATCTCTTACACAAACCTCAACTCAAAATATTGGCAGGAACATTTTTACAGCTATGGGCGTTTACCGTGACGCCAGAAAGGATTTTGTATGGCAAAAAGACTTTCCCGCATTGAGCGCGACATTGAACGGCTCAAAGAAAAAATCTCTGAATACCAGCAGCAGTTGAAAGAACTGGAAGCTGCAAAGACTGAACAGGAAAACCTGCAGATCATTCAGCTGGTGCGCAGCATGAACATGAAGCCGGACGAGTTTGCGGCCTTCCTGCGCAGCGGTGCGCTGAACGCCGCTCCTACCGTCACCCCGTACCACAAACAGGAGGATGCCGCCGATGAAACCTGACAACTGGAACCGTTTCGCTGCCGGACTGCTGGCTATCCTGCTCTGCCTCTGCTCCTTTTCCATGCCCGCTTTCGCAAGCGGTACTGACCCAGCCCCGGAACCTCTACCGAAGATTATCGAAGAAGAACCCACCACGGGCGGCATGGAGCCGGAGGGTGTACCTATCACGCCCAAAGGCAACGCAACACTGGTGGATGATTTCTACGGGGACAAACAGCTTATCACCGTGACCACCAAAGCCGGGAATTATTTTTACATTCTCATTGACCGTGCCAACGAGGACAAGGAAACGTCCGTTCACTTCCTGAACCAAGTGGACGATGCCGACTTGCTGGCTCTGCTGGATGAAGAACCGCAGGCCGCCGAAGTCTGTACCTGCACTGTGAAATGTGAGGCCGGAAACGTCAACGAAAACTGCCCCTTGTGTGAAAAGAGCCTGCGCAACTGCACGGCCCCGGAAGCGGTGAAAACCGACACCGAAACGCCGCAGGAAAAGCCCAAGTCCAACATGGGCAGTCTGATGATCCTGCTGGTGCTGGCTCTGGCGGGTGGCGGTGCGGCACTCTATTATTTCAAGTTCCGCAAATCGAAAGCCGATACCACCGGGCACGATGATCTGGACGAATACGATTTTGGTGAGGATGCAGACGAGGAACCGGCTGAAATCGAGATTCATTCGGAGGACGGACAGGAGGACGAAACATGAGCGTTCAGCTGGTGATTGCCGAAAAGCCCAGTGTAGCCCGCAGCATTGCCGCCGTGATCGGGGCCGATGAAAAGCAAAACGGCTACTGGCAGGGCGGCGGGTATCTTGTCAGCTGGTGCATCGGGCATCTGGTGTTCTTTGCGGAAGCGGGCCAGTACGATGAAAAATACTGCAAGTGGAAGTATGAAGATTTGCCCATCCTGCCCCAGCCGTGGCAGTTCATCGTGCCGGACGAGAAAAAACAGCAGTTTGAAATCGTCCGCGCCCTGCTCAACCGCCCGGATGTGGACAGTGTGACCGCCGCAACCGACGCAGGCCGGGAGGGAGAACTTATCTTCCGCTTTGTCTACCAAATGGCCGGCTGCACGAAACCTGTGAAGCGGCTCTGGATTTCCAGCATGGAGGATGCCGCCATCCGGGAGGGCTTTGCAAACCTGCGCCCGGATTCGGATTATGATGCTCTGTACCAATCGGCCCTCTGCCGTGCAAAGGCGGATTGGCTGGTGGGTATCAATGCAACGCGACTGTTTTCGGTGCTGTATCACAAAACCCTGACGGTAGGCCGGGTGCAGACCCCGACACTGAAAATGTTGGTGGACCGGGACGCAAAAATCCTGCGCTTCCAGAAAGAAAAGTATTACACGGTCGGCATCCAGTCTGGCAGCCTGAAAGCGGACAGTGGGCGCATTTCGGATGCAGAAACCGCAAATTCTCTCAAAGAAAAATGCACAGGCACAACTCCCGTTTGTACTTCTGTCAAACGGGAGAAAAAGACAGAACAGCCGCCCAAGCTCTATGACCTGACCACCTTGCAGCGGGAAGCAAACCGCTTGTTCGGATTTACGGCAAAGCAGACCCTTGATTATGCCCAGCAACTTTACGAGAAGAGACTGCTGACCTATCCCCGCACGGACAGCCAATATCTGACCGAGGACATGGGCCGGACAGCACAACATCTTGTGTCTGATCTGCTGGGGCTGCTGCCCTTTGCCCAAGGACTTGCGCTGACTGCGGAAGTAGGCCGGGTGCTGAACAGCAAAAAGGTATCGGACCACCACGCCATCCTTCCCACGGCCGAATTTGTAAAACAGGGCTTCACCGGCCTTGCGGAAAGTGAGTGCAAGCTGATGAACCTTGTCTGCTCCAAACTGCTCTGTGCGGTGGCCGCACCCCACGAATACGAAACAGGGACCGCCGTGTTCTCCTGTGCAGGGAACGAGTTCACCGCCAAGGGAAAAACGGTGCTTGTCCCCGGCTGGAAAGAGATCGACCAACGGTTCCGCGCCACCCTGAAAGCCGATACCGAGGAAGAAGTTTTGAACGCACTGCCGGAACTGGCCGAGGGACAGAACTTTTCCGTGACAACTGACATTTCGGAACATTTCACGTCCCCGCCAAAAGCCTACACCGAAGATACGCTCCTGTCAGCAATGGAGCGGGCAGGGGCCGAGGATATGCCGGAGGACAAGGTGAATTGCTCTGCAGGAGCAAGAGAGGGTGGCCTGGGCCAAGCGGAACGTAAGGGGCTGGGCACTCCGGCCACCCGTGCCGCGATTCTGGAAAAACTGGTGCAAATGGGCTTTGTGCAGCGCAAGGGCAAGCAGCTTGTCCCCACCAAGGACGGCATCAATCTGGCGGTGGTTCTGCCGGAAAGCCTGACCTCTCCCGCTCTGACTGCTGAATGGGAAAACCGTCTGACCGAGATTGCCAAGGGCAATGCAGACCCGGACGAGTTCATGGCCGAAATTGAAGCGCAGGTGCGTCAGCTGGTCAAGACCTATTCCTGCATCAGCGCGGACAAGCAGAACTTATTTGAGTCGGAACGGACAATCATCGGCAAGTGTCCCCGGTGCGGAGAAAATGTCTATGAGGGCAAAAAGAATTTCTACTGCGGGAACCGTGGCTGCCAGTTCGTGATGTGGAAGAATGACCGCTTCTTTGAGCAGCGCAAAAAGGCGTTCACCCCGAAGATCGCCGCCGCTCTGCTCAAAAACGGTAAGGCAAAGGTCAAGGGCCTCTACTCCGAGAAAACAGGCAAAACCTATGATGCAACGGTTCTTCTAGCAGATACGGGAGGCAAGTACGTCAATTACCGGGTAGAGCGCAAAGAGTAAGGCAAAAATACGAGGGCCGGTTATGGTAAGGTGAAGCATTCATTTTGCCATAACCGGCTCTCTCTATCCGTAGGATAGCAAAAAAGGAGTGTGACCAAATGAGCGAATTATTTTCCATCCAGCTGCAAAATCGGCAGCAGCAAGGCAGGGATGGCGTCTGGCTGGACCTGCCCACTACAACCGAACAGGTACAAGCGGCCCTGCGGCAAATCGGCATTTCGTCCGATAATCCGCAGGGCCTTTTCATTTCCGGCTATTTTGCCGAGGAAGAAAAGTGTTTTGCCATCCCCTACAACATGGTGCTGGCATCCAATGTGGACGAGCTGAACTTTCTGGCCGCACGGCTGGAAACGCTTTCTGCCGGGGAACGCGCAGAGCTGAACGCCGCTTTGCAAGCCCCGCAGAGTGAGCTTTTTAGCATCGGGAGAATCACCGACTTTCCCGAAAACGTGGACTACTATGTGCATCTGCCGGATGTGCACGGGCCTGCCCAGCTGGGTGACTACTATCTGAACCGCTCCGGCATGGTGGATATGCCGGAAGAATGGAAAGGCGGCATCGACACGGCACAGTTTGGCCGGTATGTGGCTCAGCAGGAACAGGGTGCGTTCACCCAGTACGGCTACCTTGTCAAAAGCGGGGACGAGTGGCAGAAAGTCCACGAAGGACAGCCTGTGCCGGAGGAATACCGGGTACTGTCCTTTCCTGTGCCGGAAGTCATGCGGGATGCAGCCAATATCCCGCCGCCTGTTCAACCCGAAACAGAACCGCAGAAAGTTATTCCCATTATTCTGAATGGCAAAGACAGCGTAGAGCGCATGAAAGAAATCACGGACCGGCTGGAAACGGGCATTCAGCAGTTGTTCGACAGTGACCGCTACAAAGCTTACCTTACCACGATGGCAAAATTCCACAATTACAGCTTCAACAACACCTTGCTGATCGCCATGCAGGGCGGGCAGCTGGTGGCCGGCTTCAACAAGTGGAAAGACACGTTCCACCGCACCGTGAAGAAAGGCGAAAAAGGCATCAAAATCCTTGCTCCTGCGCCGTACAAGGTCAAGCAGAAGATGGAAAAGCTGGACGAACAGGGCAAGCCGATTCTGGACAAGGACGGCAAGCCGCTGACGGAAGAAAAAACGGTGCAGATTCCGGCGTTCAAGGTGGTGTCTGTGTTCGATGTCAGCCAGACCGAGGGCGAACCGCTGCCCTCTATTGCAGTGAATGAACTGTCCGGCAGCGTGCAGGACTACCAAGATTTTTTCAAGGCGTTGGAGCAGGCATCCCCGGTGCCCATCGGGTTTGAGGACATCGAGGGCGGCGCGCATGGGTACTTTCATCTGCTCGACAACCGCATTGCCATCCAAGAGGGCATGAGCCAGTTACAGACCATCAAGACAGCCATCCATGAGATTGCCCATGCAAAGCTGCACGCCATCGACCCAGACGACCCAGAACAGACTAACCGCCCGGACAGCCGCACCCGCGAGGTGCAGGCCGAAAGCGTGGCCTATGCCGTCTGCCAGCACTACGGGCTGGACACATCCGAGTATTCCTTTGGCTATGTGGCCGGGTGGAGTTCGGGGCGGGAACTAGCTGAACTGAAAGCCTCTCTGGAAATTATCCGCAGCGCGGCCCATGAGCTGATCTCTGCGCTGGACGAACATCTGGCAGAATTGCGCCAGCAGCGGGAAGCAGACCTTTCCGCCGCACAGGAAGCCGCATTTGCGCTGGACAACGGCAGCACCCTGTTCATCCAGACCTGTGATTCTGGCTATGACTACACCTTGTACGGCCCGAATAACAAGGCTCTGGATGGAGGCCAGCTGGACGCGCCCGGTCTGACCTTAAAAGATGCCGGAGAGGAAGCCCTTAACCTGCTGGGGCAGACAGCCCCGGTGTCGGAAGTCCTGTTGGGCGATAAGCTGGCCGCGTTCCAAGACGCGGCGGAAAAGGCCAACGAACTTCCCGCACCCGTTAAAATTCCAGACCCCGCCGCAGAGCCCACGGTCACGATTTTGTGGAGCGAAAGCGACAAGCTGCAGGACGGCGAAACCATGCCGCTGTCCGTGGCAAACCGCGTCTTTGAAGAACTGGACACCGCCCAGCACACAGACCGGGAAAAGGATGGTTACGAGGGTGGCTGGTACGACAAGACCGCGTTCCGCATTGATTTTACTATGAACGGCCAGCCGGACAACTACGCGGGGCGGCAGGATTTCGGTGACGGAGAGGGTTCTTTGGTTCAACACATCCAGAACTACCACGAATACTACGCCAAGGACGAGAACTGGAAAAATTTTGTTCTGCATAACAAAGGCCCGGAAGCGTGGGAACAGGACAAGGCAGAGCGGGAAATGGTGCTGACCGAGTTTATCCCGTACCTCAAACAGCATTGCAATCTTTCGGCCATGGAGCAGGCGGCAACCACCGCTTTGCGGGAGGGGCAGAATGTTTCGCCGGAACAGACTGCCTACTATAATGCTGTTGTGGCCTATGTACAGGACTGCCGCCCGATGCTCAACCAAGGCCAGTACAACTTGCCGGAACCGCCCAAACTGGCCGACTTCGACCAGAACTTGCAGGACTACGAGGCACAGGTGCAGGCCGAGATCGCGCAGGAAGCGGCCGCTGCCGGAATGACCGTAGAGGAATACGCGGCGACAGGTTTTGAGGCACCGCAGCAGGACAGCTTTTCCATCTACCAGCTGTGCAATGAGGATTCCACCCGTGATTACCGTTTTGAGCCCTACGACCGCCTGCAGGCCGCTGGCCGGACCGTGGACAAAGCCAACTATACAGAGGTGTACGCCGCGCCGCTGGCTGCGGGTACCACATTGGAGGACATCTACCGCACATTCAATGTGGACCATCCGGCAGATTTCAAGGGACACTCGCTGTCTATTTCGGATGTGGTGGTACTGCACCAGAATGGGCAGGACACCGCCCACTACTGCGA
>OHET01000706.1_pt1 | contig 11988 bp, 9 predicted proteins | sample 1567351 | NCBI WGS metagenome assembly OHET01 (sample SAMEA3879529, study PRJEB24766) | human gut metagenome | biome: human-associated habitat; feature: feces | place: USA | collected 1985/1987
CGCAGGCTGGCTGGCCGGTGCGGCCTGTCTGGCCGGCGGCGATGACTGCGAAGGCCCCGACCTCATTCTGCTGCCCGAAGTTCCCTTTGACCCGGACAGGTTCCTGACCCGGGTGGACGAGCTGCAGCGGGTCAAACCCAATGTCATCATTGCAGCCAGCGAGGGCGTTAAGACAGCCGACGGCACCTATCTGTGCGATCTGGTCTCCACCGCCGGGCAGCTGGATGCCTTTGGCCACAAGGCCATCCTCAGCGGCACCAGCCGGTACCTTTCCGATCTCATCCACGACAACCTGAACTGCAAGAGCCGTGCCATCGAGTTCTCGACCTTGCAGCGCTGCGCCAGCCATCTGGCCAGCCGTACCGATGTGAACGAGGCCTACGCCGTGGGCGGCGCTGCCGCTTCCGCTGCCTTTGCGGGCGAGACTGGGCGGATGATCTCGCTCAAGCGCATTTCCGATTACCCCTACCAGTGCATCACCGAGTCCGTGGATGTCCAGCAGGTGGCAAACCTGGAGAAAAAGGTGCCGCTGGACTGGATCACCCCGGACGGAATGCAGGTGACGGCGGCATTTGAGGAGTATGCCCGCCCGCTCATCCTGGACGAAGTGACACCGGTCTATGTCAACGGTACCCCGCGCCATATCTGCCTGTAAGTTTCATTTGCGCGCTTCCTCCCCCCTCCCTCGTGGTCTGTTTTCGTGCTCCTGCACGATAATATAAAAGCCGAAACAGAAGAAAAGGAGAAATCATCATGGGTAAAAATGCAATCGTTGGTCAGTCTGGCGGCCCTACCTCCGTCATCAATGCAAGTCTGGCAGGCGTATTCGAGAGCTGCAAGAGCCGCGGCGCTGAGATCGTTTACGGCATGTGCAACGGCGTTGCCGGTCTGCTGGAGGAGCGCGTGGTGGATCTTTCCACCGTGCTGACCGATGACCTGGATATTGAGCTGCTCAAGCGCACCCCGTCCAGCTTTCTGGGCAGCTGCCGCTATAAGCTGCCCGATTGGCACGATGACGAGACCGTTTACAAGAAGCTGTTCGCCATCCTGGAAAAGCTGAACATTGGCTACTTCTTCTACATTGGCGGCAACGACTCCATGGATACCATCGGCAAGCTGGCTGAATACGGCAACCGCATCCAGAGCGACATCCGCTTCATGGGCGTTCCCAAGACCATTGATAACGACCTGATGGTGACCGACCACACCCCCGGCTACGGCTCTGCGGCAAAGTACATCGGTGTGGTGATGAAGGAGATCATCCGCGATGCCACCGTTTACGGCACCAATTATGTCACCGTGGTCGAGATCATGGGCCGCAACGCCGGCTGGCTGACCGCTGCTGCCTCTCTGGCCAAGAGCGATGACTGCGAGGGCGTGGATATGATCTGCCTGCCCGAAGTCCCCTTCAACGTGGAGCACTTCATTGAGAAGGTCCGCGCCATGCAGGAGAAGAAGCCCAGCATCGTGATCGCTGTTTCCGAGGGTGTCAAGCTCGAGGACGGCCGCTACGTCTGCGAGCTGGCCGATGATGTGCACGCAGTGGACGCTTTCGGCCACAAGGCACTGACCGGCACCGCACGCTATCTGGCGAATGTGGTCGCCCGCAATCTGGACACCAAGACCCGCTGTATCGAGCTGTCTACCCTGCAGCGCTGCGCTGGTCACCTGACCAGCCGCACCGATATCACCGAGGCTTACCAGGTGGGCGGTGCTGCTGCCAAGGCTGCCTTTGAGGGTGTCACCGGTCAGATGGTCGCCCTGAAGCGCATCTCCAACAGCCCCTATCAGTACATCACCGAGCTGCACCCCATCAGTGAAGTTGCAAACCTCGAGAAGAAGGTTCCCCTGAGCTGGATGAACGAGAATCACACCCAGATGACCGAGGAATTCCTCGAGTATGCCCGCCCGCTGATCCAGGCTGAGCTGACTCCGCTGTACATTGCAGGTCTGCCCCACCACATCTACATGAAAAAGTAATTTCTCCTTTGAATCCTTCTAAGGCATAGCAAAACTCCCGCCCGGATGCGCTCCGGGCGGGAGTTTTTTGCTGTGCGGCTTATGAATTACTGTTTGCCCAGCTGCCAGAACGCCACGGCGCTGGCGGCGGCAACGTTCAGGGAATCGACCCCGTGGGACATGGGGATCTTGACCGTGTAATCGCAGGAAGCGATGGTGGTATGGGAAAGGCCGTCTCCCTCCGTGCCCAGCACAATGGCAAGCTTCGGCTCCCGGGCAAGGGCTTCGTCATCAATGCTGACCGAACGGTCACTCAAGGCCATGGCAGCCGTCTTGAAGCCCAGGGCATTCAGCTGAGCAAGCCCCTTTTCGGGCCAATCAGCAGGCGTTTCGCCGATCTGCGCCCAGGGCACCTGAAATACCGTGCCCATACTCACGCGCACGGCCCGGCGGCAGAGCGGGTCACAGCAGGAGGGATTGACGAGAACAGCGTCCATGTTCAGCGCTGCCGCGCTGCGGAAGATGGCACCCACGTTGGTGGAATCCACAATGCCCTCCAGCACGGCCACCCGCCGGGCATTCCGGCAAAGCTCCTCCACGGTGCGGGGCTTCGGACGTTGAAAAGCGCAGAGCACGCCCCGGGTCAGCTCGTAGCCTGTCAGTGCAGCCAGCAGCTCCCGGTCAGCAGTATAAATGGGTGCATCCCCGCAGCGGGTCAGGATCTCCGCCGCAGGGCCGGTGATCCGCCTGCGCTCCATCAGCAGGGAGACCGGCACAAAGCCTGCATCCAGTGCCCGGGAGATCACCTTGGGGCTCTCGGCAATGAAGATGCCTTTTTCGGGTTCCAGCCGACTGCGCAGCTGGTTCTGCGTCAGGCGGGCGTAGGGGTCCAGCTCCGGCGCGTGAAAATCCGTGATCTCGATGATATTGGGCATGGGGAGATTCTCCTTTTTCTGTATGAATGGTCTTATTGTAGCACAACCCGGATGCAATTGCAAAATACATGGCAGGCATATTCGTTTTACATAGTCAAAACCGCCAAAAACCACCTTTTGTTTTTGACAAATCCGTCAACCCGCGTTATAGTATAGGGGTAAAAAATCAGAGGGGGAATTTGCATGAATTCCAAGAAAAAGCGCCGCGGCCAGATGTCGGAAGCCTTCTGCACGGCAATGTTCCTTTCACTGTCCGGCGGCCTGCAGGACGTATACACCTATCTGTTCCGGGGCAAGGTGTTTGCCAACGCCCAGACCGGCAACATCGTGCTGATGGCTGTCCATGCCTTTGCCGGGGAGTGGGGGCGTGTGCTGCATTATCTTGTGCCCCTGTGCTTCTTTGCACTGGGCGTGTTCGCGGCAGAGCTGATGCACCAGAAGCTGCAGAATCTGCAGCGGCTCCACTGGCGGCAGCTGGTGGTGCTGTGTGAGATCGTGATGCTGTTCGTGGTGGGCTTTTTCCCGCAGGAGTGGAATCTTATGGCCAACGCACTGGTCTCGTTTGCCTGTGCGATGCAGGTGCAGACCTTCCGCAAGGTGAACGGTTATGCCTTTGCCAGCACCATGTGCATCGGCAACATGCGCAGCGGCATGGACTCCCTCTGCAGCTGGGTGCTCAACCGCAATCCTGCCGCCCTGAAAAAATCCCTTTATTACTGGGGCATCATCCTCCTGTTTGCGCTGGGCGCGGGCCTGGGCAGCCTGGCGCTGGATCTCTGCGGCGCAAAGGCCATCTGGTTCTCCTGCCTGCTGCTGGCCGTCAGCTTCTGCCTGATGTTCCTGAAAGAAGATGTGGAAGAGATCAAAGAAGATCTTGAAGCACTGGAAGCAAAACATTAAATAAAACATTAAATCAAGGAGTTCCCCTCAGTTTCACGCTGTTTACCGCCATGCCAAAGGCTCCCCTGGTAGGGGAGCTGGCGAGCGCCAGCAAGACTGAGGGTTTATTTTTCTCCGGATCTATCCAACACTTCCCCGGTCTCCTTCGTCTTACAGGCAGAACGACGCAATGAAAGGAGGAAGCCCCATGTGGGAGCTGCTGTACGAGACCTTCTGGGACAGGCTGGAGCATTTCTGTTTCAATCTCTGCCGGGACGAAGCCCGGGCGGAGGATCTGACCCAGGAAGTCTTTCTGCGGGCACTGCAGAACCGGACCCTTATCAACAGCTTTACGGAACGGCAGTGCAAGGCCTGGCTGTTTACCACTGCACGGAATCTCTACTGCGACCAGCTCCGCCGGACGGCAAAGGAGGAGCAGCTGCTCAGCACCTTTTTCCCGGAAGAGGACAGTGCTGAACCGGATTCCGCGCTGGACACAGTGGAAGCCGCCAGTCTGCTGGCTCTGCTCACCCCGGAAGAACGGCGGCTGTTCACCCTGCGCTATACAGCGGGCTACAATGCCAGCGAGATCGGTCAGCTGCTCTGTCTCCCGCCCGGCACGGTCCGCAGCCGCCTTGCCCAGATACGCCATCGCCTCAAAACTGAACTTACGGAGGATTAAATGATGAAAAAGAACCTGAACGTGGACGCTATGATCCTGGACCTGCGCAATGTGCAGGAGGATTTTCTTGACCGCTATGAGCAGATCAAGCTGGACTGCATGATCGCGCTGACCTCGCCCCGGGTGCAGGCGCTCCTGAGCCAGCACAACATTTCTCTGGATTCGATGCTCTGCAAAAATGTCCCGGAGGAGGTCTCGGTGGGTGTGGTCAATGGCAAGGTCACGCTGAGCTCTGCCAGCCAGACCGCCGCCGGGCAGGTACTGGTGGTCAACGGCAAGCTGATGATCACACCGGATGCTGCGGAGGTTTTACAGAAATACGCCTGCATTCTGGTCAACGGTATGATCTACTGCCCGCAGTGCCTCTCGGCAGTGGTATCCGCCCGCTGCATCCTGAACGGAAAGCTGGCGGTCTACCCCGATGATGCAGTGCTCCTGCCGGGAAGCTCCATCAAGCTAGACAACACCTTCCTGCTGCGGGCACAAAGCCGCCTGTACTGGAATGAACATCGCTTCCTGGCGGTTGACCCCAGGCTCGACACTGCCGCACTGGCCGCAAAGGGCTGCAGCTTTTCCGCTCCAAAGGCCATCCTGTGCGCAAGCCTTGCGCCCGTTCTGGCCCCGCTCTTCCCGGATTCCACCGAGCTGATCATCGTGCCGGACGGCACCGCCGTGGTGGAAGACGACCTGGAGCTGACCGCCTCTTCCCTGCGCCGGTATGGCACCCGTCTCTATGTGCTGGGTGATGCTGTCATCCCCGCAGAGAGCGCAGACCTGCTGGCTCAGATCGAATTCCTGCATGTTACCGGTGAAGTAGAGCTGCCTGATGCTCTGGAAGCGGCCTTCTTTGCCATCCCTGAGCTGGAATTCGGCAAAGTAGTCCACGAGGACGCTCTGCCCAAACAGACCCGCGCCAAAGCAAAGGATGAGGAGCCCGATCCGGATACCGTGACCCTCAGCGGCATCCAGCTGACCCTGTAATCCGCACTGTTCCTCCCTGCCCCGCTCTTTCCGGCAAAAGCTCTCTGCTGGAAGGAGCTGGACTTTTGTTGATTTTTTATTGCACCCGCTCCTCTGATATGATATACTAATTTTTGTATTGTGCAATTCCCCGGGCACACTTCCGCTGTGGAACCCGCTGCCCGGGCAGGATATGGGAACCGAAATCAGGAAGAGGAGCAACGAATGAAAAAAGGATTTGACAACGACAAATACCTGCAGATGCAGTCGGAGCACATCCGGGAGCGGATCGCGCAGTTCGACAACAAGCTGTATCTGGAATTCGGCGGCAAGCTGTTCGATGACTACCACGCCTCCCGCGTGCTGCCCGGCTTCCAGCCCGATTCCAAACTGCAGATGCTGCTGCAGCTGAAGGATCAGGCCGAGGTCGTTATCGTCATCAACGCTGAGGACATCGTCAGCAGCAAGGTGCGCGGTGACTATGGCATTACCTATGATCTGGACGTTTTGCGTCTCATCGACGCATTCCAGGAGCGCGGCCTGTTTGTGGGCAGCGTATGCGTGACCATGTACACCGCTGCCCCCGAGGTGGAAGCCTTTGAGAAGCGGCTGAACAGCCTGGGCATCCGCACCTTCCGGCACTATAAGATCCCCGGCTACCCCAACGACGTTGCCCGCATCGTGAGCGACGAGGGCTATGGCCGCAACGACTACATCGAGACCCAGCGTCCCCTCGTCGTCATCACGGCCCCCGGCCCCGGCAGCGGCAAGATGGCCACCTGCCTGTCCCAGCTGTACCACGAATACAAGCGGGGCGTGAAGGCCGGTTATGCCAAGTTTGAGACCTTCCCCATCTGGAACATCCCCCTGAAGCACCCGGTCAACCTGGCATACGAGGCCGCTACCGCCGACCTGAACGATGTGAACATGATCGACCCGTTCCATCTGGAGGCCTATGGCAAGACCGCGGTCAACTACAACCGCGACATTGAGATCTTCCCCGTGGTCAACGCCATGTTTGAGCTGATTGCAGGCAAGAGCCCCTACCACTCCCCCACCGACATGGGCGTGAACATGGCCGGCAACTGCATCGTGGACGATGCGGCCTGCTGCGAAGCTTCCCGCAACGAGATCGTCCGCCGCTACTTCAAGGCCCTGTGCGACCTCAAGAACGGCGCACAGATCCAGAGCGAGGTCTACAAGCTGGAGCTGCTGATGAATCAGGCCGGACTGACCCAGGGCAGCCGCCCGGTGGAGCAGGCCGCCCATGCAGTCTCTGAAAAGACCGGCGGTGCCCCCGCTGCCGCCATTGAGCTGCCGGACGGTACCGTTGTCACCGGCAAGACCGGCCCCCTGCTGGGTGCCGCTTCCTCCGCTCTGCTCAACGCGCTGAAAAAGCTGGCCGGTATCGACCAGGAGCTTGACCTCGTTTCTGCCGCCGCCATCGAGCCCATCCAGACCCTCAAGACCAACTATCTGGGCAGCAAAAACCCCCGTCTGCACACCGACGAGATCCTGATTGCCCTGTCCAGCTCGGCCGCGCAGAATCCCACTGCTGCAGCCGCCCTCAAGCAGCTCTCCCACCTGAAGGGCTGCGATATGCACTCCACCGTCATCCTGTCCAGCGTGGATATGGATACCGTGAAGAAGCTGGGCATGTATCTGACCTGCGAGCCCACCTATGAGGAAGCAGACCGGATGTACCACAAGAAGTAAAAAATAATGACCCTCTCTGTCATTGCTTTGCACTGCCGTCTTTCCCCCAAGGGCTAGGCGGCCGCATCTGCGCGACGGAGAGGGTCATTTCTATTTCCGGGTCTGTTCCCAGTAGGCTCCCATGCTCTGGCCGGGCTGGTCTGTGACATCATCGTTCAGATAGTCTGCAAGGCCAAAGGCTTCCGGCTTCCAGCTGCGGGCGGCATCCACGGTGGGGTATTCCACCTCAGCGTACCAGAACGCAGTGGGCTGGCCCTCATCCACATAGTTCACCTCCAGCACAAGGCCATCGGGCAGGGCGTAGCTTCTGCGGATCTTCCCGATCAGGGGCTTACCGATGATCTTTGTTTCCAGTTCATCAAACAGTTTCTTGTCGATGGGGCGCTCGATCTCCTCCCGTGCAAGCCCGCTTCCGGACTTGAAGCAGAGGATATAGGCCGTCTCGCCGCCTTTGAGCGCCTCCTCCCGGATGCGCACGGTGGGCCGCACGCTGATATATCCCTGCCGCATGGCAAACTCTTCCTTGAGCGGCAGAGCCGGGAGGTTTTCGCCCTCCGGCCAGCCGTTCACCATCCATTTGCGTTCGATCTCCATAGCGTTTTCCTCGTTTCTGTGTTTTTGTATTTATTCTAGCACGTTTTTATGTTAGAATAAATATCAGTATGAAATTTTAGCATCCTCACCCTCTCAGTCAATGCCTGACGGCATTGCCAGCTCCCCCAAAGGGGGAGCCAAGAGCCGCTCTGTATTCAAGCTTGATGAGACTAAATCGAAAATCGCCAAAGGCTCTCCCTTTGGGAGAGCTGGCGAGCGGAGCGAGACTGAGAGGGCGAGCCAGTTATAACAGGAGCAACTATGAAATCTTCTCGCAATTACCCCGTTTACACCGTCAACAAACACGCCGAGGGCCTGCTGGTGGGCGGCCACCCCTGGGTGTACGAAAACGACATCCTAAGTTCCCCGGAAGCAGAGCCTGAAAACGGCACGCTGGTCGATGTGGTCAGCACAAAGGGTGCCTATCTTGGCACCGGTTTTCTCTCGCTGAAAAGCAAGATCCGGGTGCGGCTCATCTCCCGCAACGCCAACGACACCTTTGATGCCGCTTTCTGGAAGCGTCGTGTCGAATACGCCTGGGCCTACCGCAAGACCGTGCTGGAGCCCGCCGACCTGACCGCATGCCGTGTCATCTTTGGCGAGGCTGACCAGTTCCCGGGCCTGACTGTGGACCGGTTCAACAATATCCTTGTCACCCAGACCCTGAGCGTGGGCATGGAAAAGCTCAAGCCCATCCTCTTCCCCCTGCTGGCAGAAGTCCTGCGCGCTGACGGACAGACCATTGAGGGCATCTACGAGCGCAACGACGAGGCTCTGCGGGCCAAGGAGGGCCTGGCACAGAACAAGGGCTGGTTTGACCTGCCCGGCGAGACGCACCCCGACAGCACCCAGACCGAGATCTGCGAGAACGGCGTGTTCTACCACGTCGATTTTGAGAACGGCCAGAAAACCGGCTTTTTCCTCGACCAGAAATACAACCGCCGGGCTGTGGCCCGCATTGCTGCCGGTCACACTGTGCTGGACTGCTTTACCCACACCGGCAGCTTTGCGCTGAACGCCGCCAAGGGCGGGGCTGCCCGGGTCACTGCCGCTGACATCAGCGCCGAGGCCATTGCCATGGCCCAGCGGAACGCCCAGCGCAACGGCCTGACCAACATGGATTTTCTCTGCGAAGACACCTTTGAGCTGCTGCCCCGGCTGGAAAAGGAGGGCCACCCCTACGACTTTATCATCCTTGATCCGCCGGCCTTTACCAAGGCCCGCCGCACAGTGGAGAACGCCATGCGCGGCTATAAGGAGATCAACTACCGCGCCATGAAACTGCTGCCCCGGGGCGGCTATCTGGCCACGGCCAGCTGCTCTCACTTTGCCACCGAGGAGCTGTTCATCAAGATGCTGCACGCCGCCGCAAAGGATGCCCACCGGCAGCTGCGGCAGATCGAGGTGAAGCAGCAGGCCCCGGATCACCCCATCCTGTGGGGCGTGCCCGAGACCAATTACCTGAAGTTCTTCCTGTTCCAGGTGATCTAAAAGTAATACCAAATACGATATCTCCCAAAAAAACGAGAACGTGTTTGTGCAGAATCGTCAGTTTTGTCAATTGCCTTTTGAGCCGTTCCGGGATATAATCAAACCATAGACAGCAACGGCGCTGTGGGTCACCTCCTGACTCGCAGCGCCATTTTTGTTAAAAAGCTTTTCGCTGTTTCCGGGCCGCAGTTCGGCGGCGGGAGACAGTTTCGGAAGGGACAGACATAAGATCAAGTAAGGAGTAGGATTTATGGCAGCAAATGTTATGGAAATCTACGGCAGCAAGGTCTTTAACGAGCATGTAATGAAGGAGCGTCTGCCGAGCGCTACTTACAAGAGCCTGGAGCGCACCCTGCACAAGGGCGCACCTCTGGATATCGAGGTGGCAAACGTTGTGGCCAGCGTGATGAAGCGCTGGGCCATGGAGCTGGGTGCCACCCACTACACCCACTGGTTCCAGCCGCTGACCGGCATCACCAGTGAGAAGCACGACGGCTTTGTGAGCCCCGTGGGCGATGGCACCGCCATCATGGAGTTCTCCGGCAAGGAGCTGGTGCGCGGCGAGCCCGATGCTTCTTCGTTCCCTTCCGGCGGCCTGCGTGCCACCTGTGAGGCCCGCGGCTACACCGCATGGGACCCCACCAGCTACGCTTTCGTGAAGGATGACGTACTGTGCATCCCCACCGCATTCGTCAGCTACACCGGCGAGGCACTGGACAAAAAGACCCCCCTGCTGCGCTCCATGAACGCACTGTCCGGTCAGGCCATCCGCATCCTGAAGCTGTTTGGCAAGGATGTTGATTACGTCTCCACCACCGTCGGCCCCGAGCAGGAGTACTTCCTTGTCAAGAAGGAGGATTACGAGGCACGCCAGGATCTGATCCTCACCGGCCGCACCCTGTTCGGCGCTCCCTCTGCCAAGGGTCAGGAGCTGGAGGAGCATTACTTCGGCGTCATCCGTCCCGAGGTCTCCGAATTTATGAAGGAGCTGGACGAGGAGCTGTGGAAGCTGGGCGTTCCTGCCAAGACCAAGCACAATGAGGTTGCCCCCTGCCAGCATGAGCTGGCCCCCATCTTCGACACCACCAATGTTGCCATTGACCACAACCTGCTGACCATGGAGATGATGAAGAAGATCGCTCCCAAGTACGGTCTGGTCTGCCTGCAGCACGAGAAGCCCTTTGAGGGTGTGAACGGCAGCGGCAAGCACAACAACTGGTCGCTGTCCACCACCGAGGAGAACCTGCTGGATCCGGGCGACACGCCCATGGAGAACCTGCAGTTCCTGGTGTTCCTTGCCGCCGTCATCAAGGCTGTGGACGAGTACGCCGACCTGCTGCGCACCTCCGTTGCCACCCCGGGCAATGATCACCGTCTGGGTGCCAACGAGGCTCCCCCGGCCATCATCTCGATCTTCGTGGGCGAGGAGCTGGAGGCTGTCATCGATGCCATTGCATCCGATTCTCCTTATGCCGGCCCCGTGAAGATGAAGATGGATCTGGGCGTGGATGTCCTGCCTAAGTTCAGCAAGGACACCACCGACCGCAACCGCACCTCTCCCTTTGCCTTTACCGGCAACAAGTTCGAGTTCCGTATGCCCGGCTCTGCTCAGAACCTGAGCGACTGCGACACCATCCTGAACACCGCTGTTGCCAAGGAGCTGAAGGGCTACGCCGACGAGCTGGAGAGCGCTGAGGACTTTACCAGCGCCGCCATCGCTCTGGTCAAGCGCACCATCCGTGACCACCGCCGTGTCATCTTCAACGGCAACGGCTACACCGCCGAGTGGGAAGAGGAAGCAGCACGCCGCGGCCTGCCCAACAAGAAGAATACTCCCGCCGCTCTGCCCGCACTGATCGATCCGAAGAACATCCAGCTGATGGAGGATTTCGGTGTTCTGACCAAGGTAGAGATGCACAGCCGTTACGAGGTCGAGATGGAGCACTACTCCAAGATCATCAACATCGAGGCTCTGACCATGCTGGAGATGGCCCGCAAGCAGCTGCTGCCCGCCATCAACGCCTACATGAGCGAGGTTGCCAATACCGCCGCCTCCAAGCTGGCTGTCAGCGAGCACATCAGCGTGCGCAGCGAGACCAAGACTTTGGAAAAGCTTTCTTCTGACGCCGATACCATGAGCGATGCCATCGACACCCTGCAGGATGCCGTGAATGCCGCCAAGGCACTGCCCACCGAGAGTGAGAAGGCCGTTGCCTTCCACGATAACGTTCTCCCGGTGATGGACGCCCTGCGCGCCGCTGCCGACGATGCCGAGACTATCTGCGGCGAGGATTACTGGCCTCTGCCCAGCTACAGCAAGATGCTTTACTACGTCTGATAATCCCCTGACAGCGTAAAAAAATAAGCATCCGCCGGCTGCCGGATCAATTAGCCATTCTCCTTTTCCTATTTCTTACACCAGCCCAAAGACCTGCTCCCTTTTTGAGAGCAGGCCTTTGGGCGTTTTATTTGAAATGCAGTTTTTGTAAGGGGGTTATTTATGAGCTATTCCACCCAACAGGATATTCTGGATTTTGTGGAGGACAACAACGTCAAATTTGTGCGCTTTGCCTTCTGTGATATTTTTGGCACCCAGAAGAACATTGCCGTGCTGGCCAGCAATCTGTCCAAGGCGCTGGAAGAGGGCGTGTGCTTTGACGGCAGCTCCATTGCAGGCTTTATGCACGTTGAGGAAAGCGACCTTGTACTGCGGCCGGATCTTTCCACCGTGACCATCCTGCCGTGGCGTCCCACCGAAGGCCAAGTGATGCA
>OHET01000707.1_pt1 | contig 11977 bp, 10 predicted proteins | sample 1567351 | NCBI WGS metagenome assembly OHET01 (sample SAMEA3879529, study PRJEB24766) | human gut metagenome | biome: human-associated habitat; feature: feces | place: USA | collected 1985/1987
TAGGCTTTGTCCTGTCCGGCGTGAGGTAGGAAAGCCGCCCCCGGCTCTCCTTGACAGTTACGCCCTCCCGCAAAAGCAGGGAAGCAAACTCGTCAAAGCTGCCAGCTTGGGAAAGTGCCTGCCGTATCGTCCGGCGCAGCTTCGCCTTGTCCGTTTCAAACTTGGTGGGCTTGGTCGGCTGTCCGGCGGCTTCTCTGGCGGCGTTCTCTTTATCAAGGGCAAGCTGCCCTTTCTTTGCCGCCCAGTATTCCCGTTCCGTTATCCGTTCCTTGCTGCCGTTCAAGAGGTCGATTTGGTAAAGCCCCTCCCGGTGGCACATCTCCATGACTTCACTCTTGAAATATTCCATAGCGGCGTTGGTGCAGCGGTGCTTGCAGCCCTCCCGTGTATCGGCTGGTCTGTCCATGTAGGGCAGAAGCGGGACTTCATAAATCCGCAGGGAGTTGATGACGATATGCACATGGATATTGCCGCTGTGGTTATGCCCGTCCGGGTGGGTGCAGATTAGGGCTTGGTGTCCGGGAAAATGCTCCTTGCAGAACTGCTCGCCCAGCTCCTGCGCCCAGTCTACGGTCAAGCCGTTGTCTGTCCCGTCCCGTGGGTCAAAGCTGATGATATAGTGGTGGCTTTTCACATCTTCCCGTTTTTGGTTTTTCTCATAGCGGAGATTAGCCCGCATACAGGCAACAGCGAAATCCTCGCCCCCGCAGTTAAGGGAAGAAATGCGGTAATCCTCCCTCGGTATCAGCCGCCCGTTTTCATCAAGGGTGGGCTTCATGGTAAACTCGTCATGCTCAAATGTGAGGTAGGCTTCCGCTGCGCCATAGTCAGCATTTTTAGAGCTGATATGTTTGAATGTTGCCAACAGCGTCACCCACTTTCTGCAAGACTTCAAACTTTAGGGCAGCAAGGTCGGAAACCGCCGCCCGTACCTCCCCGGCAAGCTGCGGGTAGGGGCTGTGCCACTCGTTCAGCGTCCGGGCTATCTGGTTTAAGTTGCCGCCGATCCTGCCGTATTCGGCGGTCAGCTTCCCAACAGCGGCAAGCAGCTCATCATTGACGGGAGAAACGGTTATGATGGGGCGTATGGCTGCCCCGGTTATGGCTTGCCGGATAAACTCGGCTTGGCTCATGTTGCAGGCAGAAAGCCTTTCCGCAAACTCGGCGTATTCTTCCTCGGTCATGCGTGTCTTGACTACCCGGCTGCGGTGCGGCGTGTTGTATCGTTTTCGCATGGTAAAACCTCCTTTCTGTGCGTGGTGTCCTCTCACTAATAGGAGAAAAACGGGGTGTGAAGCGGAACTGTTTTTGAAAAATCCGAAAAAATATTTTGAGGGATTTTTAAGCGGCGCAAGCCGCATAAGCAGGGTTTGGGGAAGGCACTCCCCAACAAGATTCCCGCAGGGGCAAAATGAGCGATAAGCGAATTTTGGTACTGCGGTAGAATCTTGCTCTGAAAACTTCCGGCGTTCCCGGCTTAGGTCTGCCCGCTGCTGCCTTTAGGCACTACTACGATTAGCAGGGCGGTTTAGGCAAAACGCCCCTGTAACACCTTCAACAATCGAAAAGGGAATTTTGCCAAAGATTTTGTAAAATTCTTTTCTATGTCCTACAACGGGCTGCCCCCGGATTTTGCCAACTGGACAACAAAAAAGCAGCAAATCCTTTTCAGACTTACTGCTTTTCGTGCCGCTGGTGGGCGGTATATATTCTTTTGTATGGCAGGGTATTATCTCGTAAAACGGAACTTGAATACCGCCGTCAGCAGGGTTTGGGTAATGTATTCCTCCGTGTCTTTGTTCATCTGTCCGTCAATGCAGGCAGAAAAACTTATCAGCCGCCCATAGTGCTAAAACTGTGTTGACCGATTCCGGCTCGCTCGTAGCGGCTTGTACGATTATTTCATAGGGAAGAAGTTGGCTATTCCTTATGCTTCCTACCCTCCATTTCCCCGTAAATTAGCCGTAACGATTTGCTGATATGGTAGCTCGTCATAGAGAATAATCGTATCGCCGTAAATAGTGACCGGATATCCCCTGTACTGTTCCGGTTCTTTGAAATATTCATCTGTTGTACTAAATGGATAGTTTTTTTATTCGGTGAGGTTTATCAAGGGATATTTCTCTCTTGTGCTCCTTAGTGCCGTATACATAGCGTTTCGGATAATGACTTTACAAAAGGCATGGAATGTGTACTCGATATGCTCTTTGTATTCTTCCGTATAGGTCACAGAAATTCCCCCTTTCTTCCACTTTAGGGAGCGATGCTTAGTTGACAGTTGCTATTTTATAATAACAAGGATAGCCGGGCTGTCAACGGCGGGCACAACCCTTTTTCTTATCATTGACTAGCTCGGCTGGGTCTGCTAAATTAAGGCTTACTTTTTATTTACTTACAGCATATAATATCCAAATATGTAATGGATAAAATAAATAGTAAAACCATTTAATTCCTTTACCCTTTTTTCCATTGTATATCCATAAAAAAGGTATCACTAAAATCATTAACCACTGAAGTCTATTAAATGGAACCAAATATGATGCGGGTCCTCTCATGTAATAGGTTCTCCGAATCAATAATTCTAAAATTACTGCAAAAGAAAGAACAAATGCGGACAAACATGCTTTTTTTTCTTTTAAGAAATATACAATAACAAAAAATAATACAAACCATATGCTTCCTTCTGTAAAAACAGCACTTCCAAACAAAGCACCATATCCATAATAAAGCATATAAGTATCAATAAAATCGGGAATCTGAAGCAACTCCGCAAATACCGCACACAATAAGAATGCTGTTATCTGTTGGACTACAAGTAATATCAGGCGTTTTATTTTCTCTTTATTTGTATTTTTCATATCAAATAAAGAAACTACCATACATCCTAAGAACAGAGTCACAAATATATTATTACTTATTAGCGTTTCTTTTCCACTCCAAAAAGAAATAGCAATATTTCCTATGGACATTAATATTCCCGATAAATACAAGCGAATTAAATATTTTTTTCTATTGCTTGTATAATAAAAACCCCATGCACTGCAATAAAAAAAAAGAGGTGCTGACACCCTTCCAATCAATCTAAACCACATAGGGGATTGCGGAAAAAACTCCCCTATGTGGTCAATTACCATACATATCAATGCAAAAATTTTGAGAGAATTTGTAGACATACCTAATATACGGAACCACTAAAATCACTCGGTGCACTAAATGTTAAATAATATAGCTTATCTGCATCAAGTCCATCTATTGTTCCAGTTAATGTTGCATTCGCTTCAATCGTAATCTTTTTGGATTTGAACCAACCACTAGATGTATAGAACTTAACAGTAAGTTTAGTATCACAATCATTTGTTATTGAATAACCAATACTGCTTTTTCCTGTAAAATGCTTATTGGTATACAATGTGCTACCCTGTGCATTTCCAGCAAATGTAAGTGCTCCTTCATTCAAATCTACATATTTATCAGTACTTGGCTTACCCAAACCATAGGTACTTGTTTCTTCGGGGGCTTCCGTACCGACATTATGCAATTTGTTAGTAGGCATCTCAGCTGCAAAAACTGTAGCACTCATTGATACAGCTAATATAATAGCCGTAATCATAGCGCCAATATGTTTCCTTTTTCTTGTAATAAATTTTTCTTTTATGTTTTTACCTCCTGATCTAAATATCAGAAAATTTTAATTTTATCAATACTCAATGCAAAAAACTCCGAACTAGCTTGAACATACCACGCTGACCATTTTAGTATCGCTCATGTTTCGTTTCCCGATACCTAAAACAAAATACCTAACATTTGATTGAAAATGTCTTACAGTTTTATTATCATTGGAAACACCTCCTCATCAAGCATCTCGCTTAATATATTCTATTTCTAAAACTATAATTCAGTAAAATTATACAATATTTCAAGCAATTTTTCAATAGTATTAATGAAAAATCAAAAAATGTAATTTTATTTGTATCTATTATTTTAAACGGAATAGCAAAATTAGCTGTCTTAATTATTTTGTGTTACTTTATCACACATGAGCATTGCTGCCGGGGTTATCCTGTCCATAACCCTCCAACAGGTTGATGCCGCCCCAGACACACAGGGCACCGCCCAGACCGACCACGATGGTCTGCAAAGTATCGACTGCACTGTTGAAAAATTCCATAAGGTCCTCACTTTCTGCCGCTTATTCTGCGACACTCAAAATAAAAATTATTCGGCTGCATCTTCATCCGACAGGTCGATTTCGTACAGGTCAAAACTTTCGTCCTGTGCGACTACCTGCTGCCGTTTCCGGCGCAGGGTAGATAAAAACCTGTCCACATCAAAGGTGTTTTTCTTGTCCGCGTCCGCAAGGTACTTGTAGTGCGGGTGCTTGGTAATGTCGAACTTCTCCGAGAAGAACGGCCTCACTCCCCGCAGCTGCAAGATGCACCTGCCGCCGTCCATGATTGCGATTTCGTCCTCTGACATCAACGCCTTTCCTAATTTTTGATAGTTCAGTCCGTGGGAGGTTTGAGAGCCCCGGTTCTCGCTGGTGTTGAAACTGTCGATAGTCTCTTTCCCCAGCGCATCGGAGATCTCTTTGGCATTTTTGCCCCGCCCACTCAAAAAGAGAACAGAATCGCAGTTGTCCGAAATGATTTCGGCCGCATCTTTGTAGATGGCTTTCAGCTGCGACTGGCTCTGCAAAATGATGGATGCCGAGATTTCCCGGCTGCGGATGGTGGCGATCAGCTTGTCGAAGTTGGGAATCTGCCCGATGTTGGCAAACTCGTCTAGAATCAGCCGCACATGGACAGGCAGCCGACCGCCGTATTTATCATCTGCACGGTCACACAGCAGGTTGATAAGCTGGCTTTGGAGCATGGCAAGAATGAAGTTGAAGGTGGTGTCCGTGTCGCTCATAATCAAAAACAGCACGGTCTTTTCATCCCCGATGGTGTCCAGCTCCATTTCATCGTTCTCCATCAGCTCCCGCACCTCCCGGATGTCAAATGGGGCTAAACGGGCACCACAGCTTATCAGGATGGAGGAACGGGTCTTGCCGGCCGACAGCAAAAACTTTTTGTACTGCCGGACGGCGAAGTGGTCCGGGTCTTTCTGTTCCAGCCGTTCAAACATGAGGTCCACCGGGCTTTGAAACTCCGGGTCGTCCTCGCGGGCTTCACTAGCATTTATCATTTCCAGCAGGGTGGTGAAGTTCATTTCTTCTGCCGGGGCCTCATACCAGATGTAGCCGATAAGCGCGGTGTAGAACAGCCGTTCCGACTTCACCCAAAAATCTTCTGCTGATTTTTCACCCTCGCCCTTGGTGTTGGCGATAAGGGTATTCACCAGCTTCAGCACGTCCTTTTCCGAGTGGATGTAAACAAAGGGGTTGTACTTCATGGACTTGGAAAAGTTTATCGTGTTCAGGATTTTCACCCGGTAGCCTGCCCGCTGGAACATTTGGCCCGTTTCCAGAACCAGTGTGCCTTTGGGGTCTGTGACCACGAATGAGGTGGGATAGTCGGAAGTGGGGAAACATTGCATGAGGTTGGGCTTGACGTAAAACCGCGTCTTGCCGCTGCCGGAGCCGCCGATCACCAGCACATTTTTGTTCCGGGCCGTCTTGGGGTCTTTGGGCCGCCCGGTCATGGTCAGGCGTTCGGTCTGGGTCAGCAGAATGTTGTTTTCAAACTTGGGGTCGATGTATGGGGCAATGTCTTTGGCGGTGCCCCACCGGGCAGAGCCGTATTCTTCGCCCTTGCGGTACTTCTTGGCATTTTTGCCCTTGCTGTACACAATGAGCCGGACAGCCATCGCCCCGGCAATGCCCACGCACAGGTCAAATGGATGCAGGCTGGGCAGCGGGTTTGCAAAGGCGGCGGATATGCCGCCCGTCAGGTGGAGCAGCTTTGCCGAAGCATCCACGCCCGCCGCCAGACGGTATGCCCGCCCGCATTTGGCGAACAGGTACACGAACAGCAGATATGGCAGATTCAGCACCAGCAGCTTTTTCAGTTCAGGCTTCATCGCTCTAACCCCCTTTGCTTAATTTTTTCTTTAGCGCGTTTCGGCTGCTGGGCGGCTTTCTGCTTGGCTGCTGCCAGCACCTTGCGGATAGAGGGCCGCTGCTCCTTGGTGAGCGTTTTGGCGGTGAACTCCCGGAACGCCTGTTCCAGATTGTCCGCATCCTTGGCCTTGAAGATCACGATGTAGTGGGGCGGCTGGGTGGTCTTGTCCTTGCGCAGGGTAAAGTCCACGCCGTACTTCTTGGCGCAGGGCTTGAACGCCCCGATGTTCGCCTCCGTGACTTCAATGTTGGTCAGGGCTGCGCCGTGGGCTTTCAGCTGTTTCAGGCTTTGCCTGCCGTGGTGCAGCTTTGGTCCCTTGGCCCGATGCTGCAAATATTTTTTCAGGGCAGCTTGCAACGCTTGGGCGGTGAGCTTGCCCGTTTTCATGGACAGGGCAATGGTTTTCTGGGTGACTTCTTCCTGCAATATGAATCCCTCCTTGTTGCAGAAAATTCAGAGCGGCAGCTAGGGTGGAACCACCAGCCGCCGCAGGTAAAGGGTTCTCATGGGTGGACGCTCCTTTCGGTCAGGTGTTGGGCGGGCGGCCCCAATCGGGCTGCGCCATGTCGTGCGCCACAAGGGACGCATAGTAGCTGTTGATGGTGCTGGGTGCGTTGAACAGCATAGCTCGCAGGTATTGCTTGATGTTGCGGACTTTGGTGGTGTTGTCCCGCAGGCAGTCCATGACGAACTCGATGTGATGACTGTCCAGTTTCAGGAACTTGGCCTTGACCAACTCTGCCGGGTAATCGTCCCCGGCCACCCGGATGGACTTGCGGTTGGTGCAGACGGTTTCCAGCAGGATGTCCACGATCTCGTCCAGCTGTTCCCGGTCTATCCGGGGATTCTGGGTGAGGGTATCATACTCGATGTTCTCCAAAATCAGGTCCCGGTAGATTTGATAGGCCGCTTCCTTTCGGCTTCCCGTTCGTTCCGGCGGCGATGCCGCTGCCTCGTCCTCGTCCAAAGGCAAGGGGTTTGGGGAATGGATAGGAATGGAATCGGTATTTAATCCCTCTTTCTTTTGTTTTTCTGTAATTAGTTTATCTTTATTTAATTGCATTGGATTTTCCAACGTAGGGTTTTCCTGCGTGGGATTCTCCAACGTTGGATTTTCCAATGTAGGTGAAACCGATGCAGGAATGGGCTGCGGCAGCTCAAAGATAACATAGTCTGCGCCGCGCAGCCGCCCTTTCTCATCCCGTTCTCTGGAACGCTGGATGTAGCCCGCCTGTTCCAGTTCCCGGATGGCCTGCCGTATCGCGTCAATGCTTTCCCGGTTGATACGGGCCAGCCCTTGCAGGGTGTAGTCCCAATCTTCCGGCAGGGAGAGCATTTGGGAGAGTAAGCCTTTGGCTTTCAGGGACAAGGCCCGGTTCCGCAGGTGGTGGTTTGACATGACCGTGTAGCCGCTGTTCTTTTCTACCCGAAAAACTGCCATTTCACGGATGCCTCCTTTCTGTTTTTGGGCAAAGAAAAAGCCGCAGGCTTTTTGTGAAAGTCTGCGGCTATGCCGATTGTTAGATATTCAATTCTTTGTGTTTCCGCACTCCATATCAATTACCACCGAAACAGTAATGTGATTTTCAATGCGTTTGTTGCGGAGTTTATCGCCCTCGCCATCGAACACAACGTGACGAGAAAATAACGTAAAACGGAGGATTTCTACTAGATTTCTCTTTGTAGCGAAACTATCGCTTCGACATGCGCTGTCCTCGGGAACAGATCGACGGGTGTCGCTTCTTCGACTTCATATCCAAGCTCTTTGAACACAGCGCAGTCGCGTGCGAGCGTGGCCGGGTCGCAGGAGACATACACTATCCTGTCGGGAGCCATTTTTGCGGCGGCTTTAATCGTCTGCTCCGAGCAGCCCTTGCGCGGCGGGTCGAGGACTATCACCTCGGGGCGCTTGCCCTCGCCGAGAAGCTTTTCGGCGGCTTCGCCCGCGTCCGCGCAGATGAATCGCGCGTTTTCTATGCCGTTTGCGGCGGCGTTCTTCTTTGCGTCCTCTATCGCCGGCGCGACGGTTTCTATGCCGATGAGCTCCTCCGCCTTGTCTGCCATCGAAAGCCCTATCGTGCCCGCGCCGCAGTAGAGGTCGAGCAGAAGCTTTGTTTTTTTATCTCCGGCGTATTCGGCGGCCTTTTTATAGAGACGCTCCGCCTGAGCGCGGTTGACCTGATAGAACGACAGCGGCGATATGCGTACCTTTACTCCGCAGAGTATGTCCGTTATGCAGCCGTCGCCGAGGAGCGGGATGCACTTTCCGCCGAGCACGGCGTTCGTGTCGTCGGGGTTTATGTTTACAAGAATGCTTTTTATAGCTTTTTCATCTTTGAGTGATTCGATGAGCTTGTCGGTGTGCGGCAGGTTTTCCTCCGCGCTGACGAGGCAGAGCATTATCTCGCCCGTCGCGAACGCTTTTCGCAGATATATGTGCCTGACAGCCCCGCTTCTGCTTGTTTCGTCGTAGACGGAAATATTATATTTTTCTATCCAGTCCGCGACCGTGCCGAGTATTTTTTCGAACTCCGGCGGCGCGAGGCGGCACGCGCGGCAGTCAACTATCCTGTGCGAGCGGCGGGAGTAGAAGCCGATTTTTAATTTCCCGTTTTCGCGTCCCACCGGGTACTGCGCCTTGTTGCGGTAGCCGTCCGGCGAGTCCGCGCCGATTATCGGCTTTAATTCAACATCAAGTCCGCCGATGCGTGAAAACGCGTCGCGCACGGCATCGGATTTGAGCTTTAATTCCGCGCTGTAGCTCATGTGGCGGAACGAGCAGCCGCCGCAGCCGGGATATGCCGGGCAGTCGTTTTCCGTCCTGTCGGGCGACGGCTCCGTTATTTTTATGCACTTGCCGACGGCGTAACTCTTTTTCGCCTTGATTATATGCGCCTTTATAAAATCACCCGGCGCTGTCGCGGGAACAAAGACGGCGAGCCCGTTGTATCTGCCGACTCCACTGCCCGTCAGCGAGACCGAATCTATATGAAGTTCAATGTCGTCATTTTTGTTAAGAAGCAAAATATCACCTCGAAAAAGCTTTATTAAAGTATATCAAACGGCGGGCGATTTTGCAATACGGGAGAAAACCCGTTGACAGAAAGCCGGCAAAAATATATACTTGAGTTGGATAAAATTTCTCCCGAAAGGAACTGATAAAATGATAAGAGTCACCGTCTGGAACGAGGGCGTTCACGAGGCCGAATCGCGCGAAGTGGCAGCCGTCTACCCCGAGGGCATCCACGGTCAGCTGAAGAGCTTTCTCGGCGCGCAGGAGGACATGGAGGTTCGCACCGCGACTCTCCGCGAGCCCGACTGCGGCCTGCCGCCCGAAGTGCTCGAAAACACCGATGTGCTCATCTGGTGGGGACACAAGGCGCACGACGAAGTGCCCGACGAGCTTGTTGAGCGCGTGCATGACAGAGTTCTGCGCGGCATGGGCTTCATAGCACTGCACTCCGCGCATTTTTCAAAGCCGTTCAAGCGTCTCATGGGCACCTCCTGCGCCCTGCACTGGCGCGACGGCGATTTCGAGCGCGTCTGGACAGTCAACCCCGCGCACCCGATAGCAAAGGGGCTCGACGAATATTTTGAAATTCCCGTTGAGGAGATGTACGGCGAGCGCTTCGACATTCCCGAGCCCGACGAGCTTGTTTTTATGGGCTGGTTCTCCGGCGGAGACGTGTTCCGCTCCGGCTGCTGCTGGAACAGAGGGCGCGGCAGGGTGTTCTATTTCCAGCCCGGTCACGAGGGCAACCCCACTTACTACATCCCGCAGGTTCAGCAGATTTTAATAAACGCCGTGCGCTGGGCGGCTCCGCATGAAATCATCGACGAGATAGTCTGCCCCCACGCCGAGATCTCGCCCGAGCAGGCGAGAAGAGAGCGCGGCGAATAAGTAAAATATTATTTATTGCGAAAAATATTGACTTCCCAAACAGAAACAGTATATAATAGCCTTATGAAAAAAGAAGCTAGGCTGTGCGTCAGGCGTGCAGCATCTATTTGGGGAGAAGACAAGCGACCGTCTGATATCTGTCAGCCGGCCGCTTCCCTTTTTGTTGACTGAAAAAAGAAAAACGGTTATAATTGAGAAAAGCACTGCACCGGGAGGACTGTTTGTGAAAAAAATAATGCTTGTTTTCGGCACACGGCCGGAAGCGATAAAGATGTGTCCGCTCGTCAAAGAGCTCAAGACCCGCAAGGGACTCGAAACGGTCGTTTGCGTCACCGGTCAGCACCGCCAGATGCTTGACAGTGTGCTCAAAACATTCGGCGTCGAGCCTGACTATGACCTGAGTATAATGAAAGATAAGCAGACTCTCTTCGATGTCACGGTCAGCATCCTCGAAAAGATAAAGCCCGTGCTCGAAAAAGAGAGACCGGACGCGGTTCTCGTCCACGGCGATACTACAACTACTTTCGCCTCCGCGCTTGCGTGCTATTATCTCGGGATAAAAGTCGGCCATGTCGAGGCGGGCCTGCGCACATATGATATACATTCCCCGTTTCCGGAGGAGTTCAACCGCCAGGCGGTCGGCATAGTTTCCGAATATAACTTCGCCCCGACTGAGACGGCGCGCGAAAACCTGCTCAGAGAGGGCAAAAAGAAAGAGACCGTGTTCGTCACGGGCAACACCGCGATAGACGCGCTGAGAACCACCGTGCGTGCGGACTATTCAAACAAATGGCTCGACTGGGCTGCCGACGGCAGGCTGATAATGATAACCGCACACAGGCGCGAGAACCTCGGCGAGCCGATGCACCACATGTTCCGCGCGATAAGGCGCATCGTCGAGGAGCATCCGGACATCAGGGCGATATATCCCATTCATATGAACCCCGTCGTGCGCGAGGCGGCGGACGCGGAACTCGGCGGATGTGAGCATATAAAAATAATCGAGCCGCTTGATGTTGTCGATTTCCACAATTTCCTGGCGCACAGCTATATGATCCTCACCGACAGCGGCGGAATCCAGGAGGAGGCGCCGAGCCTCGGCAAGCCGGTTCTGGTCATGCGCGACACGACCGAGAGACCCGAGGGCATCGCTGCAGGCACGCTCAAGCTTGTCGGCACGGACGAGCAGACTATATACGACAATTTCAAGATTCTGCTTGAAAACAAGGCGGAATATGAAAAAATGAGCCACGCCGCGAACCCTTACGGCGACGGACACGCCTGTGAGAGAATAGCGGACATTCTCGAATACGGGCACACGGACAGATAAATATAAAAAAAGACAGCTGATTTCGGTCAGCTGTCTTTCTGTTTATTCGCGGTGTTCATGAGCATGAGCACTTTTTCGAGCAGGTCGAGCATCTTATCCTGCGGCATGATGCGCACTGCTATGTGCGGCTTGCCTGCGGCGCTGACTGTCACCCTGCCGGGGAAGCCCGCGGCTATGGCGGAGATCTCCTGCATATCGAGGTCATCGATATAGAGCAGCAACTTGTCGCCCTTGCGCCCGATCTCATAGATGTTGTGCTGAGCGGAATACGCCCGGAGCAGTGAAGTCCTTATCAGTCCGAGCACGGGAGCGGGCGGCTCGCCGAAGCGGTCGATGAGCTCATCCGTGACATCGTCCGCGTCCGCGCGCGAGGTTATGTCCGCGATGCGGCGGTAGATGCCGAGCCTCTGCGGCACGCTCTCGATATATGTCGGCGGGATGTGCGCGTCTATCGGCAGATCGACAAGGCATTCCTTCTTCGGCTTCTTTGTCTGGTCTCCGCGCTCCTCGCTTATCGCCTGTTCGAGCATCTGGAGATACATCTCGTAGCCGACAGCTTCCATGTGACCGTGCTGCTGTGCGCCGAGCACATTGCCCGCGCCGCGCAGTTCGAGGTCGCGCATGGCTATCTTGAAGCCCGAGCCGAACGCCGCGAACTCACGAATCGCACCAAGGCGCTTCTGC
>OHET01000708.1_pt1 | contig 11975 bp, 10 predicted proteins | sample 1567351 | NCBI WGS metagenome assembly OHET01 (sample SAMEA3879529, study PRJEB24766) | human gut metagenome | biome: human-associated habitat; feature: feces | place: USA | collected 1985/1987
TTTTATTTACTGCCAGAGCCGCTTAGGCTGGGCTAATTTTTAACGAACTATTGATTAAAAATAAAGAAAAAGGATGAAGAAGCTTTTATTTATTTCTACAACTCTTGGAGGAGGTGGAGCTGAACGCATAATTCTGTATTTAGTTAACGAATTTGCTAAGGATAAAAATAACAGTGTCACCCTCCTTCTTCTTAAAAAAGAAGGTAACACTTACCTAGACTCTCTTTCACCCCAAGTGAAAATGATCAATCTCAATATAAGTGGTAGAATCCGGTATGCCATTATTTCAATTATAAGAACTATTATTTTTGTTAAGCCAACGACATGTTATATAGGATTAGACAAACTTAATATTATGCTTTCTTTTTTTATTCCATTTTTAAAAATTTGGAAAATACAATTTATTGTTAGAGAAACAAATGTACTAAGCCAACAATATAACTATAGAAATCCATTAATAAAATTATCATACAAAATTTTCTATAATTTATATGATAAAATCATTGCCCAATCAAAAGATATGCAAGATGATTTAATAAAAATATGGGGGATAAAACCACAAAAAATCAATCTAATAAACAATCCAATAGATATTCAAAATGTTACAAAAAAAAGTAACGAATCAACATCCTTTTATCTTCCCAAAACAAATAATAAAATAAATTTAGTAGCAATAGGGCGTCTAAATCATCAAAAAGGCTATGACATACTAATACAAAGGATGTATGAACTTAAACCCAATATTCCATTTAACCTATATATTTTAGGAGAAGGGGAATTGCGCCCTTTTATAGAACAAGAAATCCTAAAATTAAGATTAGAGCCCAATATACATCTACTAGGTTTTCACCAAAATCCATATCCTATATTAAAACAAATGGATGGAATCATTTTAAGTTCAAGACATGAAGGATTTCCCAATGTCTTATTAGAAGCTAACGCCTTAGGAATTCCAATATTAACAAATAGATGCCCTGGAGGTATTAACGAAATCATTCTAGAAGGAATAAATGGTATTTCATGCTTTTTTGATTCAAAAGAATCATTCCAAAATGGACTTAAATTATTTTTAGAAACAGAATTTGATGCAGAGAATATAAAAGAATTAACTCGTAAACGATATGATTTATCTATAATACTGCCATCTTATAAAAATGTTTTCAATAATGAACAACAATAATATATGTTTTATTATTCTATTCTTATAGCTACTACATTTATCATTTCTATCTGCTCAATTGACAAACACATAAATAATAAAATCTATATATTATATTTTAGCTTATTAGCTATAATCATTCTCTCTATTTTTGGAGGAACACGTCTAATAGGTCTTGATTATGATGTATATGAAATTCATTTTAACATTATCCCAACAATAACAAAATACAAATGGACAGATCCTTCCATAGAAATCGGATATGAAATATTAGCGAGTATATGCAAGAGTATATACAATTCTTTTCATTTATTTCTAATCTTTTTTACAGCATTAACTATTACGCTTATGTTTTGGTTGTGCTATAAATATTCTCCATATCCTCTACTATCTTTTTTCATGTTTTTTTCATATAGCTTTTTCCCCCAAGTTATGGGACAAATGAGACAACCACTAGCAATAATACTAGCATTTATAATATCAATCCCACTATTTTTAAAATCAAAAAAAACTTTATCATGTATAGCCCTTATTTTTATCGCCTTTTTATTTCATAAATCAATTTTATTTCTAATCCCATTCATAATCGTTTCTGATAAAATACTAAGCAATAAAACAATAGTCATTCTTTCAACTATAGCTATTGCTTGTTATACACTATCAAATCTAGTATCACAATTCCTCATCTCATTAATACCATCCAATTTTTATTTGCATGATGCAGTAATTGCATACCTAACATATAAATCTATGGCAGTTACATTTTCAATGGGGATGCTTGAACGAATAGCAATGCTCACAATTTTATTTTATTACTCACACAAATATGGTCTCTATCAGAGTAAACAGCAACTTAGACTATTTATCAATATGTACTTCATAGGAGTTTGTTTATACTTTGCCTTTATTTCAACTTCTGCCGAGTTTGCATCCCGAGGAACCCAAGCGTTCACTTATGCACTTTTTTTTGCTCTTCCCACCATATTGAAACATGTTAGTTTAAAAGATAAATACACTATATTAAGTATCATATGCGCTTGGGGAATATATCTTTCATTAGGTATATTGGATGATGCAAGCTATTACATTCCATACAAATCCATTTTATTCTAAAAACAATGAATAAGAATCCACTTATTTCGGTTTTATTACCTCTGTATAACGAGCCAATAAGTCTTGCAAAACAAGCTATTGACTCTATTTTAAACCAAACATTTTCACACTTAGAAGTTATTTTATTATTAGATAACCCCCAAAATACAGAGTTAATAAATTTAATTCAAGATTATGAGGGGAAAGACAATAGAGTCATAACTCATATCAATAGTTCCAACAAAGGATTACCTGAAACTTTAAACGCAGGTATACATAAAGCAAAAGGAAAATATATAGCCCGAATGGACGGTGATGACATTTCAGCACCTACAAGAATTGAGAAACAATTGAAATTTCTTTTGGAACATCCTCACATAGATTTAGTAGGCTCTAATGCATACGCAATAAACGAGGAAGGAGAATTAATTGGAGAATATCACAAGTTAAGCAGTGATTTCTCCCAAAAAATGATGCTACGACATATTACTATTAATCTAATTCATCCAACTTGGTTAGGTAAAATTGAGTTATTTAAAAATTGCTTATACCGTAATTTTACTCATTGCGAAGATTACGATTTTATGATGCGCGCCTATGCCTTAGGATATCATTTTTATAATTTACAAGAAAATCTCTTTTATGTAAGAATTCAGCAAAAAAGTCTACGTTCTGTCTCACGAAAATATGCATATGAACAATACATAAACACTATTCGGGTTCAAAAACAATACAAAACTTTCAAAAGAAAAAAATTAAAAGTCTATCCAGAACTCCCCGAATTATCTTATGACGCCATAGATAAAGAAAAGTATCAATCTACAATTGCGGATCTAAATTCATTACGTGAAGCATTTTTTCAGAAACAGATATTAAAAATTATCTCTATTTCTATAAGAATATCTCAGAAAGATTCACGTCCTCTTATCTTTCGTTTAAAGGTACTTGTACTTTCAAGTATTTTATCATTTATGGAAAAAATAAAACTTATAAAATAAACTTTGCACATGAAAATCTTAGTAACAGGAGCTGCTGGATTTATTGGATCCAAACTCATATACGAATTAGCTAAACAAAATTATGAAGTTGTTGGTATTGACAACATCAATGATTATTACAATGTACTTTTAAAATATGGCCGTTTACAAGAGTGTGGCATTGAAAAAAATGATAACAAATTTGTTTGGGGAGAAATTATCCCTAGTAAAATATTTTCTAACTATCGTTTTATCTACATGGATATAGCTGATAAAGAAAATATGGAAAAATTATTCTCTACTGAAAAATTTGACAAGGTTGTTAATTTAGCAGCTCAAGCGGGGGTTAGATATTCCATTACTAATCCATATTCCTATCTACAAAGTAATCTAGTTGGCTTTTTAAATATACTAGAATGCTGTCGCAACTATCACATAAAACATCTAATCTTTGCATCTTCCAGTTCAGTATATGGTTTAAATGAGAAAGTTCCTTATTCTGAAGAAGATAAAGTTGACAATCCAGTAAGCTTATATGCCGCAACAAAAAAATCAAATGAATTAATGGCCCATAGCTATAGCAAACTATACGGTATTGCTATGACGGGATTAAGATATTTCACAGTATATGGCCCATGGGGAAGACCAGACATGGCCCCAATGTTATTTACAAAAGCAATATTAGAAGGAAAAACTATCAATATTTTTAATAATGGTGACCTTAGTCGTGATTTTACTTATATCGATGACATTATTGAAGGAACAATAAAAGCTATTGAACAAACTCCCCAAGCAAAAGATTGTAAAAATGAAGTTGCATATAAAATATATAATATAGGTTGCTCTCATCCTATAAAACTAATGGACTTCATTGAAGAGATTGAGATAAATCTAGGGAAAAAAGCCTCTAAAAACTTTTTACCAATGCAACCGGGTGATGTATATCAAACATATGCAGATACCTCATTACTTGAAAAAGAAACTGGTTACAAGCCACAAGTATCTTTACATGAAGGAATCAACAAATTTATCAAATGGTATCAATCAGATAAAAACCCATTAAAATAATAAGTTTCATTATGAATATAGCAATTGTAGGTACAGGATATGTAGGTCTTGTTTCAGGAACATGCTTCGCTGAAATGGGGGTTAATGTAACATGTGTAGATGTTAACGAACAAAAAATACAAGCATTATTAAATGGACAAATTCCCATTTATGAACCCGGACTAGATGAGATGGTTCTACGTAATCACAAAGAAGGTAGATTAAATTTCACTACAGACTTAAGCACATGTTTAGATAAAGTTGACATTGTATTTAGTGCCGTAGGTACTCCTCCAGATGAAGACGGAAGTGCCGATTTAAAATATGTATTAGAAGTAGCCCATACAGTAGGGAAAAATATGAATAAATATCTAATACTTGTAACAAAATCCACAGTGCCTGTAGGAACAGCACAAAAAGTAAAGCAAGCAATTCAAGAAGAACTAGATAGAAGAAGAGTAGAAATACCCTTTGACGTAGCTAGCAATCCTGAGTTTCTTAAAGAAGGAGCTGCTATCAAAGACTTTATGAGTCCCGATCGCGTCGTAATTGGAGTTGAATCACAAAAAGCAAAAGATTTAATGACTCAACTATACCGTCCGTTAATGCTCAATAATTTTAGGGTAATCTTTACAGACATTCCAAGTGCAGAAATGATTAAATATGCTGCTAACTCAATGCTTGCAACACGTATTAGTTTTATGAATGATATTGCAAACTTATGCGAACTAGTAGGTGCAGACGTAAATATGGTACGAAAAGGTATTGGTGCTGACACCCGTATCGGGAATAAATTTTTATATCCAGGATGCGGATATGGAGGCTCATGTTTTCCTAAAGATGTTAAAGCTCTTATCAAAACTGCAGAAAAGAATGGTTATGAAATGAAAGTTCTAAAAGCTGTAGAAGAAGTGAATGAGAATCAAAAAAGCATTTTGTTTACGAAATTATCTAACTATTATAATGATAATTTAAAAGGTAAAACCATATCTATCTGGGGATTAGCATTTAAGCCTGAAACAGATGATATGAGAGAAGCTACATCATTAGTAATGATAAAAAATTTGATAGAAGTTGGCTGTAAAATAAAAGTCTATGATCCTGTTGCAATGAATGAATGCAAACGAAGAATTGGAGATAGTATAATATATGCTTCAGATATGTATGATGCAACTTTAAATGCAGATGCACTTCTGCTTCTTACAGAATGGAAACAATTCAGATTACCTAGCTGGGAAGTCATCAAGAAAACAATGCATCATCCTCTCATATTAGATGGACGCAACATCTATGACAAAGAAGAAATGGAATCTTTAGGATTTGATTATATGTGTATAGGCAAATAAACGAAAATAAATATATATCTATTTTTTCTATTATTACTTATTAAGAAATATTCATGCATGATTAGTTTTTCTGTCCTATTATCTGTATATTATAAAGAATCACCTATATACCTATCACAGGCATTATATAGTGTTATTAAACAATCAATTCCTCCAACTGAAATTATTTTAGTTGAAGACGGGAAGTTGCCTAAAACGTTAGAAAAAGTTATTTCACAATTCAAAAAAAAAACTTCAACGATTAAAATCGTACAACTTCCATACAACCAAGGGTTGGGAAAAGCATTAAATGAAGGATTAAAACATTGCACTTATGACATAGTAGCACGAATGGATACAGATGATATAGCAAAACTTGACCGATTTGAAAAACAAATTAAAATATTTGAGAAATATCCAGACATAGATATATGCAGTGCATGGATAGAAGAATTTGAAAATGATACAAACAATATTCTTTCCATAAAAAAATTACCTGAACGACATCAAGAAATTTTAAAATACGCAAAACACCGATGTCCCATAAATCATCCGGTTGTAATGTATAAAAAACAAGCTGTTTTAAAGGCTGGAGGGTATGACGGATTTCCTGAGGATTATAGATTATGGATAAAAATGCTTATGAATGGTGCTAAATTCTATAATATACAAGAAAGTCTGCTCTATTTCCGCTTCTCAAAAAATATGATTAGACGTAGAGGTGGATGGAAATACGCCATTGCGGATATTAAATCTCAGATAGACTTTTATAAACTTGGATTATTTGGAATTTCTACGCTAATATATAATATCTTAGTTCGCATAACCGTTAGATTAACCCCCAATTATATACGTAGTCTTATATACCAAAAATTATTACGCAAATAATATTTCTAACTAAATCAACTAATAAATGGAAGGAAATAAGCAAAAAACAGAAATCAGTGAAATTGATATTGCTGCTTTATTCTATAAACTATATTTAAATCGAAAAAAAATATACAAAGCCATTGGTATCGGTATAGTGGCAGGTGTAGTGATTGGCTTTAGTCAGCCTAAAAAATACAAAGTGGAAGTAAGCCTCTCTCCAGAGTCCGGAATCAGTGGAACAAGTGGATTATCCGGAATTGCTTCCATGTTCGGTTTAGGAAATGCATCTACAAGATTTGGAGAGGATGCGCTGACTTTCAACATGTTTCCAGAGATTGTAAAGACAAATCCTTTTGCTTTGGAAATGCTTCAAATACCCATTCAAACTCAAAAAGGAGACAGCATTATACTCTATGATTATCTAGATACAGAAAAGAAATCTTGGTGGGGTTATGCAATGGGAGCTCCAGGAATGCTTATTGGAGGGATAAAATCACTCTTTAAAGGAGAACAAAAAGATAGTATAACAACAATTGATCCATTTCACCTTACTTCAGAACAGAGTGGAAGAATAGGAATGCTAAAAAAAATACTAAAGGTAGAAACAGATAAAAAAAGCAACATGACAAAAGTCACTATCTCTCTGCAGGACCCGCTTGCAGCTGCAATCGTAGCAGACAGTGCCGTACACAAACTACAGGAATACATCACCGATTACCGTACCCGCAAAGCAAAACAGGATTATGATTTCCAGCTCAGTTTATGTGAGCAATACAAAAAAGAATATTTTGAAGCCCAACAGGAATATGCAAAATTTGCAGATGCTAACCGCAATGTCATCCTTCAGACCGTGACTTCTGAAAAAGAAAGATTACAAAAAAATCTAACTTTAGCAGAACAAATCTATAGCCAGTCCATGGGACAGCTGCAGGTTCTGCGTGGGAAAGTACAGGAGGCCAAACCGGTGTTTGCCGTAGTGGAACCGGCCACCGTACCACTTGCTCCGGCATCTCCCAAGAAAATGCTCATCATCATTGCTTTTGCATTTTTAGCTTTTGTGTTTGAATCTGCATGGATTCTTTTCGGGAAAGATATTTATCATGACTTCAAGAATGAACTGAAAAAGAAAGATTAATTCCAATACGGTATCATTATTTTATCTTTACACATATGAAATATCCTATAGGCATACAAACATTCGAACAAATCATAATGGATGGATATATCTATGTAGATAAGACTGATTTAATATATTCACTTGTAACAAGAGGGAAAATATACTTTCTCAGCCGCCCGAGACGATTTGGGAAAAGCCTTCTGCTATCTACGCTGGAAAATTATTTTCAGGGTAGAAAAGACTTGTTTGAGGGGCTAAAAATAAGCGAACTGGAAAATAACTGGCTTGCCTATCCGGTATTTCACATTGATTTTAATGGAGTAAACTTTAACCAGCCAAGGGCTTTGGAAGCTAAGCTGGAAGGCTATATTTCTTCTTGGGAAAGGATATACGAAATAAATCCAGGAATTGACTTCAACTTGGGTTCCAGATTTGAGAATGTATTAAGGGCAGCAGCCCAGAAATATCAGCGAGGAGCTGTGGTCCTGGTGGATGAATATGACAAGCCGCTGCTGGATGTACTGGACCGTGACGAAAAATTGCTCAACCATAACCGTGATATACTGAAAGCTTTTTATTCTACATTTAAACTGGCTGACAGATATCTTCAGTTTGTATTTCTAACAGGAGTAACCAGATTCTCTCAGGTCAGTGTCTTCAGTGGATTCAACAGTCCGAAAGATATCACCATAAATGAAGAATATGAGGCAATATGCGGTATCACAGAAGAGGAACTGCAATTGTATTTTCAAACTTCAATCCAAGAAATGGCGAAAAGAGAAGGATGTACTGCCAACGAAATGAAACAGATTCTGAAACGACAATATGATGGTTATCATTTCAGTGAACGGATGAAGGATATTTATAACCCATTCAGCATTTTGAATGCATTCGACTCCAAACGCCCTTATGACTTCTGGTTCAGTTCGGGCACGCCTGAATACTTAATCCGGTTATTGAACTTATCGGATGAGAACATCAACGAAATTACCGGGAAATATTATGACTCAAGTAATTTCATGGACTATAAAGCACATGCGGAAAATCCTTTGCCTATGCTTTTTCAAAGTGGTTATCTCACTATTAAAGATTACGACAAAAGAAGAAACCGCTTCATGCTGGATTTTCCAAACAATGAGGTGAAAAGTGGATTACTGACCTTAATAGCATCCAACTATCTTAAAACAAATGAGGATACACGTAATATTGCACAAGAAATGGTATTTTCTTTGGAAGATGGGAATCTGGAAAAATTTCATGGCATACTTACAGCTTTTCTCGCAGAAATACTCTATACCATGCGAAGAAAAGAAAATGAGCGAGAAAAAGAACGGTATTTCCATTATACATTTTATCTGATTCTCCGACTAATGAGCGTGTACACGGTATATACCGAAAAGGAACAAAGCCAGGGAAGAGTGGACTGCATTATAGAAACACCCAAATTCGTATATATTTTTGAATTTAAACTGAACAGTACAGCTAAAGAAGCCCTTCAACAAATTGAATCCAAGGGATATGCGAATCCATATAAAAATGATAAAAGAAAATTATATAAAGTCGGTATCAGCTTTTCATCTGAAACAGGTACAATAAAAGACTGGGATGTACAAAGTTCAGACGAAAAATAATGATCTGATAAAAACAAAAAACAAATGAAAAAACACTTACTAATAATCTGTGGCTTATTTTTATGCACATCCATTTCTGGACAGACTGAAAACTCTTCCCTCACCTACCATATAGAATTAGGAGCTACTGCCGGAAACGGTACATACGCTCCATTGTGGTTCACAGGTAACCGTTACGGATTAGGAAGCACAAATCCGAACTCGGGATATCTGTTGGCAGGAATCTCTTACGAGAAACAATTCAAACGCGGATGGCGTATTGAAGCCGGACTAGACATGGCGGGAGGAATTCATCAGGCGCAAGATGTGTTCATTCATCAGATATACAGTGATTTTTCCTGGAGAATGCTGACACTGAGCATCGGAAGTAAGGAACGACCGGGTTTTCCACTGACCAAAAATACAGCACTAAGTAGCGGAATGATGGTGGAAGGTCCTAACACGCAACCAATTCCACAAATCAGAGGAGAAATCAAGGAGTTTCTAAACGTGCCGGGCACAAAAGGATGGCTGGCTTTTAAAGGACACATTGCATACGGTTCATTTACAGACAATGGCTGGCAGAAAGATTTTGTTCGACCTGGGCAGTATTTCACAAAAGATGTGCTTTACCATAGCAAATCGCTTATGCTGCGGCTAGGGAACAAGGAAAAACTTCCATTGGAGTTTGAATTTGGTCTTTTGATGGCGGCACAATTTGGAAGTGATCAGTATCTGAAGCTGGAAGATGGAAGTACAGAGAAGGTGCTGGACATGCCGGACAATTTGAAGGCTTACTGGAAAGCTTTTTTCCCTCAAGCAGGAGGAAGTGATACTCCCGAAGGAGAACAAGTAAACGTGGAAGGAAACATGTTAGGAAGCTGGAACTTCGCACTGAATTACTATTTGGGACAATGGAAGTTCCGGGCTTATCTGGAACATTATTTTGAAGATACATCGCAGATGTTTTGGGAATATGGACGCTGGAAAGACGGACAAATCGGACTGGAAATTACTTTCCCGAAAAACCGGTGGATAACTACGGCTGTATGGGAAGGACTTTGCACAAAAGATCAAGCAGGCCCCCTGTTATTTGATAGCTTTTGGGGGCAATTCCCTGAATACCAAATCAGCGCCGATGATAATTATTACAATCATTATATTTATGGAGGCTGGCAGCACCAAGGTATGGGCATGGGCAACCCATTGCTTCCAGGACCAGCCTATAATGCAGACCATAGTATTTCATTCCGGAGTAATCGCGTAAGAGCACATCACCTGGGCATCAGCGGACAGCCTTCTTCGGAGTGGGGATACCGAATGCTGATTTCATTTGCCCGCCACTGGGGCACATACGACATTCCTCTTGACCAACAAAGAAAACAATTCAGTTCGCTCTATGAAGTAACTTATACACCGAAATGGGCAAAGGGATGGAGTGCTTCGGCTGCACTAGGACTTGACCGAGGTAATTACCTGGGTAATTCTACAGGAGGCATGCTGACCATCAGAAAAACAGGAGTGATTTTTTAATTAAAGAAAAGAAGTATGAAACGAATTTTCTATATAGGGCTTTGCATAATGGTACTGGCCATGGTATGCAACAGTTGCAAGAAGGAACCGATAAACAGTGAGATTGAAGGACACTGGCAATTATTGGAATTTACTACGAAAGCAGACAATGAGGTGCATCCGTGCGAACGCATCTATTACAGTATGCAGCTTTGGGTAGTGGAAGTGGCAGAGAAGCAAGGTCCGCTGGGATTAACTTCCTTCCGCGGAAGATACCAGTACGATGAAGCAAGTAATAGCATCACCATGAACGACATGAGCACGTATGACCTTCCAGAAAACTCCCGTCCGGCTGAGGTATGGGAACTGGAACCATACGGACTAAACAATGCGAATACGACGTTCAAGGTAGTGGAAACAAACGGGAAATACATGACCTTAGAGTCTGATTATGCTATATTAAAGTTTAAGAAATTCTAAAGCAAAAGGTATATAATCAGAAGAAAAGCCCCGGCTGTCATTGGCAGTACGGGGCTTTTTCTATATCTTTGCGGGGTAAAATTTGATTATTTATGGAAAGAAAAGTAGCACTAATCACAGGTATTACAGGGCAGGACGGTTCGTTTCTGGCCGAATTCTTATTGGATAAAGGTTATGACGTACACGGTACCATCCGCCGCTCGTCAGTAGACTTCCGCGAACGTATCGCACATCTGGAAGGTAAACCGAATTTTCACTTGCACTATGCGGATTTGGGGGATTCCATGAGTATTCTGCAAGTGGTAAGCAAGGTACGCCCCACGGAAATTTACAACCTGGCTGCACAGAGCCACGTACAGGTGAGTTTCGACTCTCCGGAATTTACAGCTGATGTAGACGCCACAGGAGTGCTCCGCGTGTTAGAGGCTGTCCGTCTGTGCGGACTGAAAGATACTTGCCGCATCTATCAGGCATCTACTTCGGAACTTTACGGAAAGGTGGAAGAAGTGCCGCAGAATGAAAACACGCCCTTCCATCCTTACAGCCCGTATGCAGTGGCTAAATTGTATGGCTTCTGGATTGTGAAGGAATACCGCGAGGCTTACAATATGTATTGTTGCTCGGGTATCTTGTTCAACCATGAATCGGAACGCCGTGGAGAAACTTTCGTAACACGTAAGATTACGCTGGCTGCTGCCCGCATTGCACAGGGAAAACAGGAGAAGCTGTATCTGGGTAATCTGGACTCACTGCGCGACTGGGGTTATGCCAAGGATTACGTGGAAT
>OHET01000724.1_pt1 | contig 11705 bp, 9 predicted proteins | sample 1567351 | NCBI WGS metagenome assembly OHET01 (sample SAMEA3879529, study PRJEB24766) | human gut metagenome | biome: human-associated habitat; feature: feces | place: USA | collected 1985/1987
GCAGTACAACGGTTTTCAAGACCGCCGCAATCGACCACTCTGCCACCTCTCCAAAGCTTCGCTACGCTTTACCGAAGCACTTTCTTTCAAAAGCGATGCAAAGGTACGACTTATTTTCAATTGTACAAACTTTCAAGAAACTTTTTTTTAATCAGACTGCAGATTTTCTTTCTTCATCTTCCATTGTGTAAGCTCAGAAGAAGGAATATACGACAGTGTAAAGCCGTTTGGTATCAGACTGATAAACAATTTGAAAAGTTTTCAGGCACAAAATAGGAAGTTATCGCCAAAAAAAAATTAACTTTGCACGTCCTAACGTGAAATTTCTAAAATCATAAAACATAAACCAAAAACAATGACCCAGAAACATTTCATCAGTTGGCTTGTCATGGCCTTGTTGTGTCTACCGGTATTCGCCCAAATTCAGGAACCGGTAAAATTTAAAACCGAAATGAAGACTCTTTCGGCCAATGAAGCGGAGATAATCTTCTCGGGAGCCGTCGAAAACGGATGGCATATCTATTCTACAGACCTGCCGGAAGGAGGTCCTATCTCGGCTACATTCAATATCGATAAGATAGAAGGAGCCGAATTGGTAGGTAAATTGATGCCTCGCGGAAACGAGATAGAAAAGATGGACCCTATTTTCGAAATGAAAGTCCGTTATTTTGAAAAACAGGCAACTTTCGTACAAAAAGTCAAATTGACAGGAGGCGACTATAAGATAGCAGGTTATCTGGAATACGGGGCATGCAACGATGAAAACTGCCTGCCTCCTACCAGCGTAGACTTCGCGTTCACCGGAAAGGCTGCCGGCAATGCATCGGCTGCCGCTGAAACAGCCACTACGGAAACCGTAACGACAGAAGTTTCAACCGACTCAATGCAAACAGCAGCTGCCACTGTCACCCCTACCGGCACTGCCGACTATTGGGCACCGGTCATCAAGGAACTGGGAAGTTACGGCGAAAACATCAACAACGAATCGCATACCTGGATATACATTTTCTTTACCGGTATGCTGGGTGGACTGCTGGCCCTGTTCACTCCGTGCGTATGGCCGATTATCCCGATGACGGTAAGTTTCTTCCTGAAACGTACCAAGGACAAGAAGAAAGGAATCCGCGACGCGTGGACCTACGGAGCTTCCATCGTAGTCATTTACGTGGGACTGGGACTGATCATCACCGGTATCTGGGGTGCCAACGCCTTGAATTCCCTTTCTACGAATGCGATTTTCAACATCTTCTTCTGCCTGATGCTGGTTGTATTCGCGGCTTCGTTCTTCGGAGCCTTCGAGATCACCCTGCCATCCCGCTGGAGTAACGCCATCGACAGCAAGGCCGAACAGACCACCGGTCTGCTGAGTATCTTCCTGATGGCCTTCACCCTGTCACTGGTATCTTTCTCATGTACAGGTCCTATCATCGGATTCCTGCTGGTAGAAGTATCGTCTACGGGCAGTTACCTGGCTCCGGCCATCGGTATGCTGGGCTTCGCCATCGCGCTGGCTTTGCCTTTCACCCTCTTCGCGCTTTTCCCGTCCTGGCTGAAATCCATGCCGAAATCAGGCGGATGGATGAACGTCATCAAGGTGACACTGGGCTTCCTGGAACTGGCCTTCGCCCTGAAGTTCCTGTCGGTTGCCGATCTGGCTTACGGCTGGCGCATCCTGGACCGCGAGACCTTCCTGGCCTTGTGGATTGTCATCTTCGGCCTGCTGGGTATGTACCTGCTCGGAAAAATCAAGTTCCCGCACGATGATGATGACAACAAGGTAAGCGTTACCCGCTTCTTCCTGGCCATGTTCTCATTGGCATTCGCCGTCTACATGATTCCGGGACTCTGGGGAGCACCGCTGAAGGCTGTCAGCGCATTCGCACCACCGATGCAGACCCAGGACTTCAACCTCTACAAGAACGAAGTACATGCCAAGTTCAATGATTTCGACGCCGGTATGGAATATGCCCGCCAGAACGGCAAGCCGGTAATGATAGACTTTACAGGTTACGGCTGCGTGAACTGCCGGAAGATGGAACTCTCCGTATGGACCGACCCGAAAGTCAGCCAGCTGCTGAACGACGACTATGTACTGATTACCCTGTATGTAGACGAAAAGACCAAGCTGCCGGAACCTATCCGCATCACGGAAAACGGTCAGGAACGTACCCTGCGTACCATAGGCGACAAGTGGAGCTACCTGCAGCGTACCAAGTTCGGTGCCAATGCCCAGCCGTTCTACGTACTGATAGACAACGAAGGCAAGCCGCTGAACAAATCATATTCCTACGACGAAGATATCCAGAAATACATCGATTTCCTGGAAACCGGATTGAAGAACTATAAGAAATAAGAGGAGATATATGCTTGAAAAATCAGAAAGAGAGCAGATAATTGCCCTGATTCACCAGGAAGTGGTTCCGGCCATCGGATGTACGGAACCCATCGCTGTAGCGCTGTGCGTGGCCAGAGCCAGCGAAATCCTGAACAATAGACATCCGCAGCGCATCACGGCACAATTGAGCGCAAACATTCTGAAGAACGCCATGGGAGTAGGTATACCGGGAACAGATATGATAGGACTGCCTATCGCCATCGCCTTGGGAGCCCTCATCGGTAAATCGGAATACGGATTGGAAGTACTGAAAGACTGTACTCCCGAAGCCGTAGAAGAAGGAAAGCAACTGATTGACGCACAGGCTATCCAGATTTCACTGAAAGAAGGAATCAAAGAAAAGCTCTACATCGAAGTATGCTGTGAAGCTGACGGCAACAAGGCTACTGCCATTATCAGCGGTGGACATACGCATTTCGTCTACGAAAGCCTCAACGATAACGTACTTCTGAACATCCGCAGCGATGCCAGCAGCGAAGCGGGTGACAAGGAAGTGGACCTGAACCTGAAAAAGGTTTTCGAGTTTGCGACAACAACTCCGATAGAAGAAATCCGCTTCATTCTGGAAGCCAAACGCCTGAACAAGGCTGCTGCCGAACGTTCACTGGCCGGTAATTACGGTCACGAACTGGGTAAGACACTCCGCGAAAGCCGCAGCGAAAAGCATCTCATGGGCGACAACACGTTCACTCATATCCTGTCGTATACGTCGGCTGCCTGCGATGCCCGTATGGCCGGGGCCATGATTCCGGTCATGAGTAACTCAGGAAGCGGAAACCAGGGAATAGCCGCTACCCTGCCGGTAGTGGTATATGCCGAAGACAACCAGAAGACGGAAGAAGAACTGATACGCGCCCTGACACTGAGCCACTTGACGGTTATCTACATCAAACAGAGTCTGGGTCGCCTTTCTGCCTTGTGCGGATGCGTGGTAGCCGCTACCGGAAGCAGTTGCGGTATCACTTACCTGATGGGAGGAGGATACGAACAGGTAGCTTACGCCGTAAAGAACATGATAGCCAATCTGACCGGTATCATTTGTGACGGCGCCAAACCGAGCTGTGCCCTGAAACTGACCAGTGGGGTCTCTACCGCTGTACTTTCGGCTATCCTGGCCATGGAACAGAAATGTGTCACTGCCGTAGAGGGTATCATCGAAGACGATGTAGACCTGAGTATCCGGAATCTGACCCGTATCGGTTCGGAAGGTATGAACGAAACCGACAAGATGGTACTGGACATCATGACCCATAAACACTGCTACTAAACGTACTCATTGATAGCATTTAATAAGGTTCTCTTCCTAAAAGTTTTTAATTTACGGGAAGAGAGCCTTATTTTTTTGTATTTTTGCCGACCGAACATGAAAACGACAACGAACCATATCCAACAGCTGGTGAGCGAAGGTGAACACGTACACCAGGATTTCAAGTTTGCCATTACCGATGCCCGGAAAATAGCGAAAAGTTTGTCGGCCTTTGCCAACACCGAAGGTGGAAGACTGCTTATCGGGGTGAAGGATAACGGTAAAATAGCTGGCATCCGATCGGAAGAAGAACTTTACATGATTGAAGCGGCTGCCACGATGTATTGTAAACCTGCCGTGGCCTTGGATAACCAATTATATAAGGTGGAAGGCAAGGATGTACTGGAAGTCTACGTTCCCGAAAGTCAAGAAAAGCCCGTCTACGCCCTCGATGAAGAGAACCGGCCGAAAGCCTATGTACGCATCAAGGACGAAACGATTCTGGCTACTCCGGTACATCTGGATGTCTGGCGGCATAACCGCAGGGAAGTCATGGTGACCTATACCGAAAAGGAACAGCACGTGCTGAACCTGCTGGCCCAATACGGTGAACTGACCTTGAACAAATGTGTCAAGCTTTCAAAGATGCCCCGCAGGCAGGTTATTGCCCTGTTAGCGGATTTTATCCGTTTTGACCTGGTGGAACAAGTATTCAGAGAACACATCTTTTATTTCAAACTAAAACCCGAACAATAAATTCCATGGAGCTATTTTCACAAATCATCAACGAAACAAACGATATTTTATGGACCTACATCCTGATAGTCATGTTATTGGGATGTGCTATCTGGTTCAGTATCCGAACCCGGTTCGTACAGTTCCGGATGTTGGGCGAAATGATTCGCCTGTTAGGCGATTCTACAGCCAAAATCAACGGACACGAAAAGCATATCTCTTCGTTCCAAGCCTTTACCATCTCGTTGGCAAGCCGTGTAGGTACCGGAAACCTGGCAGGAGTGGCCACCGCCATTACGGTTGGAGGACCGGGAGCTATTTTCTGGATGTGGATTATTGCCCTGTTAGGTTCCAGTAGTGCTTTCGTAGAATCCTCTCTGGCACAGCTTTTTAAAATCAGAGGAAAACATTCGTACATCGGCGGACCCGCCTATTACATGGAGCGTGGATTGAAGAAACGCTGGATGGGCATACTTTTCGCTGTCCTGATAACCATCACCTTCGGTTTCGCCTTCAATTCGGTACAAAGCAATACCATGAGTGCCGCCCTCGAAAGTGCCTTTGCCGTGAAACCCTGGCTGTCAGGAACCATCATCTCGGTACTTACATTGATTATCATCTTCGGAGGCGTGCAGCGGATAGCCACCATCAGCAGCATCATTGTTCCCATCATGGCTGTAGGCTACATCCTGTTGGCATTGTTTGTCGTACTCAGCAACATCGACCGGATTCCGACTGTCATCGAACAGATTATCGGCAGCGCTTTCGGATGGCACCAGGCCATCGGAGGAGGAATCGGAGCCGCCTTGATGCAAGGTATCAAACGCGGACTGTTCAGCAACGAAGCCGGTATGGGTTCCGCTCCGAATGCTGCCGCCACAGCCCATGTCACCCATCCGGCCAAACAAGGATTCATCCAGGCATTGGGAGTGTTTACCGATACACTGCTCATCTGCTCCTGTACCGCTTTCATCATTCTTTTCAGCGAAGAACACATCGGGAACGGTCTGGACGGTATTCAGCTCACCCAAGCGGCGCTGACCAATGAAGTAGGCAGTATCGGCGGTATCTATGTAGCCATCGCCACCCTGTTCTTTGCCTACAGCAGCATTTTGGGTAACTACTATTACGGCGAAGCCAACATCCGTTTCTTCACCTCCCGCCGATGGCCGGTCCAGCTTTACCGTATCCTGGTAGGCGGTATGGTGATGTTCGGTTCACTGGCCAGCCTGAACCTGGTATGGAGTCTGGCCGATGTCACCATGGCTCTGATGTCCATCTGTAACCTGATAGCCATCTTCCTGCTGGGGAAATATGCGTTCCGTCTGCTGGACGATTACCTCGAACAGAAACGAAAAGGCATCAAAAGCCCTGTCTTTCATAAAGAACGGATGAAAGATATTGAGCAGGATTTAGAATGTTGGTAACTATTTTTCTTATCTTTGCAGACCAGAAAACAATAAAAAGACATAAGTATGAGTATATTTTCAAAGTTATTCGGCAAGAAAAAAGCCGAAGAAGCCGAAGAATCAGTACGCGTAGGCGGCATGGAAGACTTCATGACCCTTATCCGCGTATATTATCAGGCGGTGATGGCTGCACAGTTGGGTATCAGTAACATCAATTTCCTACCGGACATGGCGGTATTCAAACGTACCCTGAAGATTCCGACACAGAACAACAAACTGGGTATCGCCGAGAAATCACGCTGCAAGAAGATGGTAATGGAAATCTATGGCATCAATGAAAGTTTCTTCAAGGAAATTGATGCTTCCATCAAGAAAAACTGCAAGAATGTCAACGACATCAAGAACTACCTGTTCATGTTCCAAGGCTTCAGCCAAGACCTGATGATGCTTATCGGCAATCTGATGCAGTGGAAGTTCCGTCTGCCGGCCATGATGACAAAGTTATTGCGCAACATGACAGAAAAGACCGTACACGATATCCTGACCAAGACCGACTGGAAAGACGACGGTGTACGTAAAACCTGTGCCAATATCCGTCAATATCAGCATGCGCTGGGTTACTCGGAAGACTGGATCAAGGAATATGTCTATAACATCGTCCTGTTGGCCAAGAAAGAGCCGAAACCCAAGGCTTAAGCTATTCTCTTTTGACCTTATTCTCCTCACGAAGATGCAGCAGAGACTTCTGTCACCACATGTTCGTGAGGTTTTTTATCACCTGTTTCTATCATGACTGAACAGACTACCTTCATACCCACAGAAAATCATCCTTTAGAACCCTTCCTCCCCGCAAACGCGGTACTGCTGATGCTGGGCAGTTTCCCTCCGCAACAGAAACGCTGGAGCATGGATTTCTTCTACCCCAACCTGCAGAACGATATGTGGCGCATTTTCGGACTGATTTTCTTTAATGACAAAGAACATTTCCTTTTACCGGACCGGAAAGCATTCAACAAGGAACAAATCATCGATTTCCTGAAAAAGAAAGGAATCGCACTCTATGATACGGCTTCTGCCGTAAGAAGATTACAGGACAACGCCTCCGATAAATTTCTGGAAATTGTTGAACCTACCGACCTTTCGTTGCTGCTGAAACAGCTTCCGCACTGCCGGGCCATTGTCACTACAGGTCAGAAAGCGACCGATACACTACGCAGCCAACTGGAAGTGTCCGAGCCTCCGGTAGGTGGGAAAAGCCCTTTCAACTTCGAGGACCGTTCCCTGAACCTGTACCGGATGCCTTCCTCCAGCCGCGCATACCCGCTGAAGCTCGAAAAAAAGGCAGAGGTTTATCGTCTTATGTTCAATGACTTAGGGATAATACAAGCATCTACTGTTAAAATAATCCCTCAAAAGGCTTGCAGATTCGAAAAATAGCATTACCTTTGCAACCGCAAACACGGGAATAGCTCAGTTGGTAGAGCATCGGTCTCCAAAACCGAGTGTCGGGAGTTCGAGCCTCTCTTCCCGTGCCGAGATAGAAAGCTGTAACTGAACAAGTTGCAGCTTTTGTCCGTTTATGGGTCGGACAAATCAGGGGCATTCATTGTTCCTTGAACTGTTCCAACAAAAAAAACCGATTGGCAGAATAGATGAATTCTACTTCTGTCAACCGGCATCTTATCCTATACCCCCAATAAACAAAAAGATTACAAACTCTTGCTCCACTCAGCTATATCCTGAAGCACTTCCAGTGAACAGGTTTCTTCAATTTTGTAATAACCCATAGCCGCATCATGTTCGCAATGCTGAAACAGATGATTCAGTCCGGGATATTCCTTGGTAAGGTTTTTCTTATTCCGGTTCTTGTGGCCGGTTAGGTTGCGTAGCTTCCCCAGGTTTCAAATCCAATGGGAACGACCTACCGAACTGGTTGAAAGTTCCTTTTATCGTTCCATCCGTCAGTTTACCTGTATAAGCCATTAATAGAGCTAACACTTCCAGACTGACAGAATCGGTTGACAGATATTTCAGATTCACCGGTATTCCCAAGGCTCCTTGTGCCGGAACATCCATTTTAGCCGTACTGTTTCCGTTCTCTTGATAATTGAAATGAAATATGATTTCCAATTCCTGATTTCCGGCATTCAATATACCTTTCCAGGTCCCATTCATTTCCTGTGCATACGATATTGGCACCATCAGGACAGCCAACATCAGTGAAATAATTTTCTTCATAAGTAATATCCAATTGAACATTTACAAATGTAAGAATTTTCCAGAGACACCAAACACATCAACGAGAATTGTTTTCTTTTCGAAAAGTATTGGACAAGAAACTTACTAAACAAATCATCTGACCATCAACAGTCTGAAAGAATCAGTCAAAGCTAATCTCAGAAACCCTTCCATTAACACAGAATGAAAGACATACTGAAACCATGATTGAATAAAAACTTGAAAAGCCGCCCTACCCACCCGGGTAAGACGGCTCCAAGCATAATCATAAACTATTAAAACTACCTATTCAAGCAGATTCATTACATGGCAGACAATTCGATGACGTGACTCTGAGTGGTAGCATAACCGAATACGTTCAGTCCTACTTTCATCAGATAATCACCGGAAAATACCTTACCGTTTGCTTCCAGCGTAGAAGCGACACCCGGCATCAGATTAATTTCTTCCACCTTGTACATCTTGTGAGGATCCAGTCCCTGCAACTTCACAGCCATCAGTTTTTCCTGGAAACGTGGGTAGATATCATACGCAAACAGCACTGCTTTGCTCAAGTCCTTAGTAACATAGTTCACAGCCATGTGGTTGCTGGTGTACGGAGAAACCAGACGATACTGATCACCATCCATTACAGCAGGCTGAAGGCGTTTCCAGTTGGCAACAGCAGTCTGACAGTAAGTCAATTCGTCGGAAGACATATCTTTCAGACCTATATCAAAACCTAACTTACACATGGAAGCCATATCTGTACGGAATTTCACGGAAGTATTCTTGTTCCAGCTGGTAACATGAGCACACATAGCCTTGGCCGGGAAGAACTGAGAGAATCCCCACTGGATATAAGCACGTTCTACCGGATCGGTATTGTTGCTGCACCAGAATTCTGTGAAGTATTTCAGCGCTTCATAATCGCAACGGGCACCACCACCTGAACAAAGCATCATCGGAACATTCGGATAATTTTCCTTCACGCGTTTCATTACATTATACACACCACGTACATGATCGATATACAGATTGCCCTGTTTTTCCTTCAGATACGGAGAGTAGATATTGGTAATCGGGCTGTTGCAGTCCCACTTGAAGAATGCGATGTCCGGATTTTCCTTCATCAGTTTTTCTACCACACCGTATACATAATCCTGTACTTCCGGATTGCTCAAATCGAGTACCAGCTGGTTACGGTAATAATAACGGTCTCTATTTTCATCGTGGATAGCCCAGTCCGGATGTTTCTCGAACAGTTCACTTTTCGGATTCACCATTTCAGGTTCAATCCAGATACCGAACTTCACTCCGGCTTCCTTCGCAGCTTTCACAAGAGCAGGTACACCACCCGGCAGTTTGCTGTGAGTTACTTCCCAGTCGCCCAGACCAGCATGGTCATCTTTACGGGGATATTTGTTTCCAAACCATCCGTCATCCAGCAAGAACATATCTACACCCAGATGTTTGGCTTCCTTCATCAGGTTGGCCAGAATTTCCTGATTGAAATCAAAACCGGTGTTTTCCCAGTTATTCAGCAGGGTCAGACGAGTACCCTTACCATCCTTCAGGCTGTAATTGCGGGCCCATTTCATAATTGGAAGCATATGGATTAATAGCCGGAATGACACGCAGGTTACCTGCATTATCCACTTCAAACGTAAAGCGGAAGTTACCGGTCCATCCCAGTGTTCCCATCAGGACATCCCCCTGATTTTCGCTGACGGGCTGATCCAGTCCCACTTCGAAGAAAGGATGTGTGTGCATGGCTGCGCGGCTGCCCAATTTAGTATCGATCACTTTCTTTCCGAACTGCAGCTGCTGGCTGCTCATTCTTGCTTCCTTAGCCCAGTCACTGCTGAATTCAGTCAGGTAATAAGACGAACGGCAGAAGTAAAGCATGGTAGACAGAATGATCGGTTTCTTTTCCTGATGCTTGATTTCACTCCAGGTCTTGATGACATTTTCTTTCGGATAAGCCACATAATGCAAGGTTACATCCACCGGATATTTGTCATCCCGCAAATTAATGGTAGTCTGTGTTCCGCCTTCAACCGGAGAAGTAGAGGAAGACACATAGTATAAATAAGTAGAAGTGTTTCCATCATTGTGGGTGATAGCCACAGCCGGTTCAAAATAATCTTCATTACCGGAACCACTGTATACTTCCCATCCACGCTGACTGATACTTCCGTCTGAACCGGCATGTATATCCCAGGAAAAACGATTCACATCAGCTTCATGTAATAGTTTTTCACCTAAATAAGTCTGATAAAGACGACCGTTCTCACCTACTTTCAGAATCAGATCGGTCTGATCCGTTGAGATACGAATCACTTTACTCTCCTCTGCATTCATTTGAAGAGCAGCAAGCGTCAATGCACCTGCAAAAAGAATTTTTTTCATGGTTGATATCAATTAATGGTTATATTCTGTAATACTTCTATTTCCCCTCATTCATCAAAACTTGAGACTTGCAGAAAATTCAACGGTAAACGGACGAAGGTAACTGCCGCTCATGTAACATCCTGCATATTGTGAAGCCTCATCTTTGGTAATCAGTTCCGAGCCACTGATTGTTCCTTTGGCACCTTTCTGATTCAGGAAGTTCACAACAGTCACACCCAGATCCAGATGTTTGTTGACAGCCCAGTTCACACCACCAAAGGTTTCCCAGCGGCCATTGAAATAAAGAGCTTCCTGCAGATTGGCATAAGTCTTGCCAAAATAACGAAAACTTAACCACAAACGCAAATCCTTTGTAATATTATAACTGGGATCCAACTCTATTAATGTTTGAGGGATTTCCTTTACAATCATATTATTTGCATTCACTCCCATCTGCGTACCATCATTAAAGGTTACGCTGGCACTATAGTTTTTATACACCGGTTTCTGGTAAGTGAACAGAGCATGCAGATGGAATCCTTTAAACGGATCGATTTCAGCAGAAGTCGTCCAACCCAGAGTCTGGATATCATAGATCAGCAACACAGTCTTTCCTTCACTGGTACCCGGTTTAGTCAGGTTCTGCTGGTCAATATTGTTCGTCTTGGCAATGTAAGTCACCATGGAAGTAAGATCCAGCCAGTCATTCTTATAGAACAGTCCGCCACGTACCAAAGGAATAGTTACACGTTTGTATTGTTCTTCAGTAGGACCTGTACCGGCATATTCATTGATCCTCGGATAGCGTGTTGCTACGGTTCCGTCGGCTGTCAGACCGAATTGTTTGGTCACATTGTAGGTTACACGGGCTGTTGCCGCATAATTCAGTTTGTCTTTAGTCACTTTAGCCGGTGTGATTACTTCTCCGTCGGGAGCCGTATCGCCAATATAGAAACCAGAATAGCGAGAATGAGCAATCTGATCGGCAGACATACGGTAGTATTCCAGACGGGCACCATAATAAATATTCAGTTTCGGAGAAACCTGCCAGTCGTCTGTCAGATAAAGAGCCAGTTTGTTTTCGTAGCCCTTGGTGTATTCCGGACTCAGTTCATTAAAGCCACGGAAGCGGCTTCCGTCGGGAGCAGTAAGGATTTCAGGATATTCCTGCACTGAGCCTGTCCACTGGAAAGAAGAAGAATGATAATCCAGATGATAGTACCATTCATTCAATCCCAGACGCATCTGATGGTTTCCAAAACGCTGAGCCAGTTCCGAAGTTACCAGGAAGTTTTTCACTTTACCGAAG
>OHET01000750.1_pt1 | contig 11342 bp, 8 predicted proteins | sample 1567351 | NCBI WGS metagenome assembly OHET01 (sample SAMEA3879529, study PRJEB24766) | human gut metagenome | biome: human-associated habitat; feature: feces | place: USA | collected 1985/1987
ATTATAACCTGTACAGGCTCTTCGAGGAAATAAGCCTTGCCCGCATATCCAGTACTCTGCATCGTTTCTTCGCCAAGCTGGCACAGACTGACCTGCTTATACTGGACGACTTCGGAATGAAAGTTCTTGACGGACAACAGTTGCTTGACTTTATGGAGATTATAGAAGACCGCCATGGACAAAAAGCTACGATCATCATATCACAACTGCCGGTTGCTAACTGGTACGATGTGATGAAAGGCAACACGACTGCGGCTGATGCAATATTAGACAGGCTGGTGCACACAAGTGTGCGCTTCGAGTTAGAAGGCAGCAGTATGCGTCAAAAAAAACATCCAAAATATAACATTACAGACGAAAATCAATAAATTTGCATCGCCATAGGTTTAGAGGATGAAAAGTGAACGGATATCACCGTTTTGGGTGAACGGATATCAACCGTTTTCAGCATTAGGATAAGACAAATACTTTTTTTAACTTTGCAAAGTTCCGTGTTGAGGATTCTTCGCTATGTGGAGAACCAGTGGGCGGAACCAGACATATAGAAAGGCGTTTACTACGCTTTGGTTTTGACGGTTAGAAATCGTAGGAAAATTTCAAATTGTAAGTCAAGAACAAAGCAGCGTGAATGCTCCGTGGGTGTGTCATACACATACCTACTATGTCGTATAGCCATTGGTGTATCTGTACACCAATGGCAACTTTCGGCGTAGTGGTTTGTTATACATATCGGCGTGGAGCTTCGGCGTTGCTTGCTTCGACTTACAGGGCATTTCCTACAGCCTCTAACCGTGAAGCGAGCAACAGTGCTGGGCTTCACGCTTGAACCGAATATTGTAAAATATCAATCTGATTATCAAATATTAATATCGGAAATTGTATGGTAATGATACCATATAGTTCCCGATATTTGTGAGGATTAGCCTATTCTTTCTTGTGCAACCTCAATGGCTTTCCGCTTTAATTCGTCTTCACCTTCTATAGCATCCAATACTTTGTCTGCCAACCATAGTGTAAGAAGTTCATTTTTATCAATCTTGAAATACTCAGCTAATTGTATTACTTGTGCCCGTTTAGCATATCTATCGCCACGCTCTATTTTGCTAAACATTGGAGTGTCTATTTCAAGCAAAGCTGCCAATTGCCTTTGTAGCACACCGTGTTCTTCTCTCAACTCTTTTATTTTGTCTCCTAATAACATGGTCTTTATTCTTTTGAATTCAGTATGTGTTTCGTCGAATTTCGACGGATTTAAACATTTTCGACGGAATGGGCTGTATCTTTTCGTCGAATTTCGACGGATTGGCTATAATATAAACCAATTTCGTCCATCTGTTCTAATCAATTCCTCGGCTTTCATAACTTTCAATAGATCACCAAGGCTGCGTAGTTTTTGCTCTTCAGTCTTATTGCTAGGCATTACATCTTTGATGTATTCGTAGATGCCATCACGTTTGGCTCCATCTGATCCAGCATTCTTAAGATATTGCAAAACCATCTGTTTAATTTTGTCCTTATCAAGTCCTTTTTGCTTGGTGTAACCTTGCAATTGACGAGTGGCTTTAGCAACTCCTAAAGAAATTGTATAATTGGGAGCATCGCCCTCAATAAGTCCCCTGTTCAGCAAGTCTTTTGCAACATCTTCATGTATGAATCTGCCTTTCTGCACAGCATCGAGAGATATGCAATCCCATAATGATAGAGTGTTGTCAGTCTTCAATAAATCCGTATATCGTTTATTGATCTCGTTACCATATATGCGTACTACAACTTTCTTTTTTGCCGCATCAATCTCGTAGTCCGGCATCGGAAAGTGTCTGCGCCATTGTTCATTAAACATTTTCTTGATGCCACGACTTACGGTATCAATCATATTGAAGTCCACCATTGCCTTGCATAGGCATTCATTGCGGAAATAGGTCTGAGATTCCTCATTCCTCAAAGCATTTTCCAAAGTTCCGGGGATGAAAGTACCGGCGTTGGAATAATATAGGTAGCCGGGATTCTCAACGAAATTGACACGCTGTTGCATCGTGTAATCTTGATGAGCAATGCAGTTATGAAGTGCTTCGCGTATAGTGTAGTCATCATACTGTTTCATTGTATCTGGGAAAAGCGTACCACCAGGCATTTCACGCAAAGTCAGATTTTCAATCTTTGAGAGAATTTCATCTACTGTCAGTATGAATGGAACAGTGAAATGTTCGTAGTCCACCACATCTTGGTTTGCATCCCTGCGTGTCCAAGTTACCTGAACGACGACAGGACGCAGTTTAAAGGCTGATTCATATTTGCCTAACAATATGATAGCGGCACGAGTGATGCATCCATTTCTTGTCAGTCCGCATTTGCCAAGAAATGTCTGAATATCCCAAGCATTTACCTCTGATTCGGGAATACGACTATGTACCTTCTTAAACATTTTGCGGGCTTTAGCTATAGCAACTTCGTCAAGGTCATCTATCGTTGCATCAGGAACAATCTGTGCAGACCAATCTGTTTCGCCAAATATTGGCTCATCAAGAATGACATTCATGCGTTCAGTGGTCAACTCTACAAGAGAATCTTCAATTCGCTGCCATGCTTTGTTATGAGCGTAAACAGGCAATTTGGGACGATGCCTGGGAATATGGACCACCCAAACTTTCTTGTTAGTGTCATCGGTAACAAACTCTTCAATATCGAGACCTTCTGTCGAAAGATTAACACATCGTTCTGTTAAACGAAGAATTGCCTTTTGCCGGTCATAATTATAGGTATCTGTCCCGACAATTTCCAAAGAACTGTCATGTACTCCTATCACTAAATGTCCTCCTTCCATATTGGCAATAGCCGACACATATGAGATGACATCGTTTTTCTCATCCCCACAGAACGAGTTCTTCAAATTCTTGAATTCCTTCCACTCGCAACGAGCATTCTCTTGTGGATAGTTGCGAAGGAGATATTGTTGTAGTTCTGACTCTTGCATAATTATCCAATTATACTTTCACTTTCATCATTATGTTTCTCAGCATTTCTGATGACGCATTCTTTACTTGTATTGGCATAGCAGTAGACACAGAAATGACGACAAGTATTATACATGCCAATGTCTTTGCTGATCATACATCCACATACCTTACGTTGCCCTGTATCCTTTACATTACGCACCTTCTCTGGTATTGGTGGCAAATTACCAAACAAGTCTTTTTCTGGTAATTTCAATGTATGTAGATAATAGACAAGTTCCTTATCGTCAGCAAAAATGCGTTTCATCAATTCACCATCAATACAACGATTGTGTTCTATCCCGTATTTTTCGAGGTCAATATCTTCCGCACAAGTGGCGATTTCAACATCCCAACCATCTTTGTGCCAAACTTCACGAATCTTTTGAAGTCCTTCTACGATTTCTATGCGTTGAGCAAGGTTAGCTTCGGCATTCTCCACATTCTCCTTTGTAAAAAGCATAGTTTCCTTAACAAGGTTGTTTTGAACCTTGCGATAAGCTTTTACATCAACGAAACTGAATACAAGCTTATTTGTGTAACCTTTCAGTTTATTTCCAATGTGCCAAATGCGCGTCAAGAGGTCACGAGGAGCGATGTTTGGCGTAATTATTAAAGGATCAAAACGCCAGATTACTTTCTCCTTACCAATCATATCAGAAAGTTTCTTGAATGTCTCAACTCTGTTTTCGACAGACGAAACATTAGGTTCAAAACCTTCTTTTACATAATCGTTGAGTGTAACCTGAAAGTAGTAGTGTATTCCTCTTTCGTCAAGCTCATGAAGGTATGGGAGGATCGGCTTTGGGTTCTTTGTCCAGAAAATCACAACCTTGCAGTTCTCGAAAGAAATATACATTTTCTGCTGGTTGAAGGGGTTATACCATGCACAATACCCTTTAGCCAAGCGGTTGAAGAACCACTTGGCATAAAAAGCAGGAATATCGGTTGAACGACTTGCAGAGACAATGACAGGAGCTGTAGCTTCTACTTGTTCACCTGTATCGTTCGTGATAATAATTTTACCTGTTGGCATAACGATTAAATAAATCTTGCATTAACTGCTCAAAGTACTGTTTATTCTCATAAGTTCCCTCTACGATAGGAGGATAACCACCTTTATCATAAAAACACCAATGCTTAAAATGATCAATGGTTGATCTATTATCTATAGGGTTATCCAATGGATTAGAATAGTATTTACCACCAGGAGCATAACCTTTTTGAAATGTTATTACCTTTCTGGAAAGCGTTTCTCGCATTTTTATAGGTAGGTAGTTTCTTGAAAGGATAAAATAGTTAACATTTGCATCTTCTACAAATTTAGATGATGTTGGATGTATTGGTTTCAGGTTTCGCTTTTCAACACCATCCTGCGAAATAACATTATTTCCTTGTGGTTGTGGATACGAAGTCGTATTTAAACTTTTAATACTTGAAATCAGTTTCTCAATCTTCTTATATGCAGCATCAGTTGGTTTCAAGAAGTTGTCAAGGATGCTCAAGAACGCTTCTGGATCTTGCCTTTTACTCTCAAGTTCTATAGCTTTATCAATATTTTCTTTTTGGGTCTTTAAACCTTCTTTACCTACAATCGAATAAATTTTACTACGGAATTGTTCTGGTGTATAAGAACCCTCATCTCCTGCAAAATTAACAGCATCAAGAGCTTTGTACGCTTTAGTTGTAGTAATACGTGAGAAACTACTAAAAATATACATAAAAGCTTTAGGACTTTGAACTATATTTTCAAGTTTAACAGCCTTATTTACCGCCTCAACAACTTTCTGCTGTTTTACAACTTTTGACTCTACATTATTTTGATTCTCAATAATCTTAGATCCCAACTGACTTTCTACAATAACTGAAGTATTATTGCTCGCTTTGGGTAAGACAGCATCCTTTATTTCTATTCCATTAAGCATTCGCCAAACATTACTTGCAAATGATTGATAATAATCCTTATTGCCATTTATCAATACAGACGTAAATGTCTTTGGCAGAGACGTAAAACCTCTTGTGGCACCATAGATGCCATAAGCTAACTTATAATTACAGAATCCTACTTGTACAAGGTACTCTACCAAACGATCAATGTTATCGCCTTTCTGACAGAATGCAGCAAACGATGAAAGTACATCATTTTCAATAGCGAATAAGTCAAAGGCGGAGTTCTCCTGGAAATGATTAAGTAATGCTCCAACATAAGCAGATGCAGGATTTGAGTCCCATTTATCTCCAAGCATGTTCCTTAGAATCATACCTCCATTATATGCCTGTGCCAAAGGTTCTTCTACGCCATTTTCTTCCATTACAGATTTGTACTCTGCCATAAACTGGGAGCAAATAAGGTTCTTATAGAAAGAACTTTGGTAAGATGTGTCCAAAATATGCAAAGACAGATTATCATCAACATTCAGCAATTCCTCAATGGCATACTTTTCACGTTGAGCATTATCTTTTGCTTCCAATTTACGAATGGCGCTATTCATATTGTCTATGACACGAGAAAACGTCTCTGGGGAAACATACTCTAAACAACTCCACAATTCGTTTGCATCATAGACTCTACGAAGAGGAAGTTTGTTACAGAATGCGTCATAAACACCCCAGTAGTGCAAAAGATTCTTGGCATCTTTTGTAGAAAGACCTTGCGGATTGTCAGACAATTTTAACTCTAATAAATTTTTGTTCCAAATGGTATCTTCATCTATTGAAGAATAGATTTCATTAAACTCTCTGATTCCATTCAAGATAGCATCGTCTTGTGCCTGAGTGGGTCTTTTATCAGGAGAATTTACAACAGCAGAAAGCGTGTTACGAAGTTTTCTTGACAAAGCTTTCAATTTGCCAACCTCGTTGCTGACCGAGCTATTAGCACCTATTAGATAACAATAAATGAAACCTTTAATTCTGTCTAGCAGAACGTCTCTACTAACATCTATAGGTTCATTCTTGATCTTGAAATTTACATATGAAAGATTCCATAAGAAATCATCTTTGTCAGATTGAGTAAATAAATCTTTGGCAACGCCAAAAAATGTTTTTTTCTCTTTGGGTTTAACATCTATGTTAGGAGCATAAAGCTTATAGAACTTATTCTCTAGGCTTTGTTCTGCCTTTGACAATACACCCTGACGCTCCTGATAACTATTAAAATAGATACGACAATGAAAAGGGTTAAGGTTGATGGTATGATAGCAGAGATAGGTCTCTACTCCGTCATGTTCCTTAGCCTTCTCAAAGAATCCATCTTTATAGTCATCAGTTTCTATCTCAATAACCATAGGATAGTTCTCAAGGTCATTTTCTTCAATCTCGAACCTTGGATATTTACTGTACAATATTATTACTTGCTCTTTGTCGTTCGCGCAGACAGGATAGAAGCGTTTGTTACCAAAGCCGCGTCTTGCGTAAAATCCTAAGGGCGAAATTGACTCTGAAGACAATATGTTATTGAAATTCAGAGTACAGGTCGGTATATATAATTTCATAATTATCCTCGTTTTTTAGGAGTTGACAAACCTCATAGTGTTAATTTGGGGCCACTCGTAAGACTCGTATCATAAAGCGAAGTAGGTACATCATCAAAAAGACTGGAAAGATTGCCTGAGTGCATTATATACAAAGCTCGATAGGTTCTTGTCACGGCCACATATAGTGGATTTCGGTTTGCATCGTCTTCAACAGTACATTCAGGAATGAAAACATGTTCAAATTGAAGTCCTTTAGAACTATGGTAGGTCATCATCTTTGGATTGTCTGAAGAAAAATCTAGATCCATAAACTGCCCATACTTAGCTTCAACGTTTACACCATGATTCTTGAAATATTCATATGCACGCTCTACTTCATCATTGTGTCTAAATAGGATGCCGACATCCTCCATGTTTTTGTTTTGAATAAGCGAAATGATGGCATCATACTGTTCAGTAATGTTATTATACTTGATAATCTTTGGTTTTTCAACACCCTCTTCAGTACAACGCTCTTCAAGTTCGTCACTTTCGGAATTTAGATACTGTGCAAGACGGGCTATCTTTTTGGGTAATCGATGATTGAACACAAGCTGTTCGACAGGGAACTTAGTAAAATACTGTATATCCTCCATTGAAACAGTTTGCTTATCTTTAATAAAAGTATAAAGTTGTTGAGCCGAGTCACCATACAACAATAATGCTTTTTTTGCCTTAGAACGGAATAGTTCTATATCCTCTTTGGAAAAATCTTGTGCTTCATCCACAATAATATAATCAGCACTTGGACATCCAGCTCTATTCTGCCAATGCCAATGATAATCAACATTTCGTTGTGGAATACCTACCTGTGAAATGCCATCAGCCATATATTGCATTAGTGCTTTAGTGAACACAATGTAAAGATAGGTACCCTTATGCTCATCTTGTATCTGTTTTGCCTTCCACAAGGCAAGAATGGACTTTCCACTACCTGCACAACCCTTAACAATGTAGGAGTTATCTGTTTTCTTGTTAATCACCTTTACCTGGTAATCATCAAGTTCGGAATCTTTAACGTAAAAACTTCTCTTAGCCATGATTAGATTTATAGATTTATGTTGAAACTATCAATTGTTATTTCATTGTCTTTTGAATGGCTGCAAATTGCCAAATCATCATTTTGCATGTATTTGGTGGGGTGTATGACGTGGATAAGGTTTGCTGTTTCCATTCCTTGCATGATAGCTGTCTTAAGCGGTTTCTTACACAGCACTCGATAACACACCCTACTTTCGTCATTTGATTTGTGAGAATGACTTACGCTGAATGTTTGCTGCATAAAGCAAAAGTCTCTACATTCATCATGACAAGCACACGACAACGGTAAAAGCGTCTCAATGGTTCTGCTTTTACGAACATAATCATTTATTGCATTATTCATCAATTGAGGATAGAAGTATCCTGAATGTTCGTCTTTAGTTGTTACATCAAGCATTATAAGCAAACCGTTTTCATGAAGAAAAGCCGTAAGTTTCTTTGCCATTATTGCGTATGCATTTGTTGGTAGGACTTCTTTAGAAATTAACTCACAAACCATCTTGTCACAGAGGATAAAATGATAATCGTTCTTTCCGAATGCAAGTTTTTCCACGTCTTCAATAGTGCCTAACGTCTGGCTAAATACACTTAGTTCGACTTGTATATTTTTATTAGGGTTACACTCTACTAAATCCTTGAGTATGGCTAAAGCACCATCATTGCCATCTATTGCTGTGATACTTATCTTTGTATGAGGTAAATGTCTTCCAATTGCTGTAATCAAGCCAAGAATTTCCCCACCCGTACCGCAACCGTAATCCAATACACTAATCTCATCTTGTTCCAACGTTTTCTTCAGGCATTTATTCTGCAAAAGATTATCAGCAATACAAAACATTTCCGCATAACTACGAGGAAAGTAAGTACCAAGATAGACTTTAAGTTCTTCTTCGTTAAGATCAAGATTATACTCATAACGCTCATGCTCTGGAGCATAAATAGCTTGATGGTCATTGAAAATCTTTTTGTCAAGCCAATGTGGCAGAATCGTCTTTGACTTTCGGAAACAAACGTTCGAATTAGTATTTGACAGTTCTTTTGATTGATGTTCTTCGACAACGCCAGATGAATTGTCACTTTCGGTTGCAATTCTCTCGCCTTCTTCCCAAAAGATTGTAGAAGATGAAATGGCTTTAACAGCATGATTAGTGAACTTTGCGAGTTTTGCACAATGTTCACCGATGCCATCTGCATTTATTGTAACAACATATTCTTGAGTTAACCTTATTCCGTGTGCTGCAAAAGATGAAGATGCCCTTGTGCTGTCAAGCACCTTGACTGTAAAATTGTCGAGCTTGAGCGATAATTTTACTATCCTTTTCACAAAATTCGAAAGTGCAATACTATTTTCGTCCTCGGCAATAAAAGAATCAAAGTTTAATATTACCTCTTTTTTCTTTTGTTTTTTCTCTTCAGTGTGGGGCTCGTACTTCTTTATATCTTCGAACAACTCTATTTTCTCAATTGGCTCTGCTGGTTTATCATAAGTAGCATTGCTGAATTCCGTCAGATAGAAGGGATTTAGGTTGAGAGTTTCCGCAAGTTTAACGATTCCGAGTGGGTCAAGGTCGGTGTGAGGACAAGTGATGTCATCCAACTTTTCAATGAAATGTTCGCTATCAGTAATGTGAAGCCAAGACCTGTTGGTGGCACTTAAATTGTTTTCCAATTCAATGGGTTGATGAAATATAATAAGATGGGGGACATCCTTGATTTGATTCTTTTCAACCCCCAAGACTTTAAGTTCTTTCTTAACTGTCGAATGGTTTATTCGTGCTTGTTGGAGGGCTGTTTTTCTTGAGCCTCCCTTGATGGTTTTTCCATCGCAAGTCCATTCTCCGTTTTCATTGGCAACAACTTTGCCACCATAATTCTTAAATTCGATTGAGATGATAGCATCCTTCTTGATAAACAACGCATCTAATTCACATCCAATATTATAGTTGCCTACGAACACACAGAATTCATTCGAATCCTCATAGTGAGCTTTGAGTTGCTCACAGAGAAACCGAAACTGCTCACGTTCTGCTGTTGTGTCAAAGTTTCCGACTCTGAATGTTAAAAGTCCTCCCATTACAAAATATCAATACTATTTTTGTAAACTAAATGATCTTTGTTCCTGTGTTGACTTTTTCGTTTAAGAATTGTCAGTTTTCGACTACAAAAGTACGAATAAAAAGTGATAAACAGAAAAATGTAGCAAAGTTATTGGCAGATAGGCGTTTTAGGAAGATGGCTTGAAAAAATGAAAGACAGAAAAAGCAATGAAAAAGCCAAGTTAGGACATCGCAGCGTTACCAATTCGTGACCATGCCCAAAACAGGTTATGATGAGGTTGGAAGAATATAGAAAACACTAACTTCCAGTGAGTTACTAACAACTCACGCAAGAAAATGCGGCGTGAACGAGAATTGCAGTATTCCTCAATGATTTGCGTAGCGACGAAGGATTCTTCACGAACTAAATTTGAAACCAAAAAAATTTTAGAACTATGAAGAGTACATTTTCAGTTATCTTCTACCTGAAAAGACAGGTAGTGAAGAAGGACGGTACAGTACCGGTTATGGGACGTATCACAGTGGACGGAACGCAGACGCAATTCAGCAGCAAACTTTCGGTCGATCCCAAATTGTGGGACACGAAAGGCGGACGTGTCACGGGAAGAAGTTCAGCCGCACTTGAAACAAACCGTCTGCTTGACAAGATGCGTGTGAGCATCAACAGGCACTATCAGGAAATCATGGAGCGTGACAATTTTGTGACGGCTGAAAAAGTGAAGAATGCCTTTCTCGGACTGGAACACCGCTGCCATACACTGATGCAGGTGTTCCGCCAGCACAACGAGGATTATGCAAAACAGGTGGAAGCCGGCATGAAAGCCAAAGCCACGCTTTCAAAATATCTGGTCGTTTACAAGCACCTGCAAGAGTTCCTGAATATCCGATACCATGTGAAGGATATTGCCCTTAAGGAACTTACTCCGGCATTTAATTGGAAAGAGAGATCCATAAATTGTTGGCATTGGCAAGGTCTATCAGTTTTTTTGTTTGCCTTCTCTTATAGCTCTCTGTTGGTTCAAGCGTTCCTGCTGTTTCTTTTTTTCTTCTAACGATATAGGCTGCTTGCTCCAAGATGCTATTGATTGGCGAGTGCGTTCTATCCATTTTTTGTGAAATTCATTAATGTATTCCATAAATCTTATGTTTATGAGTTCAAAACAAAGATGGTTATTCCTATTTTAACTTCCATGATTGGTACGACATTTTATTTCTTGGGGCTTATAAAAAAGGACAACTAACTGAATAGCTGTCCTTTCTTCAATATGAGTAATAAGTGACGGTTTGTTATTTCTTGGAATAATGGTATCTCATAGAGAATATATAACTATTATATCATCATGTACGGAGTAAACAATTCTATGCTCTGCATTGATTCTTCTTGACCATTTGCCTGCCAGTTCATATTTAAGCGGTTCTGGTTTTCCTATTCCAGTATAAGGGTGTGCGGCAATATCTTCCAATAAAATTTTGATTTTGTTTAAGATAGCCTTGTTTCCGCTTTGGGTAAAGTATAGATATTCTTTCCGTGCCTGTTCTGACAAAGTTATTCTGTACATGCTGCCCGTTTTAAGAAATCTTCTATGCTTTCACCTTCATTCTGGGATATAGAGTTACCGTTCTTAATATCCTCTTCCCCTTTATGTATTGCTTCCATTGTATCGGGTGAGGACATGATGTATTCCGTTTCCTTTAGAGAATTGTATTCATCCAAAGAAATCATTACTACTCCTTTGCCA
>OHET01000751.1_pt1 | contig 11339 bp, 9 predicted proteins | sample 1567351 | NCBI WGS metagenome assembly OHET01 (sample SAMEA3879529, study PRJEB24766) | human gut metagenome | biome: human-associated habitat; feature: feces | place: USA | collected 1985/1987
AAGGAGAGGATGCCATGGAGACGGATGGACGACTGGATGACCGTAAGGTTAAGATACTTAAAGCTGTTATTCAGAATTATCTTGATACCGGAGAACCGGTTGGCTCAAGAACGATTTCCAAGCTGACTGACTTACAGCTAAGTTCAGCAACTATAAGGAATGAGATGGCAGACTTAGAAGAGCTTGGCTACATTGTACAGCCACACACCTCTGCTGGAAGAATTCCAACGGATAAGGGCTATAGATTATATGTTGATGATTTGATGGCTCAGAAAGAGGAAGAGATATCCTTAAGAGAACAGCAGGTTGGTGATAAAGAGAAAGAACTTGATTCTATGAAGGATGCCTTATCAGAGAAGGTAGACAGAGTAGAGGAACTTCTTCAGAATGTAGCAAAGGTTCTGGCGAATAATACTAACTATGCCACGATGATAACAACTCCTAAGGTAACTGGCAATAAGTTAAGATTTGTTCAGCTGTCACAGCTTGAACCGAATAAGCTTCTTGCAGTTATTGTTATGGAAGGCAATCTTATAAGGAACAAGGTTATAACTATCAGCGAGGATATTTCACCAGAGAATCTTCTGAAACTTAATCTTCTTCTTAATACAACACTCACAGGTCTTACATTGCAGGAAATGCATCTGGGACTTATATCCAAGATGGAGAGCCAGGCAGGTGAGCATATGGGTATTGTTAAAGAAGTGTTAGATGCGATAGTTGAGACTATAAGTAAGGCTGACGACCTGAAGATATACACAAGCGGCGCAACTAACATATTCAAGTATCCGGAGCTTAGTGATTCCGGGAAAGCAAGTGAGCTTATATATGCCTTGGAGGAAAAACAGGGCTTGTCTGGACTTGTTAATGACAAGGATGATTCAGATAAGACTGAAGATGATAACCACGGCATTCAGGTATATATAGGAAATGAAACACCAGTTGAATCCATGAAGGACTGTAGTGTGGTAACAGCCACATATGAATTGCAGGATGGAATGAAGGGAACAATTGGTATTATTGGACCGAAGCGTATGGATTATGAAAAGGTTGTTGATACCTTAAAAGAGATGCAGACGCATTTGGATGATGTATTTAAGAAAACTTAGGAAAGGTTGGTATTGAAGTGTCAAAGGATGTAAAGAAAAAGAAATCAGAAGAGACAGTTCAGGATGAAGTAAAGAATCAGGAGACTGATGCTAAGAAAGAAGAAGCCTGCAACTGCGAATCAGAATGTAAGGCTGATGAAAGTCAGAATACATGTGAAGCTGATGAATCAGACAAGGCCGAGGCACAGGATGAGAGCACTGAGAGCTCTAAGAAGAAAGATCCTAAGGATGCAGTTATAGAAGAACTTCAGGACAGAGTAAAGAGGCAGATGGCTGAGTTTGATAATTTCAGAAAGAGAACAGAGAAAGAGAAATCTACTATGTTCGAGATGGGAGCCTCAGATATCATTAAGAAGCTTTTACCTATTGTTGATAACTTCGACAGAGGATTTAAGAGTGTGACAGATGAGGAACTTGAAACTCCATTCGCAAAGGGAATGGATATGGTTCACAAGCAGCTTTTAAAGATGCTTGAGGATGCAGATGTAAAGCCTATTGAAGCTTTAGGCGGTGAGTTCAATCCGGATTTCCACAATGCAGTAATGCATGTTGAGGATGATTCAGTTGGAGAGAACATCGTAGTTGAAGAGTTTGAGAAGGGCTACACATACAGAGACCAGGTTATAAGACACAGCATGGTCAAGGTTGCTAACTAGCGATAAGCCAGAAAGCATATGTAACACAAGGTATTAATCAATTTAATTATAGAAAGGACATTTTATCATGGGAAAGATTATTGGTATTGATTTAGGTACAACTAATTCTTGCGTAGCTGTAATGGAAGGTGGTAAGCCAGTTGTTATCGCTAACGCAGAAGGTTTAAGAACTACTCCTTCAGTAGTTGCATTTTCAAAGACAGGAGAGAGACTTGTAGGTGATCCTGCAAAGCGTCAGGCAGTTACTAATGCTGATAAGACAATCTCTTCTATCAAGAGACATATGGGTACAGATTACAAGGTTGAGATTGATGGAAAGAAATATACTCCACAGGAAATCTCAGCTATGATTTTACAGAAGTTAAAGTCAGATGCAGAGAATTATCTTGGTGAGAAGGTTTCAGAAGCTGTTATTACAGTTCCTGCTTACTTCAACGATGCACAGCGTCAGGCTACTAAGGATGCTGGTAAGATTGCAGGTCTTGATGTAAAGCGTATTATCAACGAGCCTACAGCAGCAGCTTTAGCTTATGGTCTTGATAATGAGCATGAGCAGAAGATTATGGTTTACGATTTAGGTGGTGGTACATTCGATGTGTCTATTATCGAAATCGGTGATGGTGTAATTGAAGTTCTTGCTACAGCTGGTAATAACAAGCTTGGTGGTGATGATTTCGATAATGCTGTTACACAGTATATGTTAAATGATTTCAAGGCTAAGGAAGGCGTTGACCTTTCTAAGGATACAATGGCTCTTCAGAGACTTAAGGAAGCAGCTGAGAAGGCTAAGAAGGAACTTTCAAGCACAACTCAGACAGAAATCAATCTTCCTTACATCACAGCTACAGCTGAAGGACCAAAGCACTTTGAGATGACTCTTACAAGAGCTAAATTCGATGAATTAACACATGACCTTGTAGAAAAGACTGCAGAGCCAGTTAAGAATGCACTTTCAGATGCAGGTCTTACAGCTTCAGAGCTTTCAAAGGTATTATTAGTTGGTGGTTCTACAAGAATCCCTGCTGTACAGGATAAAGTAAAGCAGTTAACAGGTCATGAGCCTAACAAGTCACTTAACCCAGATGAATGTGTTGCTATAGGTGCTTCTATTCAGGGTGGTAAGCTTGCTGGCGATGCTGGTGCTGGTGATATCCTTCTTCTTGATGTAACACCACTTTCACTTTCTATCGAAACTATGGGTGGTATTGCTACAAGACTTATCGAGAGAAATACAACTATTCCTACAAGAAAGAGCCAGATATTCTCTACAGCCGCTGATAACCAGACAGCCGTTGATATCAACGTAGTACAGGGTGAGAGACAGTTCGCCCGCGATAATAAATCACTCGGACAGTTCAGACTTGATGGTATCCCACCAGCACGTCGTGGAGTTCCACAGATTGAGGTTACATTCGATATCGATGCAAATGGTATCGTAAATGTGTCTGCAAAGGATCTTGGAACAGGAAAAGAGCAGCACATCACAATCACAGCAGGATCTAATATGTCTGATGATGAGATTGATAAGGCTGTTAAAGAGGCTGCTGAGTTTGAGGCACAGGATAAGAAGAGAAAAGAAGCAATCGATGCAAGAAATGATGCTGAGAGCTTTGTATTCCAGACAGAGGATGCATTAAAGCAGGTTGGAGATTCTGTTGATGCCGCTGATAAGTCAGCAGTTGAGGCTGATATCGCAGCAGTTAAGTCATTCCTTGATGCACATAAAGAGGCTGAGACTATGACAGAGGCTGATGTTGCAGAGCTTAAGGCAGCACAGGAGAAGCTCACACAGAGTGCTCAGAAGGTATTTGCAAAGATGTATGAGCAGGCTCAGGCAGCACAGGGTGCAGCAGGAGCAGGTCCTGATATGAACGCCGGAGCAGGTCAGGCAGGTCCTGATATGAACGCCGGAGCAGGTCAGGCAGGTCCTGATATGAATGCAGGTGCTTCAAACGGTGCAGATGATGATGTCATCGACGCAGATTTCAAGGAAGTATAATTAAACAGATGCTGCCATAATGATATGAGGATTAATGACCTGTAATCCGGGTTATCAATCAAAGCATCATAATGGCTGCGTAAGTAAAATTACTCGCAAGGTTGGCCGCTTGGCCGGCCTTGCGAATTAGTTGTATAATAAAAGGAATTTTCAATTATGGCAGAAAAAAGAGATTATTATGAGGTATTAGGAGTATCTAAGACCGCTACAGATGCAGAGATAAAAAAAGCCTTCAGACAGCAGGCAAAGAAATATCATCCTGACATTCATCCGGGTGATAAAGAGTGTGAGGAGAAGTTTAAGGAGGCTCAGGAGGCCTATGCCGTATTGTCTGATCCGGATAAGAGACGCCAGTATGATCAGTTCGGTCATGCAGCATTTGATGGCACAGGCGGTGGAGCCGGTGGCTTTGATTTCTCAGGCATGGATATGGGGGATATTTTTGGTGACATTTTCGGAGATTTCTTCGGAGGTGGAAGAAGCAGTGGCAGAAGAAATGGTCCTGCACAGGGTGCAAATGTCCGTCTCAGTGTAAGAATTTCTTTTGAGGAAGCTATATTTGGCTGTACAAAGGAGCTTGAATTCAACTATAAGGAGACATGCTCTACATGTGGAGGAAACGGAGCTAAGCCGGGCACATCTCCTGAGACATGTACCCAGTGTAATGGTACAGGTAAGGTTGTCAGACAGAGTCAGTATCTGTTTGGTGTAGTGCAGAATGTCACAACATGTCCATCCTGCGGTGGTTCGGGCAAGGTAGTAAAGGATAAGTGTCCTACATGCCACGGTACAGGCTACAATACCAAGAAGGTCAGAAAGACTGTTGAGATTCCAGCCGGTATAGATAATGGACAGTGTGTCAGAATACGTGAATACGGCGAGCCGGGCATAAATGGCGGACCGCGTGGAGATCTTCTTGTTGAAGTTATTGTTTCAGGCAGCAGGGATTTTGAGCGTCAGGATGTTAATATCTTTTCAAAGGCATCCATCTCGTATGCTATTGCAGCCTTAGGCGGAGATATAAGAATCAAGACTGTTGATGGAGATATTATATACACAGTTGCACCGGGTACACAGACAGGTACACGTATCCGCTTAAAGGGCAAGGGCGTTCCTTCAACAAGAAATAAAGCAATAAGAGGTGACCATTATGTCACACTTGTTGTCAATACGCCTACAGGTCTGTCTAAGGAAGCTAAAGAGGCTCTTAAGAAGTTTGATGAGCTTTCAGGTGGCTCTCTGACCAAGGAGGGCGGAGCTTCTACTGATTCTAAAAAGAAAAAAGGATTTATGGATAAGCTCAAGGAGTCTTTGGACGATCTGTAAATAGATGATCTGTAATAGATGATCCTATAATATATGTCCCGCCATGTGTGGCGGGGCATTTTTTAGGTTATTTTTACGTATAAAAAAATGGGGCTTTTATACAGCACATTTTTATGGTATTATATGAGATAAGTTGTGGAGGCAGTCGTATGACTGCCTTGTAAAATGTACGGAAATGTTTTGAAATAAAACTGTATTTATACTATGTATCTATTTTATTAAGAGAGGATTTTTATATGAAGTGGAAGAAATACACGATTGAGACAACAACCGCGGCTGAGGATTTCATGAGCAGCATGCTTATGGAGCTTGGTATCGAGGGAATCGAGATTGAGGACAATATTCCCCTGACCAAAGAGGACCAGGCGGATATGTTTATTGATTTTCTGCCGGAGCTGCCTCCGGATGAGGGCATAAGCCATGTCAGCTTTTATATTGAGGATGATGGCAGTGATCAGTCAGATATGCTTAGAAAGGTAAAGCTTGGACTTGAGGATTTAAGAGATACTGTTGATGTGGGAAGCGGTGTAATTTCGTCATCTGAGACAGAGGATCTCGATTGGATTAATAACTGGAAGAAGTACTTTTCATCATTTACAATCGGTGATATATTGATTAAGCCTACATGGGAAGAGGTAAAGCCTGAGGATGCGGATAAATTTATGATAGAAATCAAACCGACCTGGGAAGAATTAAAAGAAGAGGATAAAGGAAGAATTTTGATCGAGATCGATCCGGGAGTTTCTTTTGGAACCGGAAAACATGAGACAACACAGCTTTGTATCAAGCAGCTTATCAAGTATATTGAGGGCGCAAAGGAAGCACCTACAGTGCTTGATGTGGGCTGTGGAAGCGGAATCCTTTCAATCGTAGCTTTAAAGCTTGGTGCAAAGGAGGTTGTAGGTACTGACCTTGATGCTGACTGCATGATTTCTACGCGTGACAATATGCAGGTCAATCATCTGGATGAGAAGCTTGGCATGTTTTATGTCGGCAATCTCATAGATGATACAGAGCTTCAAAAGAAGGTTGGTACAGAAAAATATGATATCGTTGTTGCAAATATCCTTGCTGATGTCATCATTCCTATGGCACCTGTTATTCCTGACAGATTAAAGGAAGGTGGATATTTCATCACATCGGGTATCATAGATTTCAAGGAAAATGAAGTTAAAGAGGCTATCGAAGCAGCGGGGCTTAAGGTGATAGAAATCAATCATCAGGGTGAATGGGTCAATATCACTGCGCAGAAGCTGACTAAATAGTTTGGTGGATTATGTATCAGTTTTTTGTAGAGGAAGAGCAGGTTCATTCTGACAGCATCTCAATCACCGGAGGTGACGTAAATCACATAAAGAATGTACTGCGCATGAAAAACGGGGAAAAAATAAGAGTAAGCTCAAAATCCGGACAGGCATATTTCTGTCACATATCGTCGATTCTGGATGATGAGGTTATCGCAGCTATTGACAGTGCAGATGAGACGGGCACAGAGCTTGACAATCACATCGTGCTGTATCAGGGGCTGCCAAAGGGCGATAAGATGGAGCTTATTATTCAAAAGGCTGTGGAGCTTGGTGTATCTGAGATAGTACCGGTTGCCATGAAAAACTGTGTGGTAAAGCTGGATGAAAAAAAGGCAGCAAAAAAGCTGCAGAGATGGCAGGCTATTGCTGAGAGCGCAGCAAAGCAGTCAAAGCGCACTGTGATCCCCACAGTGAATCAGCCGGTTACATACAAGGAAGCTTTGAAAATCGCTTCAGAGCTTGACATCACGCTGGTGCCATATGAGAATGAGCGTGGCATGGATGCGACAAGAGAGATAATGGGGCAGCTTAAGGCTGGTCAGACTATCGGTGTTGTCGTGGGTCCTGAGGGCGGCTTTGCACCGGAGGAGATAGCACTTGTGGATGAGCATGCCACAATGCACAGAATAAGCTTGGGACGCAGGATTTTACGCACGGAGACAGCAGGACTTGCTGCACTTGCCATGCTTGTATACAATTTGGATGTATAGACAGTAGAGATACTTAACAGTTAAGAAGTAGAAGTTAGGAGCAAAAATGGAAGCATATTTGGATAATTCTGCCACAACCAGATGCTCAAAAGCAGCGGCAGATATGGTTTATAAGCTGCTTACAGAGGATTACGGTAATCCTTCATCACTTCATATGAAGGGCGTTGAGGCAGAAAATTATATTAATGATGCTAAGAAAAAGATTGCAAAGACACTCAGGGTGCAGGACAAGGAGATACTATTTACATCCGGCGGCACAGAGTCGAATAATACTGCAATAATAGGTGCTGCAATGGCCAATAAGCGTGCAGGAAGGCATATCATCACATCTTCTGTAGAGCACGCATCGGTTTTGTCTGTGATGCAGTTTCTGGAGGAGCAGGGCTTTGAAATCACATATCTGCCTGTAAACCATGACGGCGTGATAAGTGTTGAAGAACTGAAAAATGCCGTAAGGGAGGATACAATTCTTGTATCGCTTATGCATGTAAACAATGAGATTGGCGCAGTCATGCCGATTGAGGAGGCGGGAGCAGCTATAAAAGAGAAAAATCCTGCCGCACTTTTTCATGTGGATGCCATACAGTCCTACGGCAAGCTTGAAATCAGACCAAAGCGCATGAATATAGACATGCTTTCAGTCAGTGGACACAAGATTCACGGACCAAAGGGTAGCGGATTTTTATATATAAAGGACAAGACTAAAATCAAGCCGATTATATACGGAGGCGGCCAGCAGAAGGGCATGCGCTCAGGTACGGAAAATGTTCCTGCATATGCAGGTCTTGGAGTGGCAGCAGAGGAAATTTACACGGATTTTGATAAAAAAATAGCACATATGTATGAGCTTAGGGATCATTTTATAGAGTCAGTGCAGCGTATTGACGGAGTATCGGTAAACGGACGCACGGACCATACAAATGCCCCTCATGTGGTAAGCGTGAGCGTAGATGGTGTGAGAGCGGAGGTTATGCTTCATACTCTTGAGGACAGGCAGATATATGTGTCTGCAGGAAGTGCCTGCTCATCAAACAAACCGGCAATCAGTTCAACACTAAAGAGCATAGGGCTTAAGCCGTCACTTTTGGATTCCACGATCAGATTCAGCTTTTGCGTGAATACCACACAGGAGGAAATTGATTACGCTGTATCAGTGATGGCAGAGGTGATACCAATGCTGCGAAGATATACAAGGCGCTAATGAGCTGCAAAGAGATCGCAGGTATTAGCATAGCCGGTAACCATGAAGGAACTAAAAAGTTACGCATACAATGAAATATTAAGTAATTAAAAATAATAAATAATAAATAAAACCAGAACAGGAGAGTTACATGTACAAGACATTTTTAATCAAGTATGCTGAGATTGCGATAAAGGGCAAAAACAGATACATTTTTGAAGACGCGCTCGTTAAGAATATCAAATATCAGCTTCGCAATGTGGATGGAAGCTTTGAGGTAAGAAAGGAAAGCGGACGTGTGTACGTGGAGACAGACGGAGACTATGATTATGACGAGACAGTTGCCACATTGTCAAGAATTTTTGGTATCGTGGGTATCTGTCCGGTCGAGCTGCATGAGGATGAGGGCTTTGACAAGCTCTGTGAAGCAGTTATCGAGCATATCAACCATGTATACAAGGATAAGAGCTTTACCTTCAAGGTAAATGCGAGACGTGCCAGAAAGAACTATCCGATGACCTCCATGGAGATAAATGCCGCAGTCGGTGAAAAGGTGCTGGAGGCATTTCCTGAGACAAGGGTAGATGTTCATAATCCACAGGTTATGATCAATATCGAGATCAGACCTATGATAAATATTTATTCAGAGGAGATTCCTGGACCGGGCGGTATGCCACTTGGCACAGCAGGAAAGGCAATGCTTCTGCTCTCAGGTGGAATCGACAGCCCGGTTGCAGGATACATGATTGCAAAGCGAGGCGTGGTAATCAATGCCACATATTTCCATGCACCGCCATATACGAGTGAGAGAGCAAAGCAGAAGGTTGTAGACCTGGCAAAGAAGGTTGCCAGATATTCGGGCAGGATAAAGCTGCATGTTGTCAATTTTACCGATATACAGCTTGCCATATATGAGAAATGTCCTCATGATGAGCTGACCATCATCATGCGCAGATACATGATGAAGATAGCAGAGCACTTTGCCGATGAGGATAAATGCTTAGGCCTTATCACAGGTGAGAGCATCGGACAGGTTGCAAGCCAGACAATGCAGTCGCTTGCTGCAACAAACGAGGTGTGCCATATGCCTGTATACAGACCTCTTATTGCCATGGACAAGAATGATATCATTGATATATCAAACAAAATTGATACCTATGAGACATCGATTCTTCCGTATGAGGACTGCTGTACTATTTTCGTAGCAAAGCATCCTGTTACAAAGCCGAATATAAACAGGATTAAGAAGTCTGAGGAAAGACTTAACGATGTGATAGATGAGCTTATGAAGACAGCTATAGATACTACAGAAGTGATTATGGTGGATGCTGAGTAATCAGTGCCACCTTAGAGCAAAATAAAAAGGACCTGAGCTTCAGGTCCTAATTAATCAAATCATTGTGTCTGTATTACTTGGCTTCGTCGATGATATATGGCTTTAATACTTCCATAATCTCGTCAAGTCCGGTTTCTGTATGTATAGCGAGCTCTATTGGCTTAGAGAGGTCTAGGCTGAAGATACCCATAATTGATTTAGCATCAATGACATATCTGCCCGATATTAAATCAAAATCGAAATCAAACTGAGTAATAGCGTTAACGAATGATTTTACTTTCCCAATGGAATTTAATGAAATCTGTACTGTTTTCATATTGAAAACCTCCTTAAATAACTACTGTCATATAGATAGTAATAGTTTTTTAAGGAAAAGTCAATTAAATAGGAGTAAAAAAATAAAATGAAAAAAGCAGCCTTACATAATTTAGGATGTAAAGTAAATGCATATGAGACAGAGGCCATGCAGCATCTGCTTGAGGAGGCGGGCTATGAGATAGTTCCATTCACACAAAAAGCTGATGTGTATGTCATAAATACATGCTCAGTCACCAACATGGCTGACAGAAAATCCAGACAGATGCTTCACAAGGCAAAGAAAAATAATCCGGACTCAATAGTTGTGGCAGCCGGCTGCTATGTGCAGACAAGTGAAAAAGAGGTATTAAACGACTTATCGGTGGACATAGTCATCGGAAATGACAGAAAGCATGACCTTGTAAGGCTGCTTGAGGAATACTCTTTGGACAGTGTAAACGATACCGTGGACGATATAAATGACGGAAAGCATGATTTTGAGGAGCTCTTTATAGACCAGACAAAGGAGCACACGAGAGCCTTCATCAAGGTGCAGGACGGCTGTAATCAGTTTTGCAGCTATTGTATCATTCCGTATGCCAGAGGACGTGTCAGAAGCCGCAGGTTTGAAAATGTAATAGCAGAGGTTGAAAGGCTCGCGGCAAACGGCTTCAAGGAGGTTGTGCTGACAGGTATCCATCTAAGCTCATACGGTGTGGATTTTGAGGAAGCTACAGGCCTTCTTGAGCTGATACAGGCGGTGAACGCAGTAAAGGGCATAGAGCGCATCAGGCTTGGGTCACTTGAGCCTAAGATTGTGACAGAGCACTTTGCGAGCGAGCTTTCAAAGCTTGATAAAATCTGTCCTCATTTCCATCTGTCGCTTCAGAGCGGCTGCGATGCAACACTTAAGAGGATGAACAGAAAATATACCACTAAAGAGTACGAGAGAGGCTGTGAGCTTTTGCGTAAATATTTTGTTCATCCGGCCATCACAACCGATGTGATTGTGGGATTTCCCGGTGAGACAGAGGAGGAGTTTGAACAGACTAAGGCATATCTTGAGCATATACATTTTTATGAGATGCATATCTTTAAATACTCAAAGCGAAAAGGCACCCGCGCAGCAGTAATGCCTGACCAGATAGATGAGCAGATTAAGGCGGCACGAAGCGAAAAGCTCATAGCACTCGGTCATGACATGTCTAAGGAGTTCAGGAAATTCTATATCGGAAAGAATGAGGAGGTGCTTTTTGAGGAAAAGGCCGTAATCGGTGATAAAGAATACTTTGTCGGATATACTAAGGAATATGTCAAGGTCGCTAAGGAAACTGCCGAAAACCTTGAAAATCAGATAGTTTCAGGCCGTATATCGGGTATGCTTACAGACGAAATATTACTCTTCGAATAATAAAAGGT
>OHET01000765.1_pt1 | contig 11150 bp, 9 predicted proteins | sample 1567351 | NCBI WGS metagenome assembly OHET01 (sample SAMEA3879529, study PRJEB24766) | human gut metagenome | biome: human-associated habitat; feature: feces | place: USA | collected 1985/1987
ATGTCGTTGTCGTCCAGCACAATGACCGAGAATGACCGTTCAAAACGGCGTTCCGGCTTGTACTTTTCTTCATCGGAAATGCCATCCGCCGTATTCATGGGGACTTCCACCGTGAAACGGCTGCCCCTGCCTTTTTCGCTTTCCAAACGGATTTTGCCGTGCATCATATCCACGATGCGTTTGACGATTGACAGCCCCAGCCCGAAGCCGTCCTGCGTGGCGGCATTCGAGAGCCGTTCAAACTCCCCGAACACCCGTTGCCGTTCTTCCTCACTCATGCCGCTGCCCGTGTCCTCCACGATAAGGGCAAGCGTCTTTCCGTCATAACCCGAATGGAAAGATACGCTTCCGGCTTGTGTGTACTTTATGGCATTGGAAAGCAGGTTGTCGCCTATCTGCATGATGCGCTCTTTGTCACCCATAAGAATAACATCGGTACTGTTCTCCACGATAAGTTTCAAATCCTTGCTTTCTGCCATAGGTCAGAACTCTGCTTCAAGTATGTCCGTTATGCTTTGCAGGCGGAACGGGGAAATGTTCATTCTCTCTTTTCCGTTTTCCAACCGAAAGAAACTCAACAGGGAGTTGAGCATGGCTATCATCCGCTTGGAGGCTTGCAGCACGCTTCCCGCATGGTGTTGGATTTCTGCCGTACCGCTTTTCCGTATCAGTTCCGCATAGCCGTGTATGGCGGTCAGCGGTGTACGCAGCTCATGGGTGATAGTGTACATCGTCTTCTGTCGGGTGGCGGTCAGCTTCCCGTTCATACTATTCGATTCGCTCAGTTGCGCTATCAGCGAGGTCGTCTCACGCCTGTAGCGGCTTATCCGTCTGGCGTAGCGGTGGATGATTATGTATGACATTATCAGCAGTAGGAGTATAAATCCTGTCAGACCGCCTATCTGCATGAACGAGCGTTCACGCATGGAGGTTATCTCCGCTTCCCTCCTCAAAAGGTCGGTCTGCACTTTTTTGTCCATCTGCTTGATTAAGGTTTGCAGTTGGTGGTTCAGTTCCGCGTTCCGTGCGGCGAGGCTGTCGGCGTGCTCGGAAAGGCGGCGGCTCTGCGCCTTCTGCTGCGTTATCATGTCACGGTTGAGCGTGTAGAGCATGGTGGTTGTGGCGGTCGATTCCGGCTTTTCCCTCTTGCCGAATATCCCGAACAGTCCCTTGCGCTTCGTTTTCTTCGGCTCTTCCTGCGTACTCTTCCATGCGATGACAGGCACACGCTCGGCAATCCTTTCATTGATGTCCTCCTGCTCGTCAAGCACACGCATGATGCCGCACAGTTGCTTCTCCTTGTCTTCCAACAGCCGCCGCACGCTGTCGATACGCTCCGCAGGGTAGATGTTTTTGAAGCGGCAGAGTAGGCTGTCCACCGCCTGCCGCTTGTCCCGGTATTCCTCCACGTCCGCCACCTCCCATTCCAGTACGGTCTCGCCGAGCAGGGAGAGTTCCACCACACGTACATACACGTCATGCACCTCCATACGCAGGGCGTTTATCCGATGATTCTCCGTCTCGAATGTCTCCAGCTTCCGCCACTCGTCGACCCATAAATGCACGATACCGCCCACCAGCAGGAATATCAATATATATCCTGCGGCTATCTTCGTGCGGAGATGTTCAGTATGCCTCCCTTGCCTCTTGTCTGTCATTCCCGTTTCCATATCCTGTTTTCCTTATTGTCCGTCACCTTCTTTCTGCATCACTCCATCCTGCCGCAGCCTCGCCTTGCAGGGCAAGCCCGGTGACGTGGCGATGGGTGGTGTATATGTCCTCGTACATCCTCCACAGCCGTGCCACGCCGCCTTCCACCTCCCGCATCTGCCGCCGCTCATATATCAAAATGGCGATCATACTGCCTATGACCGCCACTAAGATGATATATCCGAAAATGATTTTATGCTGCAATGGCATTCGTTTCTTTTCCATACGTATCACTTCTTATCCTTTAAAAAAGCAAATTCTCACCACGGCAGACCTTGCAAGCTCGACCTGCAACAAAACTCAACAATATCTTTCTATTCTTCTTCTCCCAACAGAAAGAAGAGCATACAACACTTCCTCCTTTCTTTATCCGGATACTGTCCTAACAGCTTTTGGAAACAGTCGTCAGTACACCGGTTTCTCAGAAAGCAAGGACGGGACGCACATTGTCACTGCCGTCGAATTTACTTGCCCAGATGCAGCGCACCATGCCTTGGAAGTTGTTCAAAATCCAGTACCATGTGTGGTACTTCGAGTGCTCCGAAGACGAACAAAACGAGACGAGGTTGTTGAATGTATCCTTGTCCCCAACGGCGATATTCTCCATCCATGCGTTTAAAGCAGCGGGAACATCGCCTTGACCTGACCAACCGAAATCATCGTCTTGCGATGAGGCTTGTTCATCCGGCTTTGCCAAAGCCGTACAACCGCCCAAATTTTGCAGGATGTCCCACCACTGACCTGATGCAGGAAGATACCAGCCGGTAGTAGTCGTGGGAACCGGGCAGGTCGTGTTGTAGCCGTCGGCGGCCTTGAAGGCGGGATAACGGTCGAAGTTTCCGCGATTGGCGCGGATATGCTCGCAATTGCCGTAACCACTGATGTCGCTGTAGTTATCGGCTTTCGTCCTGCATGTTGTAAGCCCCTCATCCATACCGAAAAGGCCCCACGCTTGTCTTGTCGCGATATTCTTCACAGCCATGACAAGGCCATGGACATTACCTTCTCCGCCTAACTTCTCTTTTTCCTTTGCACCGATACGGCTCTTGTCCGTCTGGAAAACGATGCCGACGACTTTAGCCGCCTGCACCGTCGTTTCGTCCGCCTCTTTCGGAATCAGATACCCCGTCGTACCGTTATTTTTCGTGCAGTAGAAGTCTCCGATGCGGGCAATGCCCGATTCGGCATAGGTGACGTTCTTTATGGTTTCCGCCGCGCCGTCCACCTTATATCTCTTGTATTCCCCTACGACAGGATGGGACGCGGACGTGGTGATGGTAAACTCCCTGTTCCCCCCGTCATAACATCCCTCGATAGTCGGCATGGACGAGTGCACCAAGTAGCGGTAAGTGCCGTCAGCCATGCGCAGCGGCTTGGCGGTGCCTGTGAACGTAGCTTCTGCCCCCACGGTGTAGTCGGGAACATTCGCGTCGATAAACTTGTAAACGGTCTTCGGCATCTCGATGACGGCCAACGCCATGCGGTGTTTCATGGCGAAAGAGAGGTGGATGGTGTTGCCCGTCCCTGTCGTTGAGCCTCCGGCTGTCATCAGGTCGGAGGCGGTGTAAGCGGCATGGGTGCTCTGGTCGTCCCCGGGTTGCCAGCCATCAATGAGCGGCTTGAAGAACTCGGCATCGGTCATGACCGCCCCCTCCGCAGGTGTGGCAGTCTTGCCCGCCATGTCCGCCTGATAAGGATAGTAGAGGTAGTAGCTCTCTCCATCCATTCCGGCGGCAAGCGTCGTACCGTCGGTTTTCCACATGATGCCGCCCGTGGCGGCATCCTTTTCGGCTGTCAGCTTCACGTTTGAATAAACCGGCTTTCCGCCGCGCACCATGTAGAATCCGCAGGCATCGCCTTCGGTGAACTCGGTGGTGTAGCCGTTCTCCACGGCACGGGTCTCGACACGGGTTTTCATATTCTCAACAGCCGATGTATATCCGCCATCGGTAACGGAGATTGTCAGTTGCTGCGCCTTGTCTTGCACGGCAGGGAACTCTTCTTGCGTGCAGGATACAAGCAGCAGGAGCAACGCAGCTTGCAAGAGGTGGTATATGTTTTGTATCTTCATATTCTTAAAGGACTAAATAGGCAAATAGTTCAGAAAGCAAGGACGGGACGGACAGCGTTACTCCATTTCTTATAGACAAAGTCGCAGCACACGTAATCAGAGGAGTACACGTTCCAGTTCCGTGCGCGGAACTGATTTAACTCCGATGACGACCAAAAACGGTCACCGGTGGTAAAATCATTCTTGCTGTCGGCTGCAATTTTATTCATCCAAGCATTCAAGGCAGCTGGAACATCGCCTTGACCTAGCCAACGGAAATCACCGGAATCCGACGAGGTTTGCTGACCTTTATCCGCCATAGCCGGACAACCGCCCAGATTCTGAAGGATGTCCCACCACTGACCGGAGGAAGGAATAAACCAGCCTGTGGTATTACGAGGTGGGCGGTATTCATTTATACTGTACATATCATTCCATTTCTCGACGGCTTCGAAGGCCGGATATGCCTCAATTCCACCGATACTATTTGCATGGTCAAGAATCTTGGTGTAATTGTGCAGACCGCTGATGTCAGAGTAGATTTCAGACTTGGACCAGCAGTCTTTCACGTCTTCCAAATTATTCTCTTCATGGCTCCATTGGATATCTGTTGCGGTGTTCTTTAAGGCCATTACAAGGCCATGCACATTCCCTTCGCCCAATTTGGACTTTTCGGCAGTGCCGATACGGCTCGGGTCCGTCTGGAAAACGATACCGATGACTCTTCTTTCTATTTCACTTTTTGTTTGGAGTACGGGAGCAGGCTTGGGGCTTGCTATCTTCATACTGCCGTCAGTATAGATTTTGCGCAGGCCGCCGTCGCTCCAAGTCCCGTCGGAATAGAAGTAGTCGCCGATTTTAAGTTCGTCAGCTGTGAAACTTTGCTTTACCTTTTTGGAGGTGACGTTCTCCTCGCCACATGCAACCCACGTGCCACCGGTCACCGCCTGCACGTCTATTCCGCTTGCTTTCACGGTGATGGTGTAGGCATACCGCTTGCCACCGAAAAACCCAAATTTGCCGGCAGCTTCTGTTTCGGGAGTGTAGGTAAAGTCATTGCTGCCTATGCTGATTCGGATGAGCGGCTTGCCCGTCATATCCTGCGGCGGCACTAACGCCTCGTATTTCTTCGTTGCGGCATCGTAATAGGGCTTTATCTCGCCGTCCGATTGGTCACCCGGTGATACCAAGCCGGCGGTTGAGTGCGTTAGCGGGTCTCCGAAAATGGTGACGGTCGCACCCTCCAACTCCTCTTCCGTAATGCCTTCGCTAGCTTTGAGAATTACTTCGATTTTCGCCATGCGGTGGATGAAACGGAGATTTATGGCTTGGTCATAACGCCCTATGGCACTGGCGTACAGGACATCGAAAGCGGCGTACCCGCCACTTTGGTCGGAAATATCCGTTTCCGATTCTATGTCCGGGGTCCATGCACTGACGCGGGCTTCATCGGTGTTCTTCCAATAGAAGGCATTATCGGCATCCTTCGGGCTTGCATTGCCCGATGCGTCCATCACGTATGTTTTGTTACCAAACACGCCTTCCAGTGACACTCTAATCTCCTCGCCGCCCGTCCACGCATCCTTACCTCCGGCGCGGGTCTGCGGCTGCGCCACCTCCGCCGTCAGTTGCAGCGGGTACTTGCCGTCGGGCAGGGGCGCGGTGCTTTCATCCTCACTGCTACATGAAGCGAGCACCCCACAGATGAGCATCACAACCGGCAACCAGCCGCCGATGCGCGGCCACGGCCTTCTCGCTATGTTCCTTATTATTTTCATATTGTCTTTATTTATTTCGTTTTGTGCCACTGCCCGTTGCGACGCGGGCTGCCGCACCATTTATTATATATGGCGTGCCTCCGTCTTACGCCTGATGCACGGCAGTGGCTTTCAGACACACTACATTTTTGCATCACCCGCATGGCTACCACCGTCGTTCCAGTTTTCGATGGTGCTTCCGCTAAGGGTCAGCCCCGTCTTCTTCACCGTGATGGTGTAGGTATAAGAATAACCGGCCTCCAACGCGGGTTTGATCATGTCCTTGTTGGAGTAGCTCTGGTATTCCCCGTCATCGGGAGATATCTCAAGCACCAAAGCGTTGGCGAGTGTCTGCGGGAGCAGGATCATGGTGAAAGTCATCACGCCCGTGGCGGCGTCAAAGGTTGCCACGCACTTGTCCGTGGCCGTCTTCGGGGCACCGGTGCACTGGCGTAACATCCAGTCGCTCACAACGCTGCCCGCGGTCGCGGCGGTACCGGTCTTCACATCGAACGTTCCCTCGTGAACCAGGCCGCCCAGCTTGTAGTCGGCGAATTCCAGCACGGCAGTGTCGTCGAAACCGTCGGTGTTCGACACCTGCACCTTGAGGATAAGACGGGCCATCTTGTGCTTGAAGGAGCAGTCGCTGCCGCCCGCGGCGGTGTTGTCCGTGAAGCTGACGGTCGGGCTGTCTTTATCGGCCTTGGCTCCCGTGGCATGGATGTAGTCCACCTTCTCCTGTTCCGTGGTCGTGGGCTGGTTGCTTGTATTTACCGTAATCTTCCCGTCTGTACCAGGCAGGGTGGAGGCGTTTGCGCCCGATGCGTAAGGCGCGTAGGCGGCAAAAGTAAACTCGAGGAAAGCGTCCTCGAAGAAGATGCCGCCACCCGCCGTCATCGGGGTGAAGTCCGCGTTGGTGCCGGTACTCGTGGTTGCGTATCCCACGTTCTTGTACTTGCCGCCCATGGTCGTGGTCGTGCCAGGGGCATCCACCACCATCACGCCGATTCGGTCGGCGTTCCACCCGTTGTCCACAGCACGGGTCTTCGGCCCGCTCACGCCTGCCGTGATTCGTGCTTCCACCGGATTGTTCTGTACCTCGTTCTCTTGTGTACACGCAGCCAATAGCGTTGCTGCTGCTGCAATAATGAAAAACCTCATGTTCATTGTCATAATCTTGTTTTTTTGATTAAAATATTTATCGTCAGTTAGCATCCCCATTGCCGCTTTCTACCTCGTTCCAGCCCGTGATGGTTGCGCCCGTTACCCCGGCCTCTACGGGCAAAAGCAGATTACCCGTGAGTTTAACCGGTTTGGTGCCGTTATTGAAGTCCCTTATGGCCTCGGTAAGGTCGCTCACTACCCGCTGCGTGTCACCGTTGTTGAAAGTGATGTCCACCGTCAGCGTATGCGTTTCCGTCGGGACGATGCCGAGCAGTCGGAAAAAGATTGTGAACTTGTTGTCGTCCTGCCTGAAAGCGTTTGTTACTTGTGCCGCTGCACTCCGGTCGCCTGTTGCCATATCCGCTGCCGAAGCCACGCCGGAGAGCGTTGCCGTAGCCGACTGTACACGGCTGTAGTCGCCTTCCGTGGCGGTCAGTTCGATGTCGAGCCTGCGCACGTATTGTCTCATCGGGGCGGTGACGTGCAGGGTGTCATCCGCCACGACGCTGATGTCCTGGTGCGAGGCGAAGAGGTAGCCGGGGTGCGGCTCTATTGCACCCGTCAGATCCACCGGATTCACCGTTGCCTTGTTTCCGTCGATACTAATCCCCTCCGGGGAGTTGTACACCGTCAGGCCGTAGCCACCGGGCGCGAGCAGCGCGTCGAACACGTTGGTCGCCGCGCTCACGTTCTGTTCCCTCCCGCCGATGCGCAGTGTGTATGCCTGCGGTATGTCCGCCTCGGTGCTCTTTCCGCTCCAGTCCGTGGTTACGACCACCGCCCCACGGTCGGGGTGCGGCGTGTCATAGAGGTCGTCCTTCACGCACGAGGTCAGTATGGTCACCGCACCTATTAGATATAATAAGGTATAAGCCTTTCCGTATGCTCCCGTATATTCCTTTATCTGTCGTATGATTATCGTTGTATTCATTGTTCCTCCTTTCCGCTAAAAGATGTTCCACACCAGGGTGACACCCGCCGAGACAGGGCCCCACCAGTTCTTTGTTCCGCTGCCGCGCCTTACCCTCACGCCGTTGATGACCACATACTTGTCATAGTCGGCATGGATATAGCCCAACCCTAAGGAGAAGTCCATCGAGAGGGCATTGTTCAGTTTCAGCACGTAGCCGCCGGTGATGCCGCCACCCATGATGTCGCCCTGCTTGCCGGTCTCCGACAGCTTGTAGTTGAATGAGCCGACTTTGTACATAGCACCTACGTAGCCGCGTTTCTCGCTGCCTATATAATAGCGGAGTTCCGGTGTCACTTCCCAAAGGGCGTAGCGGCGGTTCTTGTCGTCCCAGCTCCATGAAGCCCACGTACCGTTCACGGCAATACCCACATGGCGGTTGATGCGCCACTCGATACCCAAATCGGGAGTGAGGGTTGCCCAACGCAGGAGGTTGGCACGCAAGGCAAAATGATACGGGGTGGCTATTGCCGTTTCTTCAGCTTGCAGGCGGGCTTGTTCCTCCGCTTCCAGACGCTCTTTTTCGACTTGTTCCGCTGCCATGCGTTCACGCTCCATCCGTTCCGCCTCGGCTTTCTCTCGGGCTGCCTGCTCTGCAGCGATACGCTCCTGTTCTGCCTTTTCCTTGGCAGTCTGTTCCGCTTTTGCCTGCTCTTTCGCTGCCATACGTTCGCGCTCCGCCTCGCCAGACACCTCTTTGTTATAGGCTTCCACTCTGGCGGCGGCTTCCGCACCGGCTATCTCCGCCACTTTCTCAACAGAGGCAGGGAGGGTGACGATGACCATGTTGTGCAGGGATTTTCCGTTCCCGTCCGTATAGGCTTCGTCAAACAACTGGTCGGTGACGAAGTTCGACTCTTTTATCTTGCCGCGCACAATCAGTTCCGACTTCACACGATTGCGGCGTGTCTTTGCCACTTGCGCCGCAGTCTGTTCTTCGTTGCCGTCCGTAGCGTAGCTTGTCACTAAAAGATACATTTGTCCGGCTTCGATGGCGGGGCGGTGTTCGTCGATGGCTGCAAGCAACCGCTCAAGTTCCTGTCCGTTGCCGCTCCACGGGGAGAAGAACATATCGTTCTCTGCCACGAACCGGAAACGGTAGGCAGTGGAGTCCGGCTTCTCCTGTGCCGAAAGCGACAATCCTGTAACGGCAAGAAAGACCGTCAATAATATTCGTTTTATCACTGTCATATTTGATAAGATTTGTTGTTACGGGTTAATAAAAAAGCATATCGGCGGCGTATGCGGGCATTGTTGTTCCATGCTCCGGCATACACCGCCGACGGATATGACGATACGCGCCCCCGATTGGTGAGGGCGGCATGTAAAGGTTCGGATAATAACGTGGAAAGGAGAGATATTCCGGAAAACGGACTCTCCGTAAGTGATTGGTATTTAAGGAATATTTTGTATATTGACGCGCGTAGCCATGAGAGAGAGAGAGAGAGAGAGAGAGAGAGAGAGTAACCGAATTATCTGAATATCCAAATAATCGGCACACATTTTAAGCGCATCGGACAAATATTTTCCGGATATGGAAACAACTTTACGAAACGGTAATGACACGAAAAAAGCCTCCGTCTTATAGGACGAAGCACCGCCTGAACAAAAAATATTTGTTATATACGGGTGGTATTTATATGTGCTTTTATTGCCGTTCATACATCGTTAACAAAACATTCTCGAAATACAATAGCAAAAGTACAAATAATTTCTCATTCCGCAATGAATTGAATGATATTATTTTGCAGAAACTTTTCCGGCAAGGCGGTTCCACTTTTTCATATTTGCTTTTGCCTGTCTTATACCCCTATCGGATTGACTTTCATCGTTTCTAAGTTCAGGAACAGCCCGTGATGCTCAATCATCCCGTGGCGGAACATTTTCCAGAGGATATTGCAGCCGAGTTGCGCCAGCGTGGAGTTGATAAACAGATCCTGTTTTTCCAATGCCTCTGCCAGTGAGCAACTCGGTCCGGAATCCACTTCTTTCACTCTCGCATATTTCACAAAACGGGTAATGACTTTCAGTGAGCCGACCGTTTCATACATCGTGGAAACCGGCTGTTTGATTTTCTTCGGCACGGTTCCCAGTACAACCTGCCCGGCGGTCTTTGTATTCCCGAAATCCATCCAGTAGAGCGGCGTGTTATTGTCCGTATAGGAGGATGAAGGAACTTTCGCAAGCACGTTCCACAAATCGAGTCTGGATTTTATATTATCCGTACAGGTAATGGTGATGTTCGCAATTTCGGTCCGCTTTACCTCCTTCAATACCGACGGATAGAAACTCGCCTCCGCTTTCCAGTCGTTTCCGAAAAAATTGTTTATCCTTGTGACCAGACATTGTGACTTGTTCAGTCCCAGGTCCGACGGTCCGAAGAGCTGCCGCCCAATGTTTGCGTCCGTCACGATGTCTGGATCGTAGACCGTTACGAACAATCCCGGATGTCCGAGTGCACGGAGCGTGACATCCAGTCTTGCCATACCGGTCAGCACTTGCGAGCCTGTACCGCCCGCGCCTATGATGTTTACCGTCACCGGATGTTGCGGGTTCATCAGGTAACTGTCTGTATAATGTACTCTTTTCATCGCAATATGTCTTTTAGTTTCAGTTTTTTTAAAGGTTGCAGTTCGTCAAGGTCAAAAGGCTTGTCCTTTGCCGCTTTCGTTACCAGTACCAGATTGGATTTCGTGGGGTTCCCACCTCCACCCAGATGGGAGAACTCCGTCAGCCAGAACCTCTTTTCCCAATACTCCAGCAGGTTCGTGTAGGTCAGGTCTTTCGGCTTCTCAATTTTTGCGGAGCCCAGACAGACGCTCGCTCCCGTCACATTGAAGAACGGAGCCGCAAAAAGGTCCGAATTGTCTGTCAGTTCAACATCTGTATAGGCATAGACATTCAGACGGTTTTCTCCGGCCTCATAGATCACGCCCGGCAGGTTGTATTCCGCGCTTTCAATCTTCAGGATGTCATGGAAGAACATCATGCGCTTTTGGGGCGGGTTGTACCAGATGTATTTCTCACTGCCCTTGCGCGGGTCAAACCACAGCAGGTTGGACGGTATCCTGCCGTATGGTGTCACACTGTGGCTTTCGGAATAGCCCCGTACCAGTTCGTTCATGAACTCCACCGTCACCGGACGGCCTTCGCCCATTGTCCCATTTTCGTCTATGTCCCTGACTTCGATAAAATAACCGTCGTCATCCGTGCTGTGGTTGTCATTCTCTTCCGCATAGACAATCAACGCCGCCCTCGGATGAAGCAGCGTCCTCAGTTTTCTTGTAAGTTCATTCGTTTCTACCATAATCTTTCAATATACAATGTTAATAAATTCATCCGCCCACTTGAAGAACCGTTCCGGATAGTCATCCATGATAAACAGGCGGTCGGTTTCCGGTGACAGGGCACAGGTGGTAATCGGGATGATATCGTATGTCTCCTGGCTGTTATTATTGTAATAGTCCACCAGATATTCGGACACCATGTCGTCGCAGTC